>Ga0116192_1000672_pt1 | contig 25406 bp, 21 predicted proteins | sample AD_UKC113_MetaG_FD_89876 | JGI IMG/M metagenome (GOLD analysis project Ga0116192, IMG submission 89876) | Active sludge microbial communities of municipal wastewater-treating anaerobic digesters from Hong Kong - AD_UKC113_MetaG | ecosystem: Engineered > Bioreactor > Anaerobic > Digestate...
ATACTCGGTAGGGGTCATAATGGTGGCCTTAACAATGGGTTCCTCCATGGAGGCAATCTCGGTGGAGTCGGGCATATTGGTGGGATTATCCAGCTCAATGGTCTCCCCGTTGGTCTTGGTAATCTTATAAATAACACTGGGCGCTGTGGTGATAAGATCCAGGTTGTACTCCCGCTCCAGTCTTTCCTGAATAATCTCCATATGGAGCAGGCCAAGGAATCCGCATCTGAAGCCGAAGCCCAATGCTACCGAGGTCTCGGGCTCAAACATGAGTGCCGCATCATTGAGCTGAAGCTTCTCAAGGGAATCCCTCAAATCTCCGTACTTGGAGCCATCCACTGGGTAAATGCCGCAGAAAACCATGGGTATGGCCTTCTTATAGCCGGGCAGGGGCTCGGGTGCAGGATTGTCGGCGCGGGTAATGGTATCCCCCACACGACAGTCCCTGACATTCTTGATGCTGCCGCAGATATAGCCCACCTCTCCCGCCAGGAGGCTGTCATTGGGCATTATTCCGCCCGGACGCAGATAACCCAGCTCGGTTACCGTAAACTCTTTGCCCGTATGCATCATGCGGATGGTCTGTCCCACACGGACACTGCCCTCCATCAGGCGGACATAGGCAATAACCCCTTTATAGGCATCATAATAGGAATCGAAAATCAGCGCTCGCAGAGGCGCATCCTCATCCCCTTTAGGCGGGGGAATGACCTCGATGACCTTTTCCAGAACCGATTCAATATTCAAACCGTTCTTGGCCGACACCTGGGGCGCGCTGTGGGCTTCCAGCCCAATTACGTCTTCAATCTCCTTAATAATCTCCTCGGGCCGGGCACTGGGTAAATCAATCTTGTTGATGACCGGCATAATCTCCAGATTATGCTCCAGCGCCAGATAGACATTGGCTAAGGTCTGGGCCTCAATGCCCTGGGAGGCATCTACCACAAGAATGGCCCCCTCACAGGCGGCAATACTCCGTGACACCTCATAGTTAAAGTCCACATGCCCCGGAGTGTCTATGAGATTGAAGATATATTCCTCACCATTTTGCGCTTTATAGACCATGCGCACGGCCTGAGCCTTGATGGTGATGCCGCGCTCACGCTCCAGGTCCATATTATCAAGAACCTGCTCTTCCATCTCCCGCGCTGTCAGAACGCCGGTTTTCTCCAATAATCTGTCGGCTAAAGTGGACTTGCCATGGTCGATATGCGCAATGATACAAAAATTTCGTATCTTCTGTTGTCTTTCATTCCCCATATTTTAAAAAACCTCAATAATACCAGTTTTTATATTAAAATGCCTAATCAGAGAGTTATTATACCATAGGCTGTGATGACGCACAATCAACAATTGCGGGGCTCTGCTTCCCTTTGAAGGAATTGGGCTTAATGCCATGGCATTGCAAAATAAGACACCGGGGTATAAAATCTAAGGGATAACAGAAAGGTGGAATTATAATGCGTTACCCTGCCGATATGCATGTTCACAGCACTTTTTCCTGCGATGCAACCTACACCATGGAGGAGCATGTCAAGGATGCCATCAGCAATGGCTATCGCGCGGTATGCTTTACAGAGCATGTGGACTATCATCCCCTGGATGAAGGACGGGGCTTTTACAACTACGATGCTGTCAGCCAGGAGATCCATCGGCTTAAGGAAATCTATGGTCATCAAATTCTTATTCTCAAAGGCATTGAGTTCGGTGAGCCCCATCAATATCCCCGTGAGTTTGAAGCCTATACAAAGAGAGATTATGATTACATTCTGGCCAGTGTTCATTGGATGGGGGATTATTTTGTCCTGGATAAGAGATTGATACAAGAATTTACACCTGAGGCGATTTTCGAAAAATACTACCGGGAACTGGAGGCCATGGTGCGCTTTGGCGGCTTTGACGCAGTGGCCCATATGGATTATTTGCGCCGCGGAACAGGCTTGGATCTTTACTCAGAGGAGCAGCTTAAGGCCATCTTTTCTCTGATGGTGAAAAATGATATAGCCCTGGAGATTAACAGCCAGAACCTCCGAAGGGGTATTGAGCATAGCTTTCCCTCTCCTGATAAAGTGTCCCTTTATGCCCAGGCGGGAGGGAAAAAGGTGGTGCTGGGTTCGGATGGCCATCATGCGGGAAACCTGGGTTCGGGCATAGAACAGGCCCTGGACGCCTGTAAGCATATCCAAGGCCTGACCTATGGGATTTTTATGGGAAGGAAATTCACTGCGCTTTAAAAGAGATATTCCCCATCTTATCCAGAGCAAAGCTTATGGTGATGGTTTTGTCCTGGAGCTCGTCTTTCAGAACAAGGGAATTATTCTTAATCTCAATCAGAGAATATTTATGTTCTCCGGGTTCCACATAGCGTTCATTGATCAGCCCTGCCTCGTAAAGGATATTGATAGGGCTGGGTTCCAAAAAGTTCACATCAAGGGCATAGGGAGCCTCATTGAAGGCGTCCATATAGATGAGATGGCTATTGGTCAGCCATTGGAAGCTTGCTGCCGGTACATGTATGTATCTGTCCTGAATGGTATGATCCAGGGTTCTGACAATAAAGTGATGGCTCATACTGTAACGCCATTCATAAACGGCACAGAGCTTGCCGTCGGGCGATACAAGTCCTTCATTCTGGAAAAGCTCCTCAATCTCCAGATAACGGCTCAGCTCATGGAGCATATATTCAACAATCATGTCCTGGGCCATAAAGCTGACCTTGAACCGTGGGTCAGCCACAGCATATTCATAGAGATTGCCTTCAAAATTGCTGTAGATCTCGATAGTTTTCCCATCAAAATCAATAATGCTAATGCCTCGCTTGGAGGTTAAATAATACCCGCCCCCGTTAATATGGCCTTGCTCATCAAAAAAGGTTCCCTCAGGATCAATCCTGTCCACAGCATCACTTAAAAACTCAAAATCCTCGGCATTAAGAACCTCAAGAATGGTATTCAGAATATCTGCGTCATATTCGCCTTCAGGGGCTTTCATGAGCACTGTATAATCCACCCTCTGATTGCCCTGGAAGAGCATATAATAGTCCGGGCTGCGATATACCAGAATATCATCGGTTTCCCATCCCGGATCGCCCAAGGTCTTCCTGACCTTGTCAAAGCCATCCCCAATGGAAAGGCCGGCAATAATCTCATCCTGATATCTTTCGTTGATCACATATGCATTTTCAGTGGCAATAACACCTTTAAGATGATCCTCTGTGGTATGGGGCGCTGACCCGTCAAGGATTTGCATTAAGTGCATATTTAACCCATAGGAATTCAGATCGGTCTGTTTGATAGGTTCCCCCAAGGCATTCCCTTCCCGCATCCGAATAACATGTATGGTTGGCACCTCGTTCTGGACAGGGGGTATTGGAGTGACCTCATGAAGGGGCGGTGCTGCCGGCCCAGTCTCTGGGATAGTCCCCGTTGGGATCTCCTCAATCTCATTCCCGGGGGTTATGACATCCTCACCCTGGCCCCCATTGTCCCTATTCTGGCTGTAGGAACAGGACGACATGGTCAGAAGTCCAATCATCAATATAAACATAAGAAGATATTTTAAACATTTGGTCATGATCAATAATCATCCTTTGGGCTATGCTCTTAATAATCTTAGTCTAAGTTTTTCACCAACGCAAGTGAATCATTGGTCCCACTGGTTAATTAAGGGTCGAAACATATTATAAAGTCAAGGGTTTAAAAAGCTCCCGTAAGATGTCCTTACGGGAGCTGCAAAACAATGAACTCAGATCATTTCAACAAAGGATTTTGGGAATTTATGAAACGCAAAGGGATTATTTCTTGCTAGCCAACCAAGCGTCGAACTGAGTCTGGATTTCCTGAAGCAGGGTGTCAACACCAGCGGCCTTGAAGTCAGCTTCCATTCTAGCAAGGGTAGGATCTACGTCAACAGAACCGGTGAACAGCTGCTTGTAGTAGGTCTGAACAACGTCCTTACAAGCTGCAACTTCACTAGCAACGTTGGTAGCGTCGAATACGAAGCCGAGGTTCAGGAGAGGTGTAGCGCTAGCATTGTACTTCTCCCACTGCTGAGCCTTGTCAAGAGCTTCACCAACGGTGAGGTAATCCTTGAAGTTGTCACCGAATCTCCAACCACCGGAGGTCTTGTAACCGGATTCTTCGATGGGGATGATGTAGTTCTTGTCATCGGACCACTTGTAGTGAACGCCTTCAACACCGAAGTTCATGAGGTTCTTCAGCTTAGCGTCAGTGTAGAGCTTTTCAATGAACATGAATGCTCTTTCAGGGTTCTTGGAGCCAACGGGGATAGCAAGCATAGCGCCGTCAGCTTCACGGTTACTCATAACGATAGGAGTGATGAAGATTTCTTCCCATTCAACACCAGTCTGCTGGGTCATTTCAACAGCCTTACCGGGCTTCATAGGAGCAACGAATGCGAAGTACTTACCGGTGCTCATTTCAGCACTGAAGTTGTCCTGAGTAGCTGCATCGGGATGCAGGTAACCCTTCTTGTAGTATTCACGCTGCTGCTTGTACAGAGCAACGGATTCAGGAGCGAGGAACTGGTTGATAACCTTAGTATCGCGGTTGTCAGGATAGAGAGCGCCAGGAACGTCATCATCACTGAAGGTGTTCCAGTCAAGCAGGTGCCAAGGACCATCCATCTGTACAGAGAGGAGAGGAGTCATACCGGGCTCTTCAGCCAATACTCTGTCGAAGTAGGGTTCCAGGTCTTGGAGAGACTTGATGGAGTTCAGGTCGATGTTGTACTTAGCAACGAGATCCTTCTTGAGGAGGAAGCCCCAGTTATGAGCTTTTTCCTTGTTGGTAGGAACAGCGTAGTTCTTACCATCGATCTGGGTAGCGTTCAGGAAGTCGCTTCCGAGAACCTGCTCAACGCCAGGATACTTCTTGATGTAGTCGTTCAGAACGGTGAAGTAACCAGCGGTAGCATTGCTTCTGAAGTTAGCAGCCCAGTTAGAGGTGAACACGATATCAATAGGATCACCAGCAGCTAACATAGGATTGATTTTAGGAGTGTAGGTGTCGCCCCAGCCGAAGCATTCGTACTCAAGAGTGATGTTGAGAGTATCCTTCAGGTACTCGTTAACACCCTTCTCGATGCCGGACATATCCTGGCTGTCACCAACACAGTAGAAGGTAAGAGTTACAGGATCGAGAGCAGCAGCAGGAGTAGCGGACTGACTAGGCTCTGTAGAAGAAGGAGTAGTGGATGAAGGTGTCTCAGAGCTAGTAGGTTGAGTCTCTTTTCCGCAGCCAGCCAATACGAACACGAGGCAGAGAACTACAGCAAAGACTCTGGTCAAAAGCTTTCTGTTCAGTTTCATGGATGTTTTTCCTCCTTATAAATTTTTATTGTGATCCGGTTACCCGGTATCAGCCTTTAACAGCACCAATTGTGAGACCTTTGATGAAGTACTTCTGGAAGAACCCATAGGCAAAGATGATAGGTCCGATGGAGATAACTGCAATGGCCATACGGGCACTCTCGCCGGGAAGGTCGGACAGGACCTTACCCAACTCGGCAAAATTTGCACTACCACTGGTTAAGAACTGGATACTGGAGAGAGTTTGATACATGGTGTACTGGATATTGAACAGCTCTCTCTTGGTGACGAACACCAGGGGCAGATACCAGTCATTCCAGTAGCCCAGGCAGCTTAAGAGACCAATGGTGGCCAAGCCGGGCTTTAACAAGGGCAGTACAATGGAGAAGAAGGTTCTGAATTCTCCGGCACCGTCTATCTTGGCGGATTCCATAAGGGCTTCGGGTACTGAGCCCTTGATGAAGGTTCTCATAATCATGACATAGAAGCCATTGATTAAGTAAGGAACAATCATAATCCAGATGGTGTCGCGGATTCGTACAAGCTGTGAGTAAACCATGAACCAGGGAACAAGACCGCCGCCGAATATCATGGTGAAGAAGACAAAGAAGGAGAAAAAGTTCTTGTACCTAAAGCTGCTGCGTGCCAGCGGGTATGCATACAGGGTTATGACTGACATACTCAGAATGGTACCCAGGATGGTAACGAGAATGGATATCCCGTAGGAACGCATGATGGCGTCACCAGCACTGAGAACGAAATCATAAGCCTTGATGCTGAACTCTCTGGGTATGATGTTATATCCATGGAGAAGAATTTGCTTTTCTTCGGTAAAGGATATGGCAATAACCAGAAGAATCGGGAACAAGCATACTATTGATATGAGAACAAATATAATATTCAGTACTACGTTTGAGCCTGTGGAAATTTCATTGGCCAGTCTAAATTTTCTCTTACTCATCGTGTCGTCCCTCCTTAGAACAGCGCTTTCTCAGGATCGATCTTCCGTACAATGAGGTTGGCACTGAAGACCGTGATGCAACCCAATACTGCTTGATAGAGACCTGCTGCTGCAGACATACCTACGTTATTGGAATTTCGGAGGGCACGGAACACATAGGTATCAATAACGTCGGTGGCGGGATACAGGGTACCCATGTTCTTCGGAACGTTGAAGAACAAACCAAAGTCCGCATTGAAGATTCGTCCCACAGCCAGAAGTGTCAGTATAATCATGACCGGCTTCAGCAATGGAATGGTAATGTGGCGAATGGACTGCCATTTGGATGCTCCGTCAATAACGGCTGCCTCATAGTATTCACCGTCAATACCTACAATGGATGCCAAGTAAACCACAATATTGTATCCGGTGTATTTCCATAGATGGAAGAAGGTCAGAATAAACGGCCAATACTTAGGTTCGAAGTACCAGTTGGCGGGTTCCAGTCCGAGGGGGCCAAGGATACCCTTGTTGATAAAGCCGTTTTCAAAGCTGAAGAAGGAATAAGCAAGGTAACTGACAACAATCCAGGATAAGAAGTAGGGAAGGAAGATAATACTTTGATAAAGCTTGGCTCCCATTTTATTTCTCAACTCATTCAGCATAATGGCCATGGCCACCGGAATGACGATATCAAGAAAAATAAAAGCCAAATTGTAAAGGATGGTATTACGGGTTACCGTAAAGGCATTCGGTGTTTTAAAGAAGAATTCAAAGTTCTTGAAGCCTATGAACTTACTGGTAAGAAGACTTGTAATAAAGTTATCCTTGAACCGATATTGCTGGAAGGCTATGACAACGCCGAACATAGGAAGGTAGTTATTGATAAGAAGAACAATAACGCCCGGCAGAAGCATAAAGAAGAATGGTATCTGCGTTTTAAGACCTCGTTTCATATCATCCACACACCCTTATGTTTTCTCTTTGATGTTTTGTACATATTTATCATAGTTTTTTGTTGAATTTGTTTAAATGGAGTAGTTTGCGCTATGGGTTTCTTGCTTGCAATATTGGAGTAAACGCGCGTGCAAAAATATACAACAAAAAAATACACCACCCGAAAAAGGTGGTGTATTAATGACTTTACGAGAGGTCGGTTATACAAGCTTTTGGGAATCCTTGTATTCGGTCGGTGTCATTCCCACGTATTTCTTAAAGAGCTTGGAGAAATAGTGGGGATCCGAGATGCCTATGGCATCAGCCACTTCATAGGTTTTATAGCGGACATCCAATAGAAGTTCCTTGGCACGGTTTATCCGTATCTCGTTCAGGTAGTCAACAAAGTTCTTGTTCAGTTCCTTTTTGAACATACGGCTGAGATAGTAAGTGCTGATATAAAGCTTTTCTGCCACATCATTGAGAGTGATGGGCTCGTTGTAGTGCTTCTCAAGATACTCAACGGCGCTCTTCAAAAGCAGCTTCATATTCTTATTATTGTAGGTATTGACGCTTTCGGCCGCTTTTCGTGCTGCTTCCTTAAGAATATCATTGAGATCCATGATGTTTTCGCAGCTCTCTATCATGGGATACAGGCTGGTAAGCCCCAGGCTCTTATTCTCATTCTGATTGCTTATCAGCGTGCTTCTGATGGTGTTAATGGCAGACAGAGTGCTTAAATAAAAGCTCTTGATGTATGCTCTGTCATCGGCCTTTAATTCACGAATGTAGTTGCCGATGGATTCCACCGTCTCCTCCACAATTTCCTTATTGCCTGTTTTAATCTGGTCAATGAGATTGCGCTGCTGCAGTTCCAGATTGGTATGATCCTTCACATTAAAGAAGGAATTCAAGTCGCTGTAGGAGATGATGGTATTGCCCCCCAGATAGAACCGATGCTCAAGAGCGTTCTTGCATTCTCTAAACTTGATGGGAAGATCCTTATAACCCCTGCCCAGGGTGCTGATGGCGATGGATACGGTAAAGCTGAAGCAGTTTTCTATCATCTCCTGGAGATAGGAGAGCTTGCCGTGCAGCTTTTCAATATCCAGGGGCTCATCGGCAACCGGTTTTGCCACAAACAGCAGCCATCGGTTGTTCAGGGCCGTATAAATAAACGAGAACTCACCCGACAATACCTCCTCAAGGGTACTTATGATACCGAACTGATAGAGCTGCAGCGCATAGCCGTCCTTCTCCTCGCTGCTTTCGTTGTCGATAATGCCCATGACAAACTCGTCAATGGTCAGATTCAAGTGCTCCATCTGGGACTCGATATCCTCATCATTAAGGTACAGGCCATATAATAGATTATAGAGAAGCTTCTCCTTAAGAAGGGGAATGTTCTTTTCGTAAAGGGCCTTAAAGCGATAAACCTCCTCATCCCGCTTCTTTTCACTGTCAAGCTGCTGTACCGTTCGCTTAATAACCTCGGTAAGCTCCTCTATCTTTGTGGGTTTCAGCAAATAGTCAAATGCCCCCAGTTTAATGGCCTCCTGGGCATAGTCAAAATCTCTGTAGCCGGTGAGAATAATGATCTTGCTGTGGGGCGACAACTCTTTAACCCTGCGGATCATGGTCAAACCGTCAGCCTTGGGCATGCGGATATCAGTCAATACAATATCGGGCTTCATTTTGAGGATGAGTTCCTCACCCATCACCCCGTCTGCGGCTTCGCCGCATATTTCGCATTGTAGCTGCCCCCAGTTCATAATGCTGGTTAAGCCTTTTCTTATAATAGGTTCATCATCAATTATCAAAACCTTGTACATGAGCGCCCCCCCTTATGTTGGATTATTTTGCACATCAATGGGTATGGTGACAATGACTTTTGTATAGACACTCTTCTTGCTCTCAATCACCAGACCGTACTCATCGCCATAGAAGAGTTTTATTCTTCGATTGACATTGTCCAAACCGATGCTCTTGCCCTTTTTGGACGTCAGCCGTTTAAAGTATGCATCATTATTGGCTTTCAGGCTGTTATTGATCATATCAAGCTCATCCTGCTCAATACCCTCACCATTATCTTCCACTGAGATGGTGAGGTTCTCCTCCGACTGGATGGCCGATAGAACGATGACACCTTTAGTTTGTACCCTTTCAATGCCATGGACAATGGCATTCTCCACCAGGGGCTGAATAAGCAGTCGCGGTATCTTCACCTTCAGAACCGAGTCTTCAATATTCTTAATCAATTCCAGCCTGTCACCGAATCTTTTCTTGATAATTAATAAATAGCTGTCGATATAGTGCAGTTCCTCCTGGAAGGTGATGAGTTTGTCGTCCCTTCCGATGGAAGCCTCCATAAGCGTGGACAGGGAGGTAACCATTTCACTGATTTCAGGGACATTATTGAGAAGCGCCATCCAGTTGATGGATTCCAGCGTATTGAACAGAAAATGCGGATTGATCTGTGCCTGAAGGGCTTTGATTTCCGCTTCCTTACGGGTAAGCTGCTCCTGATAAACCCAATCGGACAAGGTGTTCATCTCCTTGACCATTCGGTTAAAAGCCTCACCCAGGTAGCCAATCTCATCCTTACGGGCAAGGGCAATCTGTACATCCCTCTCCCCCTTGCGCACCTTCTCCATACCCTGAGTCAGCTTCTTAAAGGGGCGGGTAAGATCGGAGGTTACCAAAAGGCTGATGGTGGAGAGCGCCAGAACAATAATCACCGAGGTTAAAATAATTCTCTGTCGCAAAAGATGAATATCCTTGTACAGGCTATCCAGTGAGACCACCGAAACAATCTTCCAATTGGGCTTCTCATTCATGATCAGATAGGAGATGATGTTCTCTCCGGATTCATCGTAGAACCAGCCCTTGGAGCCGGTAACACTGGCCATTTTCTCAGCAATGCTGTCACTGGTGGCCTCATGGCGCTCCACAACAATCTGGTTGCTGTCGGACAAAATCATGATGTTCTGCGTATCCTCGTTGACCAGGTCCTTTAAGACCGAGTCCAGAAACTCCATACGCAGCAGAATAACATAGAGGCCAATCTCTTCATATGTATCAATGCTGTAGGCCATTCTGGCTATGTAAAGATTTTTAGTTCGGCCATTTTCCAGCTCCAGAAAGAAAATGGGCATTCCGTTTCTCTGTCTGGCCTGGGCCAGCATCTTCAGATAAGTGGAGCTGCCATAGGGGACCATTTGCTTGATATTGGCCACCCTACTGTTCCTGTTGGTCGAAAAATAATAGGAACGGGTAATTAATGCCAGGGACTGAACCTCGTCCCGCGAAAATAATGTTTTCCGCAAATATTCCTCGACAATAAGAGACTTTTCGTAGAGCAGCAGAGAATCTGTTTTGTCAGCATTTTTTATGCTCTTGAGCAGCTCGTTATCAGGGATGAGCTCCTGAGAAATGATATTGAGATTACGCACATAGTCCTTCATGCGGTACTCAACCATTTTGAGAATATCCTGGGTATACTGGGTAGACTTTTTGGTGAGGGTTTCTTCTGAGTTTCTGTAGTTGATATAGCTTAAGCTCACCAAGGAAATGATCAGGATCATATTAAAAACCAGCATGAGCTTATAGCGTATGGGAAGATTCTGATAGAACTGGATAAACGGTATATGCGCCCTAAACCATATTCTTTTTATTTTCTGCTTACCTGCTTTTGTGGACTTCATTTAGCTTAAACCCTCATATTAGTCTTTACTCTCTGCCAGGGCCCTTTTCCAGAGTTCTTCGGGCGTCATTTTATTCTCCAGTATGTAGGGGAAGTTCTTGACAATGACGTTATCCCAGGCAGAGCGCGGCAGATAACTGTCGGGTGGGCCGATAAGCTGGGGAAACTTGCTGACCAGGCTGATGCCCTTATTGACAAGATCACTGTATTGCACATTGAACTCATAAATATCCACATTGCTCAGCATCCCTGTTTTTTCGGCCAATAATGTGGCAGTGGACTTGGAGGTCAAATACTTAAGCAGCTTCAGCGCAGCTTCCCTCTGATTGGGGTCAAAGCCCGCCTTGGTGCTCATATAAAAGGTTCCGCAACCCAAGCCATAAATAATCCGGGTCTCATTCTTTCCCCCCGTCATCTCAGGAAACGGTACAAAATCCACCGTTGATTCGTCGGTTATGGCCGACACAAACCATGAGCCCTGTACAATCATGGCCGCCTTTTTTTGGAGAAACAGCTCATTGCGCTCCATACTGCTCATGGTAAAAAGATTTTCAGGAAAAGCGCCAAGCTGGTAAAGCTCCTTCATGATATTCATGGCCTCAATATAGCAGGGATGGATTTTGCCATCCACTATGGGGTTTTCAATGGCATCCTTCCCCCCTATCATCATGGCTATATTCTGATACAGATAGGTTCCTTCGGATTTGCAGTTGAAGGCGATAGGGATGATACCGTTCTCACGGAATTGTATGACCGCCTGTTTGAGCTCATCATAATTCTGAGGAATGGCCACATGGAATTTTTCAAACAAATCGGTATTGACATAGAGCCCTTCAAAGATAATTTCCACGGGCAATCCGTAAATTTTGTTATCGAAGGTGGTGGTGTACCACATCTTTGGATCAAAAGAGGCTTTCCATTCCGGGTCATTCTCGAGCTCACTGGTGATTTCTGCAACCTTACCTGCGGCTACAAGAGCTTCAATATCCGATCCCGGCCAGAGACCAAAGACATCGGGGTCATTTCCCGAGGCAAAATCGGTTTTCAGTTTAATTAAAAAATCGTCGCCATAAATGGACTCGTTAGTGATGGTTATATGAGGATATTCCTTGGTAAAGGCATTAAAAATAGACTGGAGGGTTTCGGCCTTAGGATCGCTGCCGCCCCAACTATTAATAAACTTTAAATTTACAGATGGGGACGCAACGGGACTGGAACTTACCTGTACCGAGCCGTTTTGGTTATCGCAGCCACTAATGGCCAGAAGAAGTACAAGGGGTAAAACCACTGCCATAATGTGCTTTACTCTCATTGGAATACCTCTTTTTAAAGACTGTAATAATATTATATAAAATGTACATTTGTAATTCAAACTTTTTATATAAAATGTACATTTCTTTTATAATATCACTATCTGGAATTACTGCGCAATACTCCCGTACCCAAGCAGATCAGGCATAAAAAGGACCGGCAAATGAGCCGGCCCTTTATGTGTTATAGCGAAGATGTCACTGAATGGTTATTCCTTTTCAAAGGTTGCACACTCGGTATCACTTTCCGAGGTAGCTGTAGAAGTCACATTCTTGGCTACCTTGATCTGGTCAAGGCTGCACAGCATTTCACCTTTTGCATGGTATTTGCATTCGGTTACAGAACAACCGATGCTTCTGTTTGCTTTCATGCTTTTTCACCTCCTCTACAGATTTATTGTCTGTTGAAGAGGCTTTTTCTATCCTGTGATCATCATACTTGAATGCTATTTGATACCAATATCTCTGCGATAATGGGCATCCTTGAAGTCAATATGGGAGATAGCGGCATAAGCCTTTTCTCTGGCTTTTTCAATATTTTCGGCCACAGCCGTTACGCCCAGCACTCGTCCGCCATTTGTGTAATAGGTATTTCCCTCTTTCCGTGTTCCGGCATGGAAAATAATGATATCCTCCTGCTTCCCGGCTATGTCGAGACCTTTAATCTCATAGCCCTTCACATAATTTTCCGGATATCCGCCCGAGGCCATGACCACACAAACTGCGGCATTATCATGCCATTCAATATTTAAGGTATCCAATTTTTCGTCAATAATAGCTTCAAATATTTCCAGAAGATCATTTTTAAGACGGGGCAATACCACCTGGGTCTCGGGATCGCCGAAACGTGCGTTGTACTCAAGCACCTTGGGTCCACTGGCCGTCAGCATTAGGCCAAAGAACAGAATGCCCTTAAAAGGACGCCCTTCCTTGTTCATAGCCTCCATGGTGGGTATGAAGATCCGCTCCATACATTCCTTGCTTATTTCTTCGGTATAGACACGGCTGGGTGAAAATGTGCCCATACCGCCCGTATTTAAGCCCTCATCATTATCATAAGCCCTCTTGTGATCCTGGGAGCTGACCATGGGAACTATGGTCTTACCATCAGTGAAGGCTAAAACCGACACCTCGGGCCCCGTCATAAATTCCTCGACCACAATCCTCCGTCCGGCTTCACCGAATTTTCCGTCTTCCATGATAGCGGCAACGGCATCCAGGGCCTCGTCCACATTTTTGCAGATCAAAACACCTTTTCCTAAGGCCAGACCGTCGGCTTTGACCACTAAAGGATAGGAAGCTTCCTTTACATAAGCCTTGGCTGAATCAGGATCATCAAAGGTTTCATAGGCTGCCGACGGAATCCCGTACTTTTTCATAAGTTCCTTGGAAAAGACCTTGCTGGCTTCAATAATGGCCGCATTTTTACGGGGGCCCAAAGCACGTATACCAGCCGTCTCCAGCGCATCCACCATACCTGCTGCCAGGGGATCATCGGGAGCCACAACCACCAGATCCATCTGCTCATCCTTGGCAAACGCCACCATCTTATCAATATCCATGGCCGAAATGGGCACACACTGCGCTATTTCGGAAATCCCCCCATTGCCGGGCGCACAATAGATCTTATCTGCCTTGGGACTTTGCTTCAGCTTCCAAATAATGGCGTGTTCTCTGCCGCCGCTGCCAACCACCAGTATCTTCATACATTTCCCTCTTTCTATGTTTTATGGTCTTCGCCTTGGTACATATGGCCAATTCAATGCTTAAAATGTCTGACGCCCGTGAACACCATAGCAATCCCCTTAGCCTCACAGGCCTGAATGCAATCCACATCCTTTTGAGAGCCGCCTGGCTGAATGATGGCCCTGATGCCCGCCTCCCCGGCCAATTGAATGGTGTCAGTAAAGGAGATAAAGCCATCCGAGGCCATAACGGCTCCCGCCGCTGCCTCCTGGGCAGCCTCCAGAGCAATTCTGGCCGCATTCACCCTGCTGGCCTGTCCCTGACCGATGCCCAGGGTTTTCTTATCCTTTACCACCACAATGGCATTGGATGGAGCATGCTTGGCCACCTTCATGGCAAATCTTAAATCGGAAAGCGCCCTGTCATCGGGCTTTCGGGAAGTGACACACGTAAGCTCCCCATCGTTATAGAGCGCATTGTTATAGTCCTGTACCAAAAGTCCCCCGCTCACCTTTTTTATATCCAGGCTGCCCTCGGGAAGCTTTTTCCCGATATGTTCCAGAGCCAGGATCCTTAAGTTCTTCTTGCTGGCGAGTATGTCCAGAGCACCCTGGGTATAGGATGGAGCAATAATCACCTCAAAGAAGACCTGGGCCATCTCCTGGGCCAGGGCTTCATCAATCTCGCAGTTAACGGCGGCAATGCCTCCAAAGGCTGACTCGGCATCAGCAGCATAGGCCTTCTGATAGGCCTCCATCAAAGTTTCCGCCGAGGCCGCGCCGCAGGGATGGGTGTTCTTAACAATCACTGCTGTGGGCTCCTCAAATTCCTTGATGAGCTCAATGGCAATATTACTGTCATTGATATTGTTATAGGACAGCGCCTTGCCGTGAAGCTGGCGGGCACTGGGGAGGCATCCCACCACAGGCCCGATTTCCTTATAAAAAGCGGCCTTTTGGTGAGGATTCTCACCATAGCGCATATCCTGAATCTTTTCATAGGTCAGGGTAATGATCTCGGGGAAGGCATCCTCCCCCATCCTGGAATGGAAATAGCTCTGAATCAGGGTGTCATAGTGGCTTGTATGGGAGAATGCCTTATAGGCAAGCCTATAGCGATTTCTGACCGAAACCGTATGGGTGGCTTCCAACTCATGGACAATGGGACCATAGTCCTCGTGATCCACCAGCACCACCACATCCCTGTAGTTCAGCGCTGCGGCCCGCAGCAAGGCCGGCCCGCCGATATCGATTTGCTCCATGGCTTCCTTTAAGGCCACATTCCCCTTTTGAAGAACCTGACGGAAAGGATAGAGATTGGTGACCACCATATCAATGGGCTTGATATTCAGGGTCTCCAACTGGCTCATATGGTCCTTATTGCTTCTCTCGGCCATAATGGCCGCAAAAATGGCAGGGTGGAGCGTCTTCATCCGCCCGTCCAGACATTCGGGATAGCCGGTGGTCTCCTCTGCTTTCAGAGCCTTGATATGATGGCTGCTCAAATAATCATGGGTTCCCTGGGTGGCAATAATCTCCACGCCCATGGCCGTTAAGGCTCGGGCCAGGTCGAGAATCCCTGTTTTATCCGATACACTGATCAATGCTCTCTCTATCATGATCTACTCCAGTATCCTCACATGCCTGCCCTCAACCCTGAGCTTGCCCTGACTGAATAAGCCAATGGCCTGGGGCAGAATCTCCCACTCAGCCTGCTCCATAACCCTTCTTTGAAGCGTCTCGGGCGTGTCCCCGTCATGGACCTCTACGGCTTTTTGCAGGATAATGGGTCCGCTGTCATACTCGGGCTCCACAAAATGGACCGTGGCACCGGTAACACGCACGCCATATTCCAGGGCCTTGATATGGGGTATCAGCCCATAATGACCCTTGCCGCAAAAAGCTGGAATAAGGGACGGATGCACATTGATAATAGCATTGCGGTATTTTTCAATGAATTTTTCTCCCAGCAGGCTTAAAAAGCCAGCCAACACCACCAGTTGCACATCATGGGCCTTCATATGTGCAATAAGGGCTTCGTCATAGGTCTCAGGATTATCGAAGCTCTTTCTGGAAATGACCGCCGTAGGGATTCCATGATTTCTAGCCCGCTCCAGAGCGTTAACCCCGCGCTTGCTGGATACCACTGTCACCACCCGGCATCCGGGCAGCTTACCGGCATCAATTTTATCCAATATGGCCTGGAGATTGGTGCCTCCTCCCGACACCATAACGCCTATGTTCAGCATATCTCTATCGGCTCCTCACCTTCTGCAACCCTTCCGATGATATAGGCCTTCTCACCCAGACGCTGGGCTTCGGCCACCACCTTTTCGGCAATCTCGGGGGATACGGCAAGCACCATACCGATACCCATATTAAAGGTATTGTACATTTCCATTTCGGGGATGCTGCCCAATTGCTGCATAAGCTGGAATACGGGAAGCACCGGCCAGGTGCCTTTCTCAATGACAAGCTTCAGCCCCTTGGGCATCATTCTGGGCAGGTTTTCAATAAATCCGCCCCCCGTCACATTGGCAATACCCTTGATCTCAAAGGATTGGGTCAATGAAAGGATGGTTTTCGCATAGATGCGGGTAGGAGTCAAAAGCTCCTCGCCAAGACTCTTGCCCAAAAACTCGTTGAAGCGCTCAAGATTGGGCTTGTTCACATTAAACACCTTGCGGACCAGGGAATACCCGTTGCTGTGAATTCCCGAGGACGTCAGGCCAATTAAGGCATCGCCCGGCTTGATGTTCTTTCCGTTGATAATCTTGTCCTTATCCACAAGGCCCACCACAAATCCGGCCAAATCATATTCATCCTCCGGATAAAAACCAGGCATTTCAGCAGTTTCACCGCCGATTAAGGCACAGCCGGCCTGGAGGCATCCCTCAGAAACACCTTTGACAATGGCCTCCACCTTTTCGGGAATCAGCTTCCCAAGGGCAACATAATCCAGGAAAAACAGAGGCTGAGCGCCGCTGCAGATGATGTCGTTGACACACATGGCCACACAGTCAATGCCCACCGTGTCATGCTTATCCATGAGAAAGGCTATTTTCAGCTTGGTTCCCACCCCATCGGTTCCCGAAACCAGCACAGGCTTTTCATAGCGCATACCTTCAAGGCTGAAGAGCCCGCCAAAGCCCCCGATATCGGTGAGAACTTCGGGACGCATGGTCTTTTTTACATGGGATTTCATCAGTTCCACAGCCTTATAGCCGGCCGTGACATCAACACCTGCTTCTTTATAAGTCGCCATTCCAATAACCAAACCTTTCTATGTATTTTGGGTTTAATAGAGTCTAGCATTTATTGTCCAGAGCAAATTTATCGCCCTCGTCAGGAACCGCCATGGGATATTGGCCGGTAAAGCATGCACGGCAGAAACTGTTTTCCGGCGCGCCTACAGGCGTTTGAAGAAGATGCTCGGTACTTAAGTATCCCAGACTGTCGGCGCCTATGATGTCACGAATTTCCTCCACACTGTGATGCGCCGCGATAAGAAGATCTCTTGAGGCTATGTCAATGCCGAAAAAGCAGGGATGCTTGACCGGGGGTGAGCTGATGCGCATATGCACTTCCTTGGCGCCTGCATTTTTAAGCATCTGGACAATCTTTTTGGTGGTGGTACCACGAACAATGGAATCGTCGATCAGAACTATACGCTTTCCCTCAATCTCGGAGCGAAGGGCGTTGAGTTTGATATTTACACTCTTTTCACGCATTTTTTGATGGGGTTGAATAAAGGTTCGTCCCACATAGCGGTTCTTAATCAGGGCGTCTCCATAGGGAATTCCCGATTGCCGCGAATAGCCGATGGCTGCTGTAAGTCCTGAGTCAGGTACACCCACCACCAGGTCGGCCTCAACCGGATGTTCAATGGCCAGCAGGCGACCAGCCTCCAGACGGGACCGATAAATGGAGGCACCGTCAATGAAGCTGTCGGGCCTTGCAAAGTAGATATGTTCAAAGATGCAAAGATTATGAGGTTTATTGAGATGGGTTTGAACCGATTTCAACTGGCCGTCCTCGATGATGACAATTTCGCCGGGCGCCACATCACGAAGGAAGGATGCTCCCACAGCGTCGAGGGCACAGGTCTCTGAAGCCAGTATAAAGGAGTTTTGAAGCTTCCCGATGCACAGGGGTCTTAATCCCCAGGGATCCCGGATGCCAATGAGCCGTCTCGGGGTCATAATGACCAGCGCATAGGAGCCCTGTATGACATCCATGGTTCGTTTCAATACCTCTATAAGATTATCATATTTAAGTCCGTACCGTGAGATAAGGTTGGCAATAACCTCCGAGTCGGTGGCCGTCTGAAAGATGGCACCCTGATCCTCCAGGTCATGGCGGATCTTTGAGGCATTGACAAGATTTCCGTTATGGGCCAGAGCCAGCCTTCCCGCCTTGTAGTTGACAATGAGGGGCTGTGCGTTTTCCAGGGAGTTGGCACCAGTGGTAGAGTATCGGGTATGGCCGATGGCCATTTTGCCCTCCAGCCTGTCCAAAACCTTTTCGGTAAAGACCTCTGAAACCAGACCCATGCCTTTGTGCCCCGAGATATCGCCGTCATTGTTTACGGCGATTCCGCAGCTTTCCTGACCCCGATGCTGCAGGGCATAGAGGCCAAAATAGGTCAGCCGTGCTACGTCAAAGGTGTCTCCGTTGCTGACACCGAATACGCCGCAAGCCTCTCTCAGGGTTTCTGCCGTCTCCTCGGAAGCGCTGAATATTACACTCTCATAATCATTCATCCGAATTTCTCCTTAAGCTTTTCCTGGAGCTGCTTGTCCTTTTTATCAACAGCTTCGGCCATCTTCTTTTTATACTCATGCATCTTGCTTCTTAATTCAGGATAAATGCCGCCCATGATCTGTACGGCCAGCAAAGCCGCATTTTCACTGCCATTGATAGCCACAGTGGCCACTGGAACACCTGCCGGCATTTGCACTATGGACAGCAGCGAATCCAATCCGTCCAGTGTTGAAGAGAGAATGGGAAGGCCTATGACAGGAAGAACGGTAAAGGCAGCCAGAACTCCTGGAAGATGAGCGGCTTTTCCTGCCGCAGCGATAATAACGTCAAAACCGTTTTTCTCTGCGTTCCTGGCCAGCTCCGCTGCTCTGTCCGGTGTTCTGTGGGCTGAACAGACTGTAACCATTGTTTCCACATTAAATTCTTTGAGAATCTTAAGACAACCTTCAATGACGGGAAGATCCGAATCACTGCCCATGAATATGGCAACTTTAGGCTGTTTTGACATGGACACACCCTCCGTTAAATAAAAATGCAAAACGGGCTGGAGAACACCAACCCATATTAAAGCCCTTTTCCAGTTTTATACTACAGAAGTTGTACATTAAAGTCAATGTGGAACCTTCACCAAAAACTTCCTTACCATAAATGCCGGATTGTAAGAAAGTTTAGATTTGCGCAGGCCCTCGATGCCCATGTCTTCTTCCCGGTTAATATACTTGACATGCTGCCACTCGTGGGCGCAAAAATCGCGGTTGATTAAGGTATAAATGCCGTGAATGTCGGCATTCCCTTTCTCAACACGAATGACGGCTGTCTCAGGGTTGAGAAGCTCACCAATGGTCAGGGCCTCATAGCGGCCGTTCACCTTAATCAGCGCACCTTTCAGAGGGAACCGGTGCCAATTGTCCAAAAGCTCATAGCAGGCCAGCCGCTCGCAATTATCGGGATGGACACAGGTTTCATGCTTGTCGCACCATTCATCCAGCACCTGTTTGCACACGTCCAGATTTCCTTCATGAACGGGGATATATTCGTACTCGCCATATTTACGGATAAACTGGCTGATATGGTTTCGCTTGCTGCTGTATTTCTTGCCGGCAAGATGGATGAGGTCCGAAGCATTATAAACATAATCCCAGGTAGAATCCAGCTCCTCAACGATCATACGCTCTCCATAGACCAGCTTAAGCTTTTCCAGGCAGGATTCCTCAACCCTCCCAAAGCGCAGCGGGAACTCCCGCTCTTTAAAGTACTCCTCAATAGCCTCCACGGCCTTTTTATACTTTTCCAACTGAAAGCTGCCATCCCTGGAAACGGGGGCAAAAGCAAAGGGTGGATATGTCCTGGATTCGGATATCAGCAGGAGATGATCCTCAACCATGGCATAGCGCAAGTTATAGTCCCTTTTCCACATATAGAGATAAGGAAAAGTAAACTCTGAGGCTGTCGGTTTTGCAACAGCAAAAATATCGGAAAACAAGGCCTGTTCTTCCAGTGTTATTGGTTTAAATGATTCTACCAAAGGATAAAGCCCCCTAAATGTCTTATCAATCCCCAAAGCTCACGCCCATGTTTCGGGCTATCCTGACAAGCTCTCCATCAACAGGCACTGTTTTACTCCTGCCCACCACCTTGGATAGATCAATGGGAGAAAGCTGTTGATTTAAAATACCTGCCATCTTGTTATACTGGCCCTGGGCTGCCAGATTCACGGCTTCAACCCCCAGACGGGTTGTCAATATACGATCAAAGGGTGACGGCTCCCCGCCTCGCTGCAAGTATCCCAGAACCGTTACACGGGCTTCAAGCTGGGTCAGCTTTTCAAGCTCCTTAGAGATGCGGTTGCCCACGCCATTGTGCTTAAACTCTTCTCTGCACTCCTCGTCCTGAGCCTGAGCAGAATCTATGGGCTTGCAGCCCTCAGATACGCAGATAATGCTGAAACCCTTGCCCGACATCTTTCTTTTAAGGATGCTTCTGGCCACAGAATGAATATCATAGGGAATCTCGGGAATGAGGATGATGTCGGCACCACCGGCAATGCCCGATTCCAGGGCAACCCATCCCGCATTGCGTCCCATAACCTCCAGAATCATGACACGGTGATGGGACTCGGCTGTGGAATGCAGCTTGTCCAGGGCAAATGTAGCCGTATTCACTGCCGTCATAAAACCAAAGGACATATCAGTCTCAGGGATATCATTCTCAATGGTTTTGGGTACGGCAATCACCTTAACTCCCAGCTCAGTAAGCTTGTGGGCGGTGCGTATGGTGTTGTTCCCGCCAATGACAATCAGACAATCAATCTCATGGAGTTTCAAGGTGTCGAGCATTCTGCCGCTCATATCCCGTTCCTGCTTTTCTCCGTCATGATCCACCAGCATCTTGAACGGATTAAAGCTGTTGGTGGTCCCCAGTATGGTCCCCCCCTTGTCGAGAAGCCCCGAGACATCACTTAAGGTAAGCTTTTTAAAGTGATTAAATATGAGCCCTTCAAAACCATCTTTAAAACCGATGACATCATAGCCATAAATATTGATGGCGGTCTTTACAATGGCACGGATAACGGCATTAAGCCCCGGGCAATCCCCCCCGCCAGTTAATACACCAATTTTTTTCTTCACTCCGCTCATAGGAATCTCCTACTTTCTTTAATATGGATAGAGTTTACAACACTCAAATCTCTTATTCAATGCATATAGTCTCATGAAATCTTGGTTAAGAAGAGGGTCACTTTTGGTGAAGTTGTCCCTCCAGCTTCATGCCCTGAAAGTCATGCTGCCTCAGTGCTTCATAGAGAACAATGGCCACCGAATTGGACAAATTCAGGGAACGAATGGAATCCAACATGGGTATGCGGATGCATTGTTCATAATTGGCCGCCAGAAGCTCCTCGGGGAGGCCTTTGGTCTCCTTGCCAAAGAAGATGAAGGCGCCCTCGGGATAGGTGACCTGATGGTAGGCATGGGCCGCTTTGGTTGAACTGAAAAAAAACGGCCCGCTCTGATGAATCTTAAAAAACTCCTCAAGGCTGTCATAATAGGTCATATCAAGCAAATGCCAATAATCCAGGCCAGCCCTTTTGAGATAACGATCCTCGATGGAAAAACCCAGGGGACCGACCAGATGAAGGGCTGCACCAGTGGCGGCACAGGTCCTGGCTATGTTTCCCGTATTCTGAGGAATCTCAGGTTCTACGAGGACTATGTTGAACTTCACTGAATCACTCCTCATTGGTACAAATGAATATCATACAAGTAATAACAGGTATGCTCATCCATTATAGCAAATGGCTTTCCGGCATACTACCCGGCAGCATGGCAAAAATCCGAACCCTGCCTCCGCTGAAAAACGGTCCGACCTGGTCGGCTTTAAAAGAAAAAAGATGGCAGTGCCATCTTTTAAGCGCCCTTATCCTCTAAAGATACATCAATATCCATGGTACTGTCGTTGCTCAATATGAGCGGTACACATACCGTTCGCATATTGGAAGGTGAGATCAAAAGATTATCACCAATCAACAGCGAAGGAGGAGTAATCTCAATGCCAATACCCCGGCTTGCCAGAATGGTGGCCGTATTCCCCATGATCATATTGGCCAGCTCGGCTATGGCACTCTTAGATATTTCGTCTAACTCTGTTACAGGCATTCCGCCCATCATGGCGGATGCGACCGACAGCGCTGTATTCTTGGACAAGGATATGATCACCTGGCCTCTGATTCTTCCGGTCAGGCCAACAAACACCGCGATGTTATCGCTTCCAAAAGGCTTTTTTCTCACATATACTTGTCCCAGCTCAGGTTTATTGCCGGTCATCATCATAAGTACCGATTGGCTGGCTTCTATAAATGGGTTAATATACTCTACATTCATTTATCTACTACCCCTCATTATGCGCAAGTATTTACCTAAACATTCTACCATAAAAGGGGGGGCTCCCACAAATAAATATACTATTTTTTATCGACTCGTCTAAAAAAATGTCGAAAAATGTCTATCTCATGACAATCGCTTATACTCAAAAAGCTTGTTAAAAGCTGTCTTTTTAATCTTTATGGCCTTTTCAGGACAAAACTCATGGCAGCAGAAGCAGCGGATGCATTTCGAGTAGTCGATGGTGAGCTGCTTATTCTCATCCGGCTTGATGATCTTGGGAGGACATACCTCCATACACTTGCCGCACAGCTTACAAACATCGTGAAGGATAACAGGTTTGGGCTTCAGCCTCTTACCAATGAGGCTCAGAAGGCCTATGCCTGATCTGGATTTAATGCCGCTTAATGCCGGCACATCAAAGTCATCGGGCCTGACCGATTCTATAGATGCCCCAATAAGTTCAATCTCCTCGGGCCTTAGCAAGCCGCGCTCCTGGGCCAGCCGCAGAACAGGCACCATGCGATAGTCCACATTAATGATTTGCAATGCGGCATAATCACAGGCAAATCCATCGGTAGAGCCCAACAATACGCCCAGCCACTTGGGTACCCCTGAGCTGGGGCCTTCGCCTTCCATGGCTATGATTCCGTCGATGATGTTCAAGCGGGGTTTGGTAGCCAGATAGATATCAATAAGGCTGTCGGCAAACCGGTCATATTCGCTCATGCGCATATGATAATCGGCCTTTTCCAGTCCGGCAATGGAACCAAACATGTTCTTTACGGCACCTGAGTAAACCATCATGCCATGGGTTTTGAGCTTGGCCAGGTTAATGATAAGGTCTGCATCATGAAGGGGTTTGAGTATCTTTAAGGACTTCACGATCTTGGCCTCAGCATTTTCAACCTTTTCGACACGAAGATCATAGTTGAGTTCTGCCCCGGTTTCATTGGCCGCAGCCTCCATACCCGTCGCTCCATAGATTCGCCTAAGCAGGGTGGCATTATAGGGTCCACCCGGGCTCTCTACAATGGAAGCGATACCGCCGGCCTGCTGGACGAGAGCGATAACGGCCTTGACCACATGGGGGTGAGTCGTAGCCGCATCATCGGGCTTCTTGGCCATGAGCAAATTGGGCTTTATGGCAACACGCATGCCTGGTTTGACAAAGCTGCTGAGCCCGCCTAATTGATCAAAGATCCTTTCTACGGCCTGTAATACACGATCAAATCTGTAATTCTCCGAAGTCTCTATAATCACTTTTTGCATGAGATTATCAGCCTTTCATTGCCATTCCTTCAAGGCTCCTTAAACGAAAGAATGGCTTGAGTTATTCCTGGGGCAGCAATGCATCCTCAGTATACTGGTTCTTACCGCTCCACAGAATCCATTCCTCATATCCGGCATCATAAACCGCCTTGATTTGCGCTCTGATCTGTTCCTTTCCATAGGTCTGCCAATATCCCTTGGGAAGATAGCTGGCGGTAAAGTCCTGCAAGTAGGGGCGAACCTTGGCCTTAAATTCGGGAACGGTGGCAATCCTGTCCTTAATCTTCAACAGGGATTGATAAATAACGCCATAGGGATCCAGATCGGGCTTGGTAAACAGCACACCATTGATCTTTTGTCCCACGCCATTACCCATGGTACCATTGGAATCATTGGCATAATGGGAGGGGTAGATCATGGGCGAAATATAGTCTATATTCAGACCCAGGAGGTCAAAATGCTGGCCAATGGTCTTTCCATCCCTGTCACTCTCTGCAACAATACCAAATATGTCAGCAGATACGGGTACATCCTTAACTGCTTTGATCTCCTCGGCAGCCTTCTTCAGGAAATTACTGATGGCCTCAGTCTTCTCAGGAACATTTTCGCCATAGCTCACATCGGATGCCTTGGCGGTGGGGAAACGGACATAGTCAAACTGAATCTCATCGAAGCCTAATGCCACAGCTTCCTTGGCAATATCTATATTATATTGCTGAACACCCTCTATGTAGGGATTTGACCAGGCTCCATGGGAGCCTTCCTTCCAGATGTTTCCGTTGGGCTTCTTTATAGCAAACTCAGGCTTTTTAGTGGCCAATCCGTCATCCCGGAAAACTACGATTCTTCCTATGACATAGATGTCGTTTTCATGGCATTTTCTAAGTACTTCTTCTACATTATAGAGCTTTTTGGATAAGCCCAGCTCCTTAACCAGCGGAACCTGGGAGTCATAGTTCACATAGCCGCCTTCTTTAATATCAATAACAAGAGCGTTGAGCTCAGTGGTATTCACCAGCTCAATAAAATGATCCAGACGCGCTGATGAGCCAGCAACAGTACCGGTAAGATATACAGCCTTAACCTTAATGGGCTCTTTGGGCTCGGGTGTGGGCTCCGGTGTAGGTGTTACCTCAGGGGTTGCTTCCGGTGTAGCCGTTGGGGTAGGTGACTCAACGCCTGTGGTTTCGGTAGGCGAAGGAGAACCTCCATCGGGTACATTTGTTGGGGTTGGCTCAAACTTTGTGCCGCATGCCGTAAGAAGCAGCGCACTCATGACAAAGGGAATGATTTTAACCAGCATTTTTTTAGACATAAATAGTTTCCTTCCTGAGTTCTTTTATTTCTTTATCTTTCTTAGGAGCATAGATTCAATTTAACAAATCTTTCGAGGGTTTACAACAACATTTTATAACAAATCCTCGTGTCTAATCTTTCATAACTCAAGGCTCTTTCTTTTGATTCTCTATAGAGTAGGTCAGTGGGACTGATGCCCCACTTTCCCCTCATCAAACCGTACGTGAGGTTTTCCCTCATACGGCTTTACGACATTCTTCACCATCAGCATGCATTACATAGCAAGTAAAATG
>Ga0116192_1000673_pt1 | contig 25391 bp, 21 predicted proteins | sample AD_UKC113_MetaG_FD_89876 | JGI IMG/M metagenome (GOLD analysis project Ga0116192, IMG submission 89876) | Active sludge microbial communities of municipal wastewater-treating anaerobic digesters from Hong Kong - AD_UKC113_MetaG | ecosystem: Engineered > Bioreactor > Anaerobic > Digestate...
TCCTCGCTTTTGGCTACGGATTATGAACTACGCCCGAGGGATATAAGTGAGGAGGGGGATGTTAATTTTTATTACACCTTTGATGTAAAAATAGTATAATCCCCTTTCAAAATGTGAATTCTTTAAATTTTTTCATAGTTATAATATAAATACATCTATTATTCAAATTCACAATTCTAAATCTACACTACTTTTTCTTTTTGATAATTTTCGATTCTCCATAGTTATAAGAAAACGGGATTTTGGGTTAATAAATAGTTATTTTAATTGGATAGAATCAAATTAGAAATTTAAAATTTATAAAAAAATTATTTATTTAAAAGATTCATATTAAATGTTGTTTGTTTTTCTATTTCATAGGACATTTTAAAAGAAGGAACACCTTTCATAATTCCTGTTTTTTCAATATCCTTTGAGTCAATACTACCTTTTGCCTTAGGAATTATTACTGTTATATTTTGCTTTATCACTTTTCCTTTTTCTAAATCAAAAACTGCCTCGCCATTTATTTTATTTTCTTCCTGTTCCATTTTTATCTCAATAGTTGCATTATTTCCCTCTTTTGTTTTTAAGGTGTATTTTGTTGGTTGTTTTTGTCCAATATCTCTTTGCCAACCACTTGGTGGTGTTTCCCAACTTCCACCAACTTTTATTTCTTCTTCTGGAAGAATAGGCTTTGCGACTTCCCAGAAAGCATTAAATTCATTAGAAGAGAATTTTTTAAGGTCAATGTTTAAAGGGATTCTATCAAAACCAGGTACAATTCCTGCAATGCTTTTTCTAATAACTTTTATAAATTGGTCAATTATTTCCTGTAAATTCTGACTTTCAATTATTTTTCCGTTAGGTGTAAATTTTATATATGCTTCTTTTCCTTTTTCTCCAATATCTTGTCCTTCATAAGTTGCTCTTACTAATGTTAATTTAGTTGTCCCATTTCCATTTTCATCAATATCAATTACTTCTTCTTTAAATTCTATATAAATATTTTGCTCTCTCTGGAAAGGGTTATTGTTTATTTTTCCTTTTTCTTTGTCTTTAATATTCAATCCATAATAGGAAACATCTCCTTTATTAAACTTGTAAGAAAGTTTAACTTTCTCTTTTTCTTCTGTTTCTTTTTGTTCTTCACTTTTTACTTCTTCTTTAATCTCTTGTTCCTCTTTCTCATCAACTTTTACTACATTTACTTTTTCATATTTCCCATTTTCTATATCTTCAAGAACTTTTGTTATTTCATTTTTAAAATCATTCTCATCAGTTAAAACTTTTGCATAAATTAAATTCTGTTTTGCTTTTTCAATTTCTCCCAATTTTGCATAACATAAACCAATATAATAATAACCTTGCGCAAAATTTGCTTTTTCTTCTGTTGATTTAATAAAAAATTCTAAGGCATTCTCAATTTTTTCTTGACTCAATGCTTCAATTCCCTTTTTAAGTAGTTCATCCCCTTCTTTTTCTCCTGATATTAAAATCTGTGAAGTTATTAGAAATATACTTAAAAAAATTAATAATTTTTTCATCTTATTTTCTCCCATTTACAATGTCCATCTAAATAAAGTTTATTTATACCACCTGAATGTAAAATATCTGCCCAATCGCCAAAATGAGGGTCCTCTAATAACCATATATTTGATGCCCCATAATTACCTTCTTCATCTTCCCATCGCCCATCTATTTTTTTGCCTTTGACTATTGGGTCTCCATCTGGTGGTTCTGTATGTATAATATAACTTGTAAAAGGTGTGAATATAGGATATTCTTGAAGAAATTTAGCTTTTGCTTTTTTACTTTCAGGACAAAAATAAAAATTAGGAGGAGGTGGCCAATTGATAATATCAATTTTATTTAAGTTTGGTTCTAAATAAGGTCTTATAAAATTTGGCCAGTTTATAAAACAAAATGGAAATTCTTCTGCCAGACCTGTATCTCTTGGGGGTATAATTTCATTATAATCAGCAGCATACATTGAAAAGCCCAAATATATTTGCTTTAAATTATTTATACATACAGACTGTCTTGCTTTTGCCCTTGCCTGTGATAAAGCGGGCAAAAGCATTGCTGCTAAAATTGCTATAATTGCAATTACAACAAGCAATTCAATTAAAGTAAATCCCGTAGGCATTAACTTAGCACTTCTGCGCCTATATGCCTGAGCGTTAGCGAAGATGGGTAGGGCTGGATGGTATATTTCTCTCTTTCTGTTTGTCCAGAACAACTCATTTTTCATTATATTTCCTTTTTATTTAGAAAAGTTTAAAATATATATAGTTCAAAAGTTCAGGAAAATTCAAATTTCTTATTTTAAAATCATTTTCATCAAGAAATCTGTTGTATTTCAAGTTTTCTAATTTCAAATTTAAGATATCATTTCCATTTTTTATATCAAGGTTCACTTTTTCTGGTAAGAAATTAAATAGGGTTATGTTTGTTTCATTTTTTGGCTTTGGGAAAGAAAAAATGAGATTACCTGAACGGTTTGAAAATGTAATTTCTTTTATTGTATAGTATTTTTCATAGACAAGAACATTAATTTTTCCCAGGTCAACATCAAAGGCATAAAGGTTTTCATCTCCCTCTTTTTTATTTTTTACCTCAATATTACTAATCATTTTATTTAATTCGTCAAGACCTTTTTTCAATTTTACTTTGTTTATATAAAAATCAATTTTTGGTGCCTTTAATTTATCAATTTCTTTTTTTATGTCTTTATTTTGTTTTGCAAATTCATTTACAGTTGATATTTTGTCTTCAATTTGAATTTGTAAATCGGGAAGAAGAAGTTTAAAATTATCTCCTTTTGTCATGAAAATGAAACTACCAATTTCGGAATTACCCTTAATTAAAAAATTATCTAATTTTCCTGTTGAAAATGAGCCAATAAATTTCCCCTTAATATTTATTTCTTCTGGTATTTCCCTTTCAAAAATTTTTTCCATATAAGGTTTTATTGTCATATATGTGTTTTTACCAAAAGAAAGTTTAAAATATATATCTCCAGTGAAATTTTTAACTTCTCCATCTTTTACATTTTCAATATTATTTTCAATTTTTTTCATAATTTCTGATATTTTTATTTCATCTCCTGCAAATAAAGAAATATTAAAAATAACTAAAAACAATAAAGAAATAAAAAATTTTCTCATTTTATCCTCCATTTTCAGTTTCTTGTAAATTTTCAAGTGATTTTGCAAATTCAATAAATGAATCCATTTCTTCAAAAAAGTTTTGTAAAGGCAATACAATTTCCTCGTTATTTGCTGTTTTTTCCGTTTTATTTCTATATTTTGTCTCTACCTTTGTATTTTTAGATATTATTATGTGTTTGACTTCTTCATTCTTAGAATTCAAACTTTTCCTAATTGGATAAAATTTTAGAAGAAGGATATTTGAAATTAATAAAAATATACAGATATAAGTCAGAATTTTTAATCTGCTTCTTGAGTTTTTTCTCTCATTAGAAATAAAATAACTGTATTTCATTAGTGAATCTAATTCAATATCTGGGTTTTCTTCTGTTTTAAACAACGATTCTAATAATTCATCAATATTCTTTTCCATTTAATTAATTAGTTCCATAAAAATTAAATTTGGTTCACTTTTTATTCCAGAATTTTATCAGGACTTTTTTTGCTTTTGAAAGACGAGATTTCACAGTTCCAACTGGAATTTTTAAAATTTCAGAGATTTCACTCTCTTTTAAATCCTGATTATATCTTAAGAATAAAATTTCCTTATAAAGTTGAGGAAGTTTTTCAATAATTTCTCTTAATTTTAAAATTTTTTCAACTTCGGTATTATTATCTGACTTTACCTTTTTTTCTAATTTTTGCCTCAATTTTATCTTATAGTATTTACTTCTCCTTTTTTTTAGATTTAATTTAGTCATTATACTATAAACATAAGTAAAAAAAGATGATTTTTCTCTAAATTTATTTCCTTTTTCAAGAAGTATAATAAATGTTTCAGATAAAAGGTCTTCAGCATCTTCTTTGGAATTTGATAGATATGCAGCAAGAGAAGAAAATTTATTAAGATATTTTTTAAAAAGCGTAGATAGTGCTTCTTTATTTCCTTTTTTCCATTCTTTTACGAGTTGTTTTTCCTCATTTATCTCCATTATAAAATTTTTATCATAGATTTGTGATAAAGGCAAAAGTTAAAATATCGTAAAAACTCTATATCTTTTTGTATAATACAATTATCTGGATACAAAGTTATATAGTTCCATGAAAAATAATTTTAGTTCACTTTTTATTTTATAATTTTATCAAGATTTTTTTTAAATGTGATTTATAAGTTACAGCTGGGATTTTTAAAATTTCAGAAATCTTGGCTCTTTTTAAAAGTTAAGAGTAGATAAAAACAATTGGTAAAAAACACAAACATAAAGTTATAAGGGAAACAAAGAAGGGAAAAAATTCGGAATAAGTTTTGTATCTTATACAAATCATAAAAATACTATAAATAAAAAAGGGCAGGGGGATTACCCCTGCCCTTAATTTAAAATTTATGGTCAAGCCGCTCGACCTATTAGTACCCCTCCGCTTAGGCCATTACTGACCTTACACTCGGGGCCTATCAACCAGGTCGTCTACCTGGGGTCTTACTCTCCATCTTGCGATGGAGAAGGGAAACCTAATCTTGAGGTGGGCTTCCCGTTTAGATGCTTTCAGCGGTTATCCCTTCCGGACATGGCTACCCAGCGATTACCCTTGGCAGGATAGCTGGTACACCAGAGGTCCGTCCAGCCCGGTCCTCTCGTACTAGGGCCGGCTCCTCTTCAAGTTTCCTACGCCTGCGGCGGATAGAGACCGAACTGTCTCACGCATATTTATCCACTCTTTTCAGAATGGTATGGACTATACCTTCATCCTTTCCTCGCTGGAAAGGCGACTGGCGTATTATTCTTTCTTTTTATTGAAAGAATCTCATCTTTTACAGATGAAGTCTCTACGGGGGTAAGTAAATTATTTTCTTTCAAAAACTTCTCTACTACTTCCGAAGTAATAGTTCTATTGGTAGAATAATTCAGTATTTTGAAAGAATCTACCATCCGACACAATTCCAAAAAGGAATTTGCATCAGAAACCTTAGAAAGTTTATCTATAATCTTCAATCCCAGTTTAATATGTTGTTTCTTCAATTGTACATACGGTTTTAAGGTTTGAAGAATACGATTTACTTCCTTAGGTTGCACAATTGTATAATCGCTGATTCCTGTTTTGCGATGGCGTATATATCCACTTTTCAATTGTGTTTTAATCCAGTGCAGAATCTTTTAATTATTACTCCTCTGATAAAAACTCACACTGCATCTGATTTGGTATCCAAAAATATAATCTTTTCTTCTAACCAATTGAAAAAAAATACTTCCATCGCAATCCAAAAAACCTGCGATATAAGCGAGAATTGTGCGGTCCATAATTTACCACCTTCCCTCGGTATTACCCTTTCAACCAGTTCATATTGAGGAGGGCTCCACCGATATGAGCCAATTTTATTTTTCCTAAAGTTACCTTTAGGCAACGCCAATGTTGACGTTCTGAACCCAGCTCACGTACCGCTTTAATGGGCGAACAGACCAACCCTTGGGACCTGCTCCAGCCCCAGGATGCGATGAGCCGACATCGAGGTGCCAAACCTTGCCGTCGATATGAACTCTTGGGCAAGATCAGCCTGTTATCCCCGGAGTACCTTTTATCCGCTGAGCGATGGCCCTTCCACTTGGAACCACCGGATCATTAAGCCCGGCTTTCGCCTCTGCTCGACCTGTTGGTCTCACAGTCAGGCCCCCTTATGCCTTTATACTCAACGGCTGATTGCCAAACAGCCTGAGGGGACCTTTGGACGCCTCCGTTAATTTTTAGGCAATAATGTTCGTCCAGAATTAGGTATTTTATACCACATTTCTTGTAAGAGGTAATTTCCAACCAGTTTTACAAACTTTTCTAAGGAACAACCTAAAATACATATCTGATAGCCTTCTTTTTGTTTCCTTTCCTTAGATTCTAAATCAAATTTTTTCTTTAGTATCAAACGTAGTTTTTGTACCTCTTCTCGGCGGTAACATTGAGTATTCAAAATTACCGCTTTTGATAAACGCCACTTGCAACTTCCATCATCCATATACCAGTATGCTAATACTTTAGGTGTTAACCATCTCTCTATGAATGGCGGAATTCTTTTTTGCTTGTTGGTATAAAATTGATGAGCATAAAAACGAAATGCGCCATGGCTATATGTTTGAAAACCAATCATTTTATGTAAAGAACCATTTTCACCAGTTCGCATTCTGATTTTTGGAGGAGTATTTACCCATTCATTAAAAATTTCATACAGATGCTCTACATAAGATTTGTGTTTGATACTTTGCTCTATCTTAAGTCTATATGTTCTACCGTTATTCTGCGTTTCTAAATGGGCATCTCCCAAAAGTACTCCTACCAAAATTTCTCGTTGTTCTCTATTTAACTTAAGTTTTTTCTTTTTATGCTCAATTTCTTTGCTATACATTATTTTCCCTTTCTGGACTTCCGTCATTGACGGACTCTATTTCGCAATAGAGTTCAGACTATATCATCAACCTTATAAAAGGTTGCCTGGCGTGTAGTCGTTGAGGGGTTCTTTTAATAAGAACTTCCCTGCTGATTATCCGCACTCTGGCATTTTCACTAGTTTTGTAGTATCCAGAGATACACCGGATTTCCCAGCATATAGCCAAGTTTTTTAATTCTGGTGTTACCACCAGAACGCCCCACTATTGAGGCAGCCGCCCCAGCTAAACTACCCGCTTGCCACTGTCCCCGATCTGGTTTCACAGATACGGGTTAGGACCTCAAAATAATAAGAGTGGTATTTCACCGTCGGCTCCATCCGTCCCGAAAGACGGACTTCATCGCCTCCCACCTATCCTACGCATATTATTTTGAAATCCAATGACAAGTTGCAGTAAAGGTTCCGGGGTCTTTTCGTCCAGCCGCAGGTAACCCGCGTCTTCGCGGGTACCACAAATTCGCCGAGTCCCTCGCCGAGACAGCGCTCCCATCGTTACAAGATTCGTGCGGGTCGGAACTCCATCTTAGACTATACCTTCATCAGTCAGTGAAAAAATTTTCCAATTTATATTTCCTTTTTCTTTCTGGAGGTAATTTTTCTAATAAGTGTATTATTTCTTTTAAGCCATCCTTTGTAAGATGTTTTTCCTCCTTCATTATCTGAATCACAGATGTAAAAATGTAAAAATCATTTTTTTTGTCTGTTTGGAGAGGATATTTTTTGAAATGCGGAATTATTTTTGTTTCTAACTCTTTTAAAGACCTTACCTCATATTTATATGTTTTGTCTTTTATATTAGGTCTTATCCAACCGCATCCAAAATATTCCTTTATTTTGAACAATATTCCTCTATTTCTTTTATGTTGTGATATTGAAAAACTTGGTCTGATTTCCCAATTCACCTCTTTTAAACTTTTTGGTGAAATAGAAATAGAAAATGAGCCCTCTCCATCTACAAATCCAGTTATATAATTTGGGTCTAACATTTTTTCCTCCCTGACTGATGGTCGGCGTCTTACCCTCCAGATTTTTTAAAGAAAAGGAGAGTCCATCGTTATAACAACAACGATAAGTCGTTACAGGGTCAATCCGCCAAAAAACATGGCGGACGACTTCCCACGGTATTATCCATTGCCGTTTAGGATGTCCCTTGTTTACACCCATTAAGCAACAAACTCCACCGTTATGAGCCGACTACGGGCGAGTCCGACACTCACCCGACAAGGAATTTCGCTACCTTAGGACCGTTCCTGTTGTTACATTCACACTTACTGAATGGTGGGGTTTAATACCCACTCTATCTGTCACCAGATAGTTCGGACTATATCATCACCGGATAACTTCGGTGTCTGGCGTATAGTCTCTGAGGATTTAAATTTCCTGAAGGATTTGTTCTTCTGTATACTTTCTCTTGCCCCCATTATTCATTTTACTTCTTATTTTTAGTATTTCTTTTATTCCATCTTTATTAAGATGTTCGCCATTTTTAATCATATAAACAATTTTCTTAAACTTTGAAAAATCCCTTTTTTTCTTTGCTGAAAGAAATTCAAAATGCTCAAAAAATGGGATTACATTTTCACAGAGGGCATTGAGATTATTTACTTCATAATATACTATTCCATCTCTGCGCTGCCTTATAGTCCCACATTTTAAATATCTTTTAAACAGCGACAGAATAACAGGGTCTTTTTGGGATATATTAAAACACGCAGAGATTTTCCAACAATTTTTGTAATCGTTGGTCTTCCTGAAAGATATATTAAAACTTCCTTCCCCATCTACAAAACCTGCTAAATAATACCCTATCTTTACAGGAATATTTTTTACATTAAATCCCATATTCTCTCCTTTGGAAATTTATCTTTCCTGCTGATTGTCTCTACCTGAACATTTTTACTGCCACATTTTCCTTAGTAAATTATTGTGACGAGTAGTTCAGGAATAGCGAGATTTTCCAGCATATAGCCAGATTTTTTTACGTAACTACAGCGGTCTTTTCTATAGTTACGGCCGCCGCTTGCCGGGGCTTAGGTTCAGTGCTTCTCCTTGCGGATAACACCTCCCCTTAACCTTCCGGCGCCGGGCACTTGTCAGGCCCTATACTTCCTCTTACGAGTTAGCAGAGCCCTGTGTTTTTGATAAACAGTCGCGGGAGCCATTTCACTGCGACCCTTTCAGGCTCAGAATGAACTTTACCTTACTTGGGCACCCCTTATCCCGAAGTTACGGGGTTAACTTGCCGAGTTCCTTAGCGAGGGTTCTCTCGTGCGCCTTAGGGTATTCCCCCAGCCTACCTGTGTCGGATTGCGGTACGGGTACCTGATAAACTCCCTACGAGGTTTTTCTTGGAAACAGAATTTGACCACTTCGTCCGTTTTGAGCGGACTCGTACTCCCTGCTTGGTTTTTGAATGTCCATGGATTTGCCACGAACAAACCTAACAGGTTGAACCAGTACAACCAATCACTGGCTGACCTATTCTGTTTCGTCACCCCTTCGGTATTAGCGCTTATCAGATAGGGCAGGAATATTAACCTGCTGTGCATCATCTACGCCTTTCGGCCTGGACTTAGCACCCGCCTGACCCTGGGAGGACGAACCTTCCCCAGGAAACCTTGGGCTTTCGGCGTCCCGAATTCTCATCGGGATTTTCGCTACTTATGCCGGCATTCTCTCTTCCCTTAACTCCATCCATCCTTACGGATGAACTTCAATGTTAGGGAATGCTCCCCTACCGTTACCATAAAAATGGTAACCCATAGTTTCGGTACCAGACTTAAGCCCCGTTGAATTGTCGGCGCAGAATCACCTCGACCAGTGAGCTGTTACGCTTTCTTTAAAGGATGGCTGCTTCTAAGCCAACCTCCTGGTTGTCTAAGTGGTTCCACCTCCTTTACCACTTAGCCTGGATTTAGGGACCTTAACTGATGGTCTGGGCTCAATCCCTTTTGACTATGGAGCTTAGCCCCCATAGTCTCACTCCCACTTAAAAAATGGTGGTATTCGGAGTTTGAAAGGGTTTGCCCGCCTAACGGCAGACTTACCCCATCAGTGCTCTACCCCCACCATTCTCTCCGACATATATAATATGTCGTTGCCAATAATTGGCAAAAAGTGAGGCTGACCCTAAAGTCATTTCGGGGAGAACCAGCTATCACCGAGCTTGATTAGCCTTTCACTCCTACCCACAGATCATCCGAGGTTTTTGCAACAACCACCGGTTCGGACCTCCCCCACCGGTTAAGGTAGGTTCATCCTGTCCATGGGTAGATCGCCCGGCTTCGGGTCTACTAACTGTGACTTATGGCCCTTTTCAGACCATTCGCTTTCGCTACGGCTCCTCCGTTTCTGCGGATTAACCTTGCCACAATCAGTAACTCGCCGGCTCATTCTTCAATAGGCACGCCGTTATCCCAAAAATGGGACTCCGACTGCTTGTAGGCATACGGTTTCAGGTTCTATTTCACTCCCCTTCCGGGGTTCTTTTCACCTTTCCCTCGTGGTACTTGTCCACTATCGGTCGAGTCCGTGTATTTAGTCTTGGAAGGTGGTCCTCCCAGATTCCTACGGAGTTTCCCGGTTTCTCCGTAGTACTCAGGAATTCATCTCAGGTACTTTCAAAGTTTTGTCTACGGGACTTTCACCCTCTATGGTTAACCTTTCCATGTTATTCAACTACCTTGAAAGATTTTTATACCTGATAGGAAGGTAGACCTTCCTATGATGAACCCTACAACCCCGAATAACGAACGCGTCTACGCTATTACCGTTATTCGGTTTGGACTATTCTCCGTTCGCTCGCCGCTACTTAGAGAATCGCTTTTGCTTTCTTTTCCTTGGGGTACTGAGATGGTTCACTTCCCCCAGTTCGCTTTCTGCTGCTATTTATATTTACAGCAGAATATCTGCCCTTTCAGGCAGATGGGTTGCCCCATTCGGGAATCCCCGGATCAAAGGTTGCTTGCACCTACCCGGGGCTTATCGCAGTTTGCCACGCCCTTCATCGCCAGGACTCGCCAAGGCATCCTCCGTATGCCCTTTGTAGCTTGACCATAAATTTAAATTTTCAAAGAACATTTATGTATATTATACAAACTTTATAATGAAGTGTCAAGAGATATTTTTAAAGATAATGGAAATGTTTCACATTCTGGTTGAATCTGGGCTCCACATTTTTCTTTTAAGAATTCACATATTTCTTTAACTGCTTTTTCCGGACCTTGAACTACAAGTTCAACATCTTTATTTACTAAAAAATCCCTTATATCTGGTATAGCAATTGCAACTTCAATTGCATTTTTTAAATTATATTTTTTCCTTTGAAAATAAAGATATGTATCAAATTTATATTTATTGGCTATCTGTGTTATTGGCATTATGGGCCTTATATGGAAATCTTCAATCCTATGTGCTGGAATTAACAGAACAACCGTCTGAATTATAAATTCCTCTGCTTCTGTTCCTAATGATTTGAAAATTTTATAAGAGAGTGATTTCCCTTTTGAAATAAAAAATAATGAGTAAAAAAGAATGAAGTTTTTAACAATTTCTTTAATTTTCTCTTTATCAACAATTTTAGTGATTTTTATTGCTGTTTTATATTTTCTAACTTCATCACTATGTCTTTCATAAAAATGTGTAAGTGCCCTTCCTATTTCAAGGAGATGTAAAATTAAAGCAATATAACCTCTAAGTGTTATTAAATATTTTGTCTTTTTTTCAATTTCTGTTTTTATAATAAAAGTATCATACATTGATTCTAACTGATGAAATATTGACCTGAATTTTTCAAGATTTTCTTCTGTTACCTCTTCTGGATATATTTTTTTACAGACTAAAAAGTTAACTTTTTCACTTTCTTCAAGAAATTTAACAAGGAAATTAAAAATTTGATTTCCTCCATTTGTTCCTGAGTTAATATTTAAATCAGGTGGAAGAATTTTCTTTTGAATCTTTGGCAATACAAGTTCCTCAGAAAATTTCTCATTATGTACTTCTATTCCTAATTTTCCTGCCTCTTTTTTTAATTCTTTTATCAGGTTCTTAATGCATGAAAAGTAAAACCATGTATTTGTTTCCAAGTCCTTAATAAATTTTTCCTTCTCATTTTTTTTAATTTGTAATTCATAATTTTCAATACGAGCAAATATATGAAGAGAGTGAAAAAGAGCAATGTTTAACCATCTAATTGAAGCAATTAATTCTCTAAAATAAAAAAAGGTTCTATTGTGAGAAGCGCCATAATCATCAAGGAATGTTTCAATTTTCTCAATTTCTTTCATCAATGTAAAACTTATTTCTCTTGTTGGAAGAGTCCTTTTTGACAAAAAAACATTTAGAATTTTACAGAGATTTGAGAAAATAATAGAAAGTTTTTTAATAAACTCTTCTTTTATTTCTTTTTCATTTAATATTTTAAAAAGAGAATAATCATTTTTTTTCATTTTTTCCCTCGTGCGTAGTCCGAAGGATCCATAGCCAAAAACGAGGACCCTACGGACGAGCCTTTCCCAACGATACCCACAATACGAACTGCTTTATTAGATAACCATAAATATGGGAAAAAGTTTTTTCCCATACCCTTTTGGTTGCCTGGGGTATATTTTTTTTCAATGTTTTTTTGCTTACTCTTTTGTATAACTTTTTTTGTGGAGATAGCCGGAGTCGAACCCTCGGACAGAACCCTACGGGCAAGCCGGCAACTCGCTCACGCTCTTGGGACAGGGGTGCTTCCCCTTTCCCAACGATACCCCCAATACGAACTGCTTTATTAGATAATTATAAATATGGGAAAAAGTTTTTTCCCATACTCTTTTGGTTGCCGTAGTTATCTCCTATTTTTAATGTGTTCCTACTAACCCTATGATATTAACTTTTTTGTGGAGATAGCCGGAGTCGAACCGGCAACCTTCCGCGTGCAAGGCGGATGCTCTCCCAGTTGAGCTATATCCCCACATAGTGTAAAATTATACCATATCGCTATAATTGTGTAAATAAAACTCTAATTGAAAATGAAAACAAAAAAATTAGAAAAAACGAATTTTAAAAATAGGAATTTTATAAATTTAGAAAGCATCTCGTTAATTATTTTTTTCTTTGCTGGAATACTTCTAAATTTTAAACCTGCTTATGATTATACAATTATAAAGGTAGTTTTCGGTTACCTTTTTGTTTTATTGCTTTCAACAAGTTATATATTAGAAAAAAAGGAATTTCATTTTAATTATTCAATTTTAATTATATTTTTAATATTTTTTTCTTATATTTTGTTTTCTTCTTTCACTGCTCCTTTTAAGTATGGCAGTGCCTTTCTTCTTGAAAATTATCTTCTATATTTCCTTATATTTGTTTTATCTCTGAATTTAGAAATTAAAAATGAATGGATATATTATTGGTTAATTGCAGCATTTATTTCTTCAATCACTGGTTTATTTCAGTATTTAGGTCCCAGACATTATGCTATTTCTACATTTGGTAATCCCAACTTTTTTGCAGGTCATATTATAATGCCAATTTGTATTGGTATTTCTTTACTTTTTTCTAAAGAATTCAAGAAACCACAAAAATTTTTAACTTTATTTTTTGTTATTATATGCTTTATTACTTTAATTTTAACAAGGTCAAGAGCAGCAATAGTAGGATTTCTTTTTGGTATATCAACTATTTTTTTTCTCATAAATAAGAATAAAAAAATTAAATGGCTTGGATATATTATTTTGCTTCTTATTTCTGTTTTCCTTTCAAAATTTATTTATAAGGAATTTTTAACAAATATAAGGTATTACATATGGACAGGAACTATAAAACTTATAAAACAAAAACCAATAACTGGCTGGGGTTTTGGACAATTTATTTTTTATTATTTCTATTTTAGGAGAAGGGATTACTTTCTTCAGTCAGAATCAACTCCTGTAACTAATCATGCTCATAATGAATATCTTGAAATGTTATCCGAAATAGGAATAATAGGTATTCTAATCTTCTTCATTTTTATTTATATAATTGTTAATAAATTTTTTAAATCCAAAGAGTTATGTGGAAAGAATTACAAATTAGAAAAAAATTTAATTGCTGGTTTTGTTGGTGGTATCTTTGCTGTTATGGTTGATAATATTTTATCAACAAATTTAAGAAATCCTTCAACTGCTATGTATTTTTATTTTTTATTGGGTATTTTAGGTTCTTTGAGGAGAAACAGAGCATTTCATTTTAATATTTCAAAATTATTGTATTCTACTACTTTTTTTGTGTCTTTTTTGATGATTATACTTACCTCATATTATAGAATTTTACCCGATGTCTATTTAAAAAGGGGAATTTGGGCAAAAGACATGGGTGATTATAAAAAGGCAATTGAAAATTATAAAGTTGTTTGTTCATTAAATCCATATAATTATACTGCTCTGTATAAACTTGCTTTTGTATATGGAGAAATTGGTGATTATAAAAACGCAGAAAGAATTTATCTATATATTAACAATTATGTTTTTCCACATTTTGCTAAAACAGATACAAATTTAGGGACAGTTTATCTTAAAATAGGTGATTATGAAAAAGCATTAAAATATTATCTTTATGCTGAGTGGTTAAATCCTTATGATAAAGATGTTCTTTGTAGTATATCTTCTATTTATTTAATTTATTATAATGATGTTGACAAAGCGCTCAAATATTTAAATAAGGTCTTGACAATTGACCCAGAAAATAGGTATGCTAATACAGTTAAAAGTCAATTAAAAAAAGAAGGGAAAATTAAATAGGAGATAGGGATGAGTAAAGTTTGTGAAATATGTGGAAAAAGGAGTAAAACAGGAAATAATGTAAGTCATTCTAATAAAAAAACCAGAAGAGTGTGGAAACCAAATATTCAATGTTTTTCCGTTGAAATAGATGGAGTGAGAAGGAAAATAAATATCTGTACGAGATGTTTAAGAAGTGGTAAAGTCAAAAAAGCAGTTAATAGGAAGAGTTTAAATGTGGAGATTTAACCCCTGCGGTTAGAAAAAAATTATTCAACTTTTTTTACCAGCAGATATATTCTGTAAAGACCGTTGTTTTCTCTATATTTTGGTATGTAATAAATATTTATAAAATTACCTTCAAGTATTTCTTTATTTCCATTAAAGTTTTTAGTTATACATTCAAATAGGGAATTATTTTCTCTAACCCAAAAAGTTAATTCCTCATCTGTTTTTCTCATTATTTTTTCAACTTTTATATTTTTAGATAAAAAAACTACCTCTGGATTTCCAGGACCAAAAGGAGCAAATTTTGATAATTCTTCAAGAAAAACAGGAGTTAAATTAACAAGTTCAATTTCAGCATCATAATAAAAATTCTCTTCTTTTCCAGTGAATAAGAAATTTTCCCATTCTTCTTTTATATTGTTTAAGAATTTTTTATCAAATGTAAAACCAATTGCTTGTTGATGTCCACCAGAAGAAAGCATATAATTTTTTGTTTTTTTGATAAAATCAAAAAGATTAAAGAGCTCAGGACATCTTGCTGAACCCTGTATTATTCCATTTCTTTCAGAGGCAATTGCAATTGGTTTATTCATTTCATAAGATAATCTTGAAGATATTATTCCACAAATAGTTGGTAATATCTCACTTTCAACAAGAAATGTTGCTTTTTCTGCTTTTTCTCTAAATTTAGTTAAATGAATTTTAGTTAATTGGTATCTTTTTCTATCTATTTCCTTAATCTCTTTTATTATTTTATCTACATTTTCTGATAAAAGTAAATCAAGAACAATTTCTGGTTTACCAAATCTTCCTGGTGAATTCAATTTTGGGATGAGTTTCATTTTGAGTTGGTTTATTAAATTTTTATTTTTTATTTTCAATTCATCAATTAATGATGCCAATCCAATTATCTCAGTAGAAAAAATTTTATCAAGTCCTGTCATTATAAGTTTTCTATTCTCTCCTATAACAGGACAATTATCAGCAATTGTTGATAAAGCAACTAACTCAATATTCTCTTCAAAAGGAAAAGGGATAAAGAAACTTAATGCATTTGAAAGTTTTTGAGCAAGAGCAGTTGAACTTAAATATTTTATTTCTGTGGCTGTGTTATAAAGTTTTGGATTTATATAGGTATGTGTTTTTGGGAGAAAAAATATATCAAAAATATGATGGTCTATTACAATTACTTTTATTTTTTCATCTTCCATTTTTTTAAGGAAGTTCACAGAAGATATTCCACAATCAACAGTAATAAAAAGAGAAATGTTTTCTTTTTTTAAGTAAGAAATAAATTCTTCTTCAATTTCATATGTATCAAGGCGATGTGTAAGATAATAAGAAAAGGGGGTCCCTGTTTTTTCAAACATTTTTATAATAAAATAGGTGCCAAAAATTCCATCAACATCTCCATCTCCATATACAAAAACATTCTCTTTTTTTTCAATAATTCTTTTTATTATTTCGCATGCTTGTTTTATACCTGGTACTACAAAAGGGTCAACAGGTGAGGAAATTTCAGATGAAAAAAATGCCTCTTTTTCTTTTATACCCCTGTTTTCAAGTATTTTGTTTATTATTTTTTCCATTTTCTATATACCTTACCTTAACATTCGCATTTTTAAAAAAGTCAGTTGCAAGTTTATCAGGATATCCTTCTTTAATTATAACTTCTTTAATTCCTGAGTTAATAATCATTTTTGCACAAACAGAACACGGATGACATGTTACATATAAAATACTATCTTTAATTGAGACACCATAATATGCTGATTGAATTATTGCGTTTTGTTCTGCATGGAGTCCTCTACAAAGTTCATGCCTTTCTCCAGATGGAATTTTTAATTCAACTCTTATACATCCAACTTCTTCACAATGAGGAAGTCCTGTTGGTGCACCATTATACCCGGTTGCTAAAATCCTTTTTCTCTTTACTAAAACACAGCCAACTTTTCTTCTTAAACATGTTGACCTCTCTGAAACAAGTTCTGCGATTTTCATGAAATAATGGTCCCAATCAGGTCTATGTATTTGGGTATATTGGGAATTCATTTGAAAATCTCCTTATTTTTTTTGAAATATCTTTCAATATTTTTTCATTTTTACTATTTGATAAAATTATATCAATCCAATCAGCAATTTTTTCTATTTCTTTTTCTTTCATCCCTCTGCTTGTAATTGCAGGAGTTCCAATTCTTATACCACTTGTTTTTGCAGGAGGTAGGGGGTCAAATGGTATGAGGTTTTTATTTGTAATAATACCACCTTTTTCAAGAATTTCCTGACCTTCAAGTCCTGTTAAGCCCTTATTTCTTAAATCAACTACCATCAAATGATTGTCAGTTCCATTACTTACAATTCTATAATCTCGTTTTTTTAATTCTTCACATAATTTTTTTGAATTTTTAACAATTTGTTTTTGATAATCAATAAAACTTTTTTCACTTGCTTCCTTAAAGGCAACTGCTTTTCCTGCTATTACATGAACTAATGGTCCTCCTTGAATTCCAGGTATTATTGTGCTATCAATATTTTCTTTAAATATATTTTTACAAAGTATTAAACCACCTCTTGGTCCTCTTAATGTTTTGTGTGTTGTGGTTGTAACAAAGTCAGTAAATGGAAATGGTGACTGATGAATACCAGCAATTACAAGACCTGCAATATGAGCAATATCTGCAAGTAAGTATGCACCAATTTCTTTTGCAATTTGATAGAATTTATCAAAATCAATAATTCTTGAATAAGAACTACTTCCACATACAATCATTTTTACTTTTTCCCTTAAAGCAATTTCTCTTACATTATCATAATCAATCAATTCCGTATCTTTATTAACTCCATAAAATTTTACATTATAAAGTTTTCCTGAAAAGTTCATAGGAGTCCCATGGGTGAGATGACCTCCATCTTTTATATTCATCGCAAGGATTTTATCACCTGGTTTTAAAACAGAAAAATAAACAGACATATTTGCCTGACTTCCTGAATGTGGTTGAACATTAGCATGTTGGGAGTGAAATAGTTTTTTTGCTCTTTCTATTGCAATTGTTTCAACAATATCAACAAATTTACATCCCCCATAATATCTGTGTCCGGGATATCCTTCTGCATATTTATTGGTAAAAACAGAACCAACAACTTTTAGAACATTTTTACTAACAATATTCTCAGAAGGAATTAAATTTATTGTTTCTCTTTGTTTTTTTGTTTCTCCAACCAGCGCTTTATAAATTTCAGGGTCAAATTTTTTTAGCATCTTCAATCTCCTTTAATGATAAATATGAAAAATCAGCAAAATGACTGAACAATTGATTTATTTTATTTAAAAGTGAAAGTCGGTTATTTCTTAATTTTTCATCAGGACTCATAACAAGAACTTCATCAAAAAAATTATCAACTATATCTCTCCACTCAGCAAATGTATTCAATAAAGCAGAAAAATTATTTTCTTCATTCAATTTTAAATATTTCTCTTTTTGTTTTTTATAAAATTCATAAAGTTTTTTTTCTTCATCTTCAACAAGTAAATTCTCATCAAATTGTCCAAAACTAATTTTCCTTTCTCCTGCTTGTTTTAAAATATTTGCAATTCTTACAAATGGGACAAAAACATCAATCCCTTTTTCTGTTTTTAAAAATTCCTTTAATGCATCTATTTTTTTTCTCAAAGTCAATAAATTTTCTTTTTCAACTGAAATAACTGATTTTCTTATTCCTGGTATAATATCTTCAACTGCAAGAAGGTTATCCACCCGTTGTAAAAAGAAATTTAAGATTTTTTCTACTATTTTTTCTTCATTGTTATTAAAAACAAAAAGAGCTTCTTTTATACTTTCTTTTAATGGGAAATTTAATTCTTTTTTCCATATTATCTCTATTATACCGTTTGCCATTTTTTTTAGTCCATATGGGTCAGTACTTGCAGTTGGTTCAATTCCTTCAATTATAAAACATACAAGTGTTTCTAACTTATCAATGATTGAAACAATACATCCTTCTTTAAATTCAGGGATTTTATCTCCTGTAAATTCTGGTAAATAATGTTCTTCTATAGAAAGAGAAATAACTTTTTCATAGCCCTCTTTTTCAGCATAAATTCTCCCAATAACTCCCTGTAATTCGGGAAACTCTGTAACCATTAAAGTTGCAAGATCATTTTTACATAATGAAATAATTTCTTTTATATTTTTTTCTTCTGTCTCACTTATATCTAATTTTTCTTTCAGGCATTCAAAAATTTTTTGAAGTCGTTCAACTCTTTCATATATTGAACCCCATTTTGGGTGAAAGACAATTTTTTTTAAATCATCTAAATATAGTTTCAATGGCTTTTGTGTATCCATTTTAATGAAAAAGTTTGCATCTTCAAGTTTATTGATTATTACACTTTCATAATTTGTTTTTATTTCTTCTTTGTCAACTCCATCAAGAACTATTATAAATTTATTATATAAACTACTGTCAGAAGTAAAAAGAGGAATACATTTCAATTTTTTTATAACGACTTCTTTTACTCTATCAGGAATACCCTTATATTTTTCAGAAATTTCTCCTATTTTTAAGATTGGATATTCAACTAAATTTGATATATTCTTTACCAAATTTTCATCATATCTACATTGAAATGGCAATGAATTTTTTATTTTTTCTTCAATAAATTTTTCTCTTACATTCTGGTCAAAAATCACAAAATTTTTAAGCATCTTATCAGGATATTCTTTTATGTGTTTAATTTTTATTTTTTTAGGAGATAGAACTCTATGACCAGAAGTAAAATTTGAACTTTTAATATTTCCATATTTTATTGGAATTGTTTTATTATCAAATAAAGATAATATAGACCTTATGGGTCTTATAAATTTTATGTTTTCTTCATTCCAGTTCATTGACCTTGGGATTTCAATTTTTTTAAGAGAGGTTAAGAAAATATCAGGAAGAAGTTTATATGTTTTATTCCCTTTTTCTTTTTTTATCGCTACCAGAACCTTTTTATTATTTTTTTCTTTTATTTTTAATTGATTAACTTTTACATTTTGGCTCTCTGCAAATTTTATTGCTGGTAAAGTATATTTTCCATTTTTATCAATTCCAATATCTGCTGGGGGACCTGAAATTTCTGCAATATAGTCGTTTTGAAAAGGTGAGACATTTTTTCCATATAAAATAATTCTTCTATTTGTATAAAAAAGAGAAATTTCCTCAAAATTAATTCTTTTTTCTTTAATTTCTCTTGTAAAAACAGGGATAAAATTTTCTTTAAAATATTCTCCAATCCATTCAGGTAAGTCCTCACATCCAATTTCAATTATAAAATAACTCATTTTTCTCCTGTGGTTAATGTTTTACAATTATATTAAATTTTCTTCCCTCTTTCAATTTTTTAATAATAAGTTAAAATATTCTTAAATAGGATAATATAATTTGACTTTTTTGAAGAATATCTTAGATTTTATAATTTAAAATTTAGAGGTTTTAAAATAAAAGTGTCACATTTCATTTTGTCGACAATTTTCAAAAGGTATATTTTAATTATAAAATAAGAGAATTAAATTCGAAAAGTAATTTTGCAAGACCAATTTAAAGAGAGGAAGAAAAATAGGACAAAATTTTAGTTTTGTTTTTTCAGAGAGTTTGTTAGCAGAAGTGGCAGGTATTCCTCAGATTAAATTGCATTTTGATGTAGAAGCAATTTGTAATGCATATGAGAAAATTAAACCTATTGCTAAAAGATTGGATGTAGAAGCACCTGTACCAAGAATAGCAGGATTTTGCTATCCTCATATAGCATCTTTGGGAGCAAAAATTGTTTTTCCTGAAGATGGTGAGCCAAAACCATTTCCAATTATAAAAAGTCCAGAAGAAATTGATAATTTAACAGAACCCAAAGATTATTTAAATGCACCTATAATTCAAGAAAGATTAAGAGTTTGTTATGAAATAAAAAAGCGTTATCCAAAAAGCCCTAATTTTATTGGGCATCTTTTTGAGGGACCAATAACCACTGCTGTGTTAATTATGGGTTCAGGTTTTTTAACTCTTCCATATGATGACCCTGAAAAAGCACATAAACTTTTAAATTTCAGTGTTAAAAGTGCGTTAAATTATGCAAATACACTTTGTAATTATTTTGGAGAACCAATACAACCAGGTTCTAAAGGTCTTCCTGATGATTTTGCAGGAATGTTCCCACCAAAAATTTTCAAAGAATTTGTTGCTCCATACTGGGAAAAAATTTATCAAGGAAATAAAGCAACAGAAAGGTATCTTCATAGTGAATTGTTAAGGTTAGAACACTTGCCTTTTCTTAAAGAACTAAATATAGAAAAATTTGACCCAAGTGCTGACCAATATCTTAATCCAGAGTTATTATCTAAATATTGTCCATGTAAGTTTACTTCTCGCATATTACCATGGGAAATTAGGGACTTATCTGAAGATGAATTAGTTGAATTATATAAAGAAAGAGCGAAATTTAAACCATCTTGTATAAGTTTTTACCTTGGTTGCTTAAAAGACGAACCCAAAATTAAATGTCTTCTAAAAATAGCAAGAGAATTAAAAGAAAAGTAAAAATAGGAAAGAAAAAAATGGATAAAATAAAGTTTGACGACTTATTATATATGAGAAAAGGTGATAAAAATTTAACTATGGGACAGAGTCCATCTAAAATTGAAAAAATTATTACTGTTGAAGAGTGGGAAGTAAAAGCAAAAGCCCTAAGAGAAATTTTCTTACAGATGTTAGGAGAAATACCTCAAATTTCTTGCCCTCTATCCTCAAAAATAATTGAGGAAAATAATTGTGGAGATTATATTAAGCGTAAAATTGAATATTTTGTAGAGCCTGATGAAAAAATTCCTGCTTATGTTTTAATTCCAAAAAATTTAAAAACCAAAGTGCCTGCTGTTTTATGTATTCATCCAACAACACCCTTGGGAAAAGAACAAACAATAGGCAATGACAATACTGAAAAGGGACAGGATAGAGCATATGCACTTCATTTAGTTAAGCGTGGGTATATAACTATGTCTTATGACCTTCTGACTGCAGGGGAACGTTGTTATAAAGGATATGCACCTTTTGATACAGCGCCATTTTATAAAAAATATCCAAAATGGTCAGTAAGAGGAAAAGATTTATGGGATGTAAGTAGAGCAATAGATTTTCTTCAATCAATGGACGAAGTTGATTCAGAAAGAATTGGGTCTATTGGGCATTCTCAGGGTGGCGGAATTACTATTCATTCAATGGTATTAGATAAAAGAATTAAAGTTGGTATTTCCAGTTGTGGAATGTGGCCAGAAAGGTTATCTAAAAATCCTTTCAACTGGGCCCGGACTGGATGGTGGGTAGGTATTCCTTTTTTAAGACCATATTGTTATACAGGTAAACATTTTCCCTTAGATATGCATGAATATCTGGGGCTTATTGCTCCGAGAGCAATAATGAATATTTCTGCATTAAATGATTGTATGTACACAATAGAAGAAGAAAATATCACCAGGGGTGCTTTTAATAACCTGAGTGAGAATGTATCAAAAGTTTTTTCGCTATATAAAACAGAGAATAACTTTAAAAATATTCTCCACATGAACGGGCATAGTTTTTTATTAGAACAAAGAGAAATTGCCTATGCTTTTTTAGATAAAAAATTAAGAGGTAATAATATTTATTGAATTATATATTCAGATAGTGCTTGGAATATTTACGAAAAATCTATAAATTTAGGATAGTTATTTCCCTATTTGTAAGTGGAAATAAATATTACCAAAGGAGGAATATGGAGAAAATAGCACTTTTAAATGCAAGAATTATTGATGGCAAAAATTCCATCCCGATTTCTTCTTGTTCAGTTCTCTTAAACAATTCTTTTATTGAAGATATAATTGTAAACAAAAAAATTTCTATTGGAGAAAATTATAGAAAAATAGATGTAAAAAATAATACTCTATTGCCACTATTTATTGATGGACATATGCATATAAGTGGTGAGCCAGGAAGATTAGACCACTTTGGACATATAAAAGCAAATTTAGGTGCGGTAGGTAAATTACAGGAATGTCTCTTATGGGGAACTGGTGTTGTAGCACATGCAGCAGGTTCTATAGAAAATGTAATACTTCGTGATTTAATAAATTCTGGCTCTATTTTAGGGTGTTCTGAAATGTTAGTGGGAGGGGCTATTACACCAACCTGTGGGCATGTGAGAGGTAAAAGTGCAGATGGCCCCTGGGAAATAAGAAAAGCAGTAAGAGAGATGATAGGAGCAAATGTTGATTTTATAAAAACAACTGCATCTGGTGGATTTCAATGGGAACATGAGAAATTAACTCATACTGATTATACTTATGAAGAACTAAAAGTCCTTGTTGAGCAAACTCATTCAAGAGAGAAAAAAGTCCATGTTCATGCTCATGCTGACCCTGGCATTTCTAATGCTATTTCTGCTGGATGTGATGTTATTTTACATGGTGTCTTAATAAATGATATTTGTTTGGAGAAAATTGTAGAAAAAGGTCTCTGGTATATGCCAACATTATATATAACAAGCGAAAAAGTTTTTGAAAACCCTAATTTGCCAATTTATATGAGAGAAAGGATGAAAGAAGTAAATCCATTTCATCGTGAGGCAGTAGGAAAAGCATTAAAGATAGGAGTAAAAATAATAACAGGAACAGATGGTGGACCTGGTTCTATTATGTATGAAATATATGAATTGGTTAAATGTGGTTTTTCTCCAATGGAAGCAATTATTACTGCTACTTCAAAAACAGCAGAGGCATTTGGAATACTTAATAGAACAGGAACAATAGAAAAGGGTAAAAATGCAGATTTGATGGTAATTGAAGGGGACCCGTTAACTGATATTTCTATTCTTTGTAAAAAAGAATCTATTCTAATGATAACAAAAAAGGGGAAAATAATTTTTAACCAATTTGAACAAGTAAAAAAATAAAAAATGGAAAATTCAAAAAATTCTCTTGTCCGTCTTATTGTAAAAGGTGTTGATAAATGTAAGTCAAATTTTGATAAAAAAACAGGGCGATTTCTTGCTGAAAATGGTGGATGGGCAGTTACAAACCAGGATGTAATATTTCCATTAAGTTATCTTTATGTAAATAAGCATCCAGAAAATCCTTATTATAAAAATGATGAAATTTTGAATTTGTGTTTTTGTGGAGGAGATGCTTTAAGGAATGCCCAAGATGCTGATGGGAAAGTTGAATTTGTCAAAATTGATGGTTCAAAATGGGGAAAGACCTATATGTGCTGGTCTATGTTTCACTGGCTTGAGACATTTCGTCTTTTGAAAAATTTTCTTCCATCTGAACGCGCTAATAGTTGGCAAGAAGGTCTTTATATTGCTTTTGAAGGTATTTTTAAAGAACTTCAAAAATCAAAAGTACATAATATCCCTACATGGAATGCAATGGCTATTTTTAAAGCAGGTTTGACTTTCCAAAATGAAAAATGGCAAAAATATGCAAAGGAATTTATTAAAAAAGTAGTTAAATCAATGAATCCAGATGGCTATTGGCAAGAAGGACAAGGTCCCACAACTTCTTATAATCTTGTATATGTTCATTCCTTAGGACTTTATTATTGTGCATCAAAAGATGAATTTGTTATTCCATCCCTTAAAACAGCAACTAATTTTCATATTCATTTTACTTATCCTGACGGTTCTCTCGTAGAAACAATTGATGGTAGAGTGAAGTATAATTCTAATCCATCTTGTATGGGCCTTCCTGGTTTTCTTACAACAGAAAAAGGCAAAAGATTTAGTGCATTTTTGGTAAAAAATCTTTGTTTGAAAAACCCAAAAGGTCTTTGTTCGCCATATTTAACTTCTGCTTTAGAAATATGGCCTGATGAGATAAAACCGAAAGATAAAATTATTCAGGAATTAACAGAATATTCAAGGGTATATAATGGGAATGCTATTGTAAGAAAACATAAAAATTTTTATACCTGTCTTTCAGGTTATGTAGCTCCTGCAAAAATTCAGTCAGAGTTATCAAATAATAGATGGATACAGGATAGGTCAAATTTTGTTTCAATCTGGTATAAGTTATGTGGACTTATTATAGGAGGAGGTAATTCAAAAGAACAACCTACCTGGGCAAATTTTTCTCTATGGAAAGGAACATTTCGGCTATGGTGTCCTGATGCAAGTCAAGTATTTTCAAAGGAAAATGAAGATAAAGTAATATTGGATTTTGCAGGTACAAAATGTTCAATATCGGTTAGGTTTTCAGGAGAAAAACAGGTAAAAATAATGTTTGAAGTTATTAAATTTTCAGGGGCAGATAAAATTCAATCATCCCTTCTTTTGTGTCTTGAAAAAGGGACAAGAGTTAAATGTGGAAAATATAAATTTATTGTTGACCCTATTTATTCAGAAGTTATTTTTGTTAAAAAGAGTCAAACTATCCAGACAAAACATTATCTTATAAAATCGTTAAAGAAACATACATTTTTTTATTGGCCAGAATATCCTTTTAATCCTTATGCAATAAATGGTGCTTCTCCTCCTGAATCTGCTCGTGGAAAGTTAATATTTGAACTCACTTCCAAATCACCTAAAAATGAAATTTTAATACGAGTAAAATAATTTTTAAATAAAAATTGAAGAAACAAAAGAAGAAGCAAAAAATGGATAAATTAAAATCTTACCCTTTAGATAAAAAAGTAAAGGAACTTTTTGAACGACAAAGACAATTTTCTAAAAAATGGGAATCTACAAGAATTACAAAGGAGATTTATATTGAATTAAGCGAATCAATTGTAAGAGTTGCTGTTTCCTGGCAGGATAAAGGAGGTAGAATAATAGACCCTTATAAGAAAGAAGAAACA
>Ga0116192_1000676_pt1 | contig 25284 bp, 28 predicted proteins | sample AD_UKC113_MetaG_FD_89876 | JGI IMG/M metagenome (GOLD analysis project Ga0116192, IMG submission 89876) | Active sludge microbial communities of municipal wastewater-treating anaerobic digesters from Hong Kong - AD_UKC113_MetaG | ecosystem: Engineered > Bioreactor > Anaerobic > Digestate...
AGACATCAGGGTGAGCCTTCTCTATCTCATCGAACAGGATGACCGAATAGGGCTTTCTTCTAACCTTCTCGGTGAGCTGGCCGCCTTCATCGTAGCCCACATAACCGGGTGGTGAACCCACCAGTCGGGAAACGCTGTGCTTCTCCATATACTCCGACATGTCGATGCGGATCATCAGGCTTTCATCCCCGAAAAGGGCTTCAGCGAGCGCCTTGGAAAGCTCTGTCTTACCAACGCCGGTAGGACCGGAGAAGATAAATGAACCCACGGGGCGCTTGGGATCCTTCAAGCCAACCCGGCCTCTCCGGATGGCCCTGGACACTGCCTTGACGGCATCCTCCTGGCCGATAACCCTCTTATGCAGCACGGCTTCCAGATTTCTCAACCGCTCGGTTTCCTCCTGGGCCAGCCTGCTCACCGGAATACCGGTCCATGAGCCCACAACCCCGGCGATCTCTTCCTCGGTGACCATTTGGGTATCCTTCTGGTTTTTCATCCTCCAGGCTTCCTTGCGGCTGTTGAGCTCTTCCTTGAGCTTGTTTTCTTCATCTCTCAGGGATGCCGCCCTTTCAAATTCCTGCTGGACGATGGCATCCTCCTTCATCTTATGGAGCTCCTCGATCTTCCTTTCCAGCTCCTTCATGTCGGGAGGGGCTGTGAAGCACTGGAGCCTGACCTTTGACGAGGCTTCATCGATGAGGTCGATGGCCTTATCGGGAAGGTAGCGGTCGTTGATATAGCGTGAAGATAGCTTAACCGCGGCCTCGATGGCCTTATCGGTGATCTTGACCCCGTGATGGGCTTCATATTTGTCACGGATGCCCTTGAGGATGGCAATGGCCTCCTCCTCGGTGGGCTCTCCGATGGTGATGGGCTGGAAGCGCCTTTCCAATGCAGCGTCCTTCTCAATGTGCTTGCGGTATTCGTCTAGGGTGGTAGCCCCGATGATCTGAATCTCACCTCTTGCCAGAAGCGGCTTGAGGATGTTGGCGGCGTCGATGGCTCCCTCGGCGGCACCTGCGCCCACAATGGTGTGCATTTCGTCTATAAAAATCACCACATTGCCCGCATTGCGTATTTCCTCAATGGATTTTTTCAGCCTGTCTTCAAATTCGCCTCGATATTTCGCACCGGCCACCATTGAGGACAGATCCAGGGTGACAACCCTTTTATCCTTAAGGGTTTCAGGAACATTCCCATCAACAATCTTGTGGGCAAGGCCCTCGCAGATGGCTGTTTTACCAACGCCGGGCTCGCCTATGAGGCAAGGGTTGTTCTTGGTGCGCCTTGAAAGGATCTGGATAACCCGCTCAATCTCCTTGTCTCTGCCGATGACCGGATCCACCCGGCCTTCACGGACAAGGGCAGTAAGATCCCTGCCGAACTGATCCAGCGTGGGGGTCTCCACATCGGTTACCCTGGGCTTTCCCGCATTCACAGCAGCAGGAGTATCCTCGCTGAGCATGGCCAGGATATTCTCATAAAGCTTTCGGATATCCACTCCGAGATCGGTGAGGATGCGCACAGCAACGCTCTCTCCCTCCCGCATGATGCCGATGAGAATATGCTCGGTACCGATATAGTTCTGCCCCATTCGTCTGGCCTCAGCATAGCTCAGCTCCAGTACCCGTTTGGTTCGGGGCGTATAGGAAAGGGATGAACCCGAGCCCTCACCGGCTCCGATGAGATCACCGATCTTCTCCCTGATGCGTTCCTCGGAAACATTGTTTAAAAGCAATACGCTGGCAGCCACTCCGGAGCCCTCTTTGGCAAGGCCCCAAAGGATATGCTCGGTTCCGATATAGGTATGACCGAAGGCCTGAGCGCAATCCCTGGCGTATATCAGTGCTGTTTCGGCTTTTTTAGTATATCTGCCATAAATCATAGCTTCACCTCTTATTAATTCCCCTCAAAGGGTTATCTTCTATTTGCTCTGAATATGATTTCGAATGTAGTTTGCCCGTTCAAAGTCCTTCTCCTCGTTTTTCAGCTGCCTGCCATAAAACTTCTGAAGGCTTCCGGGCTGTATCTGGAGCATCATCTGATTGATGTCGGTCTCGTCAAGGTCGGTGATAAGGTGGCTGTGTATGCCAAGCCGCACATCTGACAGCCGTTGAAGCGCCTCATCGGAGGAAATGCTCCTGGCATGCTTTAAAATGCCGTAGCTGCGCATAATCTTGTCTTCAAGCTTAACACCGTTTCTTTTGAGGATTTCGGCCCTTAACAGTCTTTCCTGCTCCATAATCTGGTATGCGATGGTCTTTATGCTCATGACGATGTCCTGTTCGCTCTTACCCAATGTGACCTGGTTTGACAGCTGGTACATGTTGCCGTGGGCTTCGGTATTCTCCCCATAGAGCCCCCTTACGGCAAGCCCCAGCTTTCCGCAGGATTCCAGTATGGAACGGATGTACCCGGTCATGGTCAATGCGGGAAGGTGAAGCATGAGGGATGCCCGGATAGCTGTTCCGATATTGGTGGGGCAGCTGGTCAGATACCCCAGGGCATCGCTGAAGGCAAAATTGATCTTATGGGATAGCTGGTTATCAATATAATTGCATATCTCAAATGCCTTTTCCAGCTGCATGCCCGACGCCAGGCATTGAATCCTCAAATGGTCCTCCTCATTGATCATGATGCTGATCTGTTCGTCATTACTGAGGATCAAACCGGACTCTATCTTGCTTTCAGCCAGCTCCTTGCTGATCAGATGCTTCTCTACCAGCTCCAGCCGGTCTGCCTCGTTAAGCTGGGTTATGGGAATAAACCTGAAGCATTCCCGAAACTCGGCATCATCCTTTACCAGTGCGTCTATGGTCTCTTGAATGACCTTCAGCTGCCCCTCTCTGCTGCTCTTGTGGGGAAAGGGATAAGCCTCGAAGTTTCTGGCAAGACGAACCCTGCTGCTGATGACCACATCGGAGTCCGGACCCTTGTCAATATACCATCTGCTCATCTCACATTTCCCCTCTCATGATCAAGCTCCCTGATTCTATCGCGAATATAGGCGGCACGCTCATATTCCTCGTTTCGAATGCATTCAGCCAGCTCCTGCTTGAGCTGTTCGATCTCGTTTTCAGCGGCGTGCTTTGCTGCATATCTTTCCGGCATCTTGCCATGATGCCTCGTGTTGCCCTGGATACGCTTCAACAGGATCTGCATGGGCTCAAAAAAGGCTTCATAGCACCTGCTGCACCCCATCTTGCCGGTGGAGTTGAACTCATCAATGGTCATGCCGCAGCGGTCACATTGGGCAACGGCTCCCAGATTAACCTCAGGGGTTTCTGCGCTTAAGCTTAAGAGGCTCGCCAGAAGTGTATTTAAATCAACCTTGTAGCTTTCGTCGGCACCAGCGCATTGACTGCAGACGTACATATCGGTCTTCTTGCCGTTTATGATTTGTGTAAAAAAGACCGTAGCCTCCCTTTGATTGCAAACCTGACAAATCGGCATATGAACCACCCTTTCCTGCCCATGTCCGGCCCTTGAAAAATCTATATCACCGTCAGACTCATCAGCATGTTTTTGAGAATGGTGGCACGCACGTCATCCCTTTTATCAATGGGCACGTCCATGAGTACCTTGTCGGAGGTCGCCGCTCTCATTAAAACAGCCTCTCTGTATTCAATAATATTATAGTCTACAAAATTATTGATAAAAACCTCACAGGTGTGTTGGGATATTTTGTCGCCCAACGAGCTGATGATATGCATCAGATAGTCCCCTGCGGAATTTGTGTTCAGCCTTTTGATGCTGATATACCCTCCGCCGCCCCTGCGGCTCTCCACATAGTAGCCCTTGTCGGTGGTGAAACGGGTGGAAATGACATAATTTATCTGCGAAGGAACACAGTTAAACCTGTTGGCAAGCTCGTTCCTCTGTATTTCAACCGATCCGTCCGTGTCATTGATCATGGCCTTTAAGAAGCTCTCAATGATGTCACTGAGTCTTGCCATAATATCACCTCTCGTTCGTTATTTGACTTTCTCTGACTATTATAATATATCGTAATATTAAATTCAAGTCTAGAGGGAAAGACGTATTTCCCACGCGGACCTGTGCCAGCCTGTTTACATGTGGCATTGCGGCGTCCCACATAAAAAAGACCCCCGCTTTAGAGGGTTAGTCTTAGGGATTTTTAATCCCGGAAAAATATCGGCATAGTTTGGTATGTATTTACCGGCTATACCGATTCTTCTTGCTTTGTGGTGGATGTAGAAACCGGGGGGTCAAATTCACCAATACAGTTATAAACCATTTTGATACGCTGTACCCGTCTGCCATCAGTGCGCTCTGCCTTGTAAACATAGATTTTTTCAACAAATTCCCGGATAATCTCCGCTGTTAGTTCTTTTATATCTGTGTACTTTCTTACCAAGGCGAGGAAGTGGTCTACTCCCAGTGCGCTTTCCTTTTCTGATGTCATAGTAGATTTCAGTTCTGCTACTCGGTTTTCAAGGGTATGCTGCTCAGCTTCGTAATTGGCAGCCATCTTGGTAAATCGCTCATATGAAATCTTACCCTCAATATTGTCTTCATAAAGCCTTTGGATAATTTCATCTAGCTTTTTGATACGAGCCTGTGATTGCTCTAATTCTCGTTTTCCGTCACGCATACTCTTGTCAAGTTCTATCCTTGTTTTCTTGGTGACTATCTCCACAAATTCGTCCTCATGATCTCTGGCATAGGCGGTTACCCGACGAATGCCGTCAAGGAGCAATTCCTCAACTACAACATTTTTTATTTGGTGAGAACTGCAGCCTCCTTTTATTTTACGGTAGGTAGCACACACAAAATGCTCCTTGTCATGTTCCCAACCTCTGTGGCGTACTTGGTATAACTTATTACCACAATCAGCACAGAAGAGCATACCGGATAGGATTGGCATTTCGCCCATTGGCGTGAGCCTGCGTCTACCATCGCGGATTTTTTGAACTACCTCAAACACAGACTCTTCAATAATCGCTTCGTGGGTATTCTCAAAAATCATCCATTCTGATGGGTCATTCTTCATCTGCTTTTTCTGTTTATAAGACTTACGGTAAGTTTTGAAATTTACCGTATGTCCTAAATACTCCTGCCTTGAAAGCATATGAACGATTGTACTGCCTCGCCAGATATAATCATCGTCATGGCCTCTATTGTCCGGGATATTAATCCCGCTTGCCTTTGCGTGGGCCGTTGGATTCATTATCTTTCTTTTGTTGAATTCTTTAGCTATTTGTGTAGGTCCATAACCTTGCATACACAGGTGAAATGCTTCTTTTACTACTTTGGCGGCTTCTTCATCAACAACCCAATGGGTCTTATCTTCCGGGTCTTTAATGTAGCCATAAGGTGGATTGGTGCAGAGCGGCTTGCCGGATTGACCTTTTGACTTAAAGACGGATCGGATTTTCTTGCTCGTATCCTTAGCATACCATTCGTTGATGATGTTAAGGAACGGTGTAAAATCGCTATCTTGTTGATTGGCACTGTCCACATTGTTGTTTATTGCTATGAAACGGATATCAGAGCCAGGAAACAATACCTCGGTGTAATAACCTACTTTAAGATAATCTCTCCCAAGACGGCTCATGTCCTTTACAATGACGGTGCCGATGTTCCCTTCTTCCACTTGGGATAAAAGACGCTGCCAATCCGGTCGGTGAAAGTTCGTGCCGCTATAGCCATCGTCTACAAAGAATTCTGTGTTAGAAAAGCCGTTGTCATCAGCGTACTTCTGTAAAATGGTTTTCTGGAAAGAGATTTGTCAAGGGTGTTTTACCTAATATTATTTGGGAATATAAAATCGCTGCTCATAGAACACATTCCTATGAGCAGCGATTTTGTGTAATGCTTTGGATGGAATTGTTTAATAAAACGCTTTTGGCAAGTTTCAAAAATGGTAGTCATACAGATAAAACTCAAACTCTTCTGTATGATCTCCGATTTTCATACTGCATATTTTCTTCGTTTTTTGTTGCATCCCCTGATGCTCATAAAATCCGTAGTTACAGCTGGTATCTGTAAACAGATAAAACGATGAAATCTTCTGTTTCCGCAAATACTCGACTGCTTTTTGGAACAATTGCTTGCCTACGCCCTGTCCTCGATAGGAACTGCTAACGGCAAAAAATGCAAGTTCCCCCATATAGGGCGGGCAGCAGCGCAGAAGCTCCCGGTCAATGGCCTCTACTTTAACAAAAACCCGGGATGCCGCCCGCCCCTCACGGGTGCGGAGCAGATCGAGCACTGCAATCCATTGTTTGATGCGCAGGGATGGTGGACAACGATGGACTGAAACATCCTTGGCATGATAATGCCTGCGGGTATATCGTTTACAATCGCAACCTGTGTATAGGTCTGGTCTGCTAAACAACTGTACAGATACGCCTTTGCCAACTTTTCAGCTATTGGGGGAGAACAAAAGCGATCATATCCCCAAGTTTCTCGGATAATTTGTATCATCTCAGTGGAATCGCTTTGTTGAAATTCTCTAAAATACAAATTCACTCCTCCTCAGTTGATTCTCCCACATGATTGTGATAGGCAGAGCAAATTGTTTTCACACACTCATCCAGCCCAAGGGAACCGCTATTCAAACACATATCATAATTCTGTGCATCACCAAATCGTTTCCCAGTATAGTGCTGATAATAGGAGCAACGTTTCTTTTCTAACTTTTCCAGTTCGTTTGCCGGTTCATGGTATAAAGTTTCAACACGCTCTCGCCTTGTATCGGCATCTGCATATACAAACACCCGGAGAATATGTGGATTGTCCGCTAAGATTGCATCCGCACAACGTCCAACAATCACACACCCTCCATTTCTAGCGATGTCACGAATTGTTTTCACTTGCTGCAAATATACCCTGTCGGTAATCGGAAGCATAACATGGCTACCTGCAGAAAGATCATAAATCAAACTGCCGGCATCTTTCGTTTCACTGTTCTCAAAAAAGCTGATGTCAATATTACTGTCCTTGGCTGCCAGCTCAATAATCTCTCGGTCATAGAAAGGTAATCCCAGTTGTTGAGCCACCTTTCTTCCGATTTCTCGTCCGCCGCTTCCATGTTGCCTGCTAATTGTAATAATGATGTGTTGCATCTTATCATCGCTCCTGTTCGTTGCGCTATTCATCTCGCCAGCCCATTCAAATCCTTTTTTTGCTGTGATTACAGCAATGATTTCATTGATTACAGCTGCCGCCACAATGGTTCCCTGCACAATTTTTGCACATTCAGGAGCCGGTGCAGCCAAAACAGAAACAGCGATGCCAGTAAACACCAGGGAAACGCCGGAGTGTGGCAGCAATGTAAGGCCGAGATACTTTTTCACCGTTTCGGGACTCTTTGTGATGCTTGCTCCAAAATAAGCGCCGAAATATTTTCCTGCCGCTCTTGCCAGAATGTAAATGGCGGTAAACAAGCCAGCACCAAGGATCAAGTGGTAATCCAGTGGTGCGCCCAAATTCAAAATCACAACAATCATGGAAACGCCCAAAATAGGATTAAAACCATCCATGATTTGTTCCAGACGCATTTCTGAAATCATATTGGAAAAAGTTGCCGAAAACGCCATGCCGATCAGCATAAAATTCAAAACAGGGCGGGGCAACACCAATGTATTAAAAATAAAGCCCACAGCAGAAGCTACTATAATCATGACAATCAGCAGCATCAGCGTGATCGATTTGCTTCGCTCTTTTTTCAACACCAAGCCAGCTGCCAGACCCGTTACAACGCCAATGAGCAGAGGGAGAATAACAACAAGAGCAATCATATATGCGGGTAAATCGCCAGCAGAGAGATTGCCTGCAACAATCGCAATCGTTGTTAAAAAGACAATACAGCCTACAATATCATCCAATGCTGCCATAGGAATTAAAGTTTTAGTAACCGGTCCTGTGGTCTTAAATTCCCGAACGATAGATAATGCCGGAGCCGGTGCTGTCGCAAGCGCAATTCCTCCAAAAATGAACGCTAAATAAACTGGTATGTTCGATACATAAAATACAATACCAAAAACCAGCGAAACAAGCAAAAATGTTCCGAGTGATTGTGTTAGTGTGGTAATGACAATGGCTTTTCCCGACCGCTTTATTTTGTTCCAGACAAGTTCTGTTCCAATCATCAGGCCAACGCCGCACTCAAGAATGTGAACAACTGTCTGATACCACTGTGTATCCAGAAGCTGCTGGTTCATCAGCGACAGTGCATGAGGACCTAAAACCATTCCAGTGATCAACCATCCCAATATGGACGGTAACTTCACTTTTGAAACAAGCTTACCTACAAGGAAAGCAGTTCCTATGGTAAGCAATAATCTTAGAAATAACAATATCATTTTGTTTCACCTGACCTTTCCTGACAGGAACTATTCAAACTTGCTTGCACCATTAAATAATCCCTTTTTTCTTCAATCGTCATGATGCTCCTCCTGTTGGTTCCTTTGCGACACCATAGAGCATGATGTCAAAGATAGCAGACAATCTGCCCTCGTGGTCGTCAATCAGTTCCCGGTAATCACCGTTTTGCTCGGCTTTTTTTTGAAAATAACTGTTGAACATTTCACTGGCAGCCAGAAAATATTCCAATGCCAGTTCTTTTGTGATTCCATCCCGTAGGGTTAGACAATTCAAAACGGCAAGATAGCATTGACTGAAATACTCATCGAACCCTCTTCGCAGTTGAGCAAGTTCCTGAGCCAGATGCTTTGGAGGTTGTAACACTGCATTGAAAAAAATGTTTGCATAGTTCGGGTTTTCTTGAAAAAATCTTTGCCTTACCATCAAAAAGTTCTGTAGGCTCTCTTTTGCATCCAGGATTTCAAACGAATGCACCTCCAAAGCTGCCATCATTTCATCGTAGCAAGATTTCACACAAAGTAAATACAGTTCATCTTTACCCTTAAAATTATGGTAAATTAGACCTTTGGGAATTTGGCCTGCTTCACAGATACTATTGACCGAGGCCGCATCATAACTTTTGCTTCCGAATTCTTCAAGAGCAGCAGCAAGGATACGTTCTTTGGTTTTCTGAGTTTTCTCTTGTTTTTTCATCCTCTACCTCCCCTGTCACATATTATTGACCATACGATCTATTATAGAGCAAATAGACCGTATAGTCAATAAATCAAATGTAAACATTAAATGTCCTTCAAAATCATCATCGTTCCTGCTCCTTACTCTTTTTCTTATAAACGCTTTGCTGCGCCTGCCGCACCATCCTCCGCACGGCCTGCCGCTCCATATCCTCATGCAGCATACGGGAAACCGCCTTTTTGCTGTCAAACATCAAAAGCGGGCTGTACTTCTCGCCGTAAACCTCCTGCGCCCGGTTCTCCGCTTCCTGCTCCTTGCTGGGGCGGCTGGCCTGCCTTGCTTCATACAGCTGCACCGGGTCGAAGCCCTGTGCCTGCTCCCGAAGCCCGGCATACTCATTCAGGGCAGCGTCCAGCTCGGCGGAATATTTCTGTTCCTGTTCTTCCAACCGTTTCAGACTCTGCTCCATGGCAGCGATGTCTTTAGAGAATTTATCGGCGGCATCTTCCTCGGTATATGCCAGCGATGCCAAAAGCATATTTTTCTCCGAGCGCAGTTCCTCTAAATCCTCTGTCAGAGCCGCAATCTTTGCCGCCAGTTCCCGGTGTCGGAACACATGGACAGCAGAGATCGCCTTTTTCTCGGAAAGCAGGCTGCGGCGCTCTTTCGTCTTATCCCGGATGTCCTTTGCCAGCTGATTGTACTGCGTGAGGGCAGGGCGCAGCGTATTCAGCGAAGCATTCAGGCGTTCCTTGCCCTTGCGGAGATACCCCAGTTGATAGCAGAACAGCAGCAGATTTTTACGCAGATTCTCCATAGCCTCAGCAAGCGCCGGGAGAGTATTCTTGACCGCCTGCGTCAGCTTTTTGACCTGTCCCCTCAGCTCCCGGAGCAGGGCATTGTCCGCCTTGATCTGCCGGTTCAGTTCGCACCGGTCAGAGATAATACCCTTTTTCTCCATGGCTCTGGCAACCACGCCTTCATGGACCGTAGGCCGCTCCAGCAGACCACGCTCGGCATGGCTGCGGTGGTCGATGCGTTCTTCGTGCCCGGTGCGCTCCAGATAGCGGTTTGCCACATCCGCCCATGCAGCCCGCCACAGGACAAGCTGCTCGTCGCTGTTCCATCGTTCCGTGATGGGATTCTGCCTGCCATATTTGGTGCTTTTGGGGTACTTGGACACCCGCTCATAGCCCTGTGCCTGCGCTGCGGAAGGGGCCATATACACCTTCTTTTTGCCCACCTTGTACTGGTACTGTTTCTCCCATCCATCGGTCTGTGCCTGTTTGAACTCAGCGGCGGTAAAGCCCCGTTCCTCGCCGTCTTTGACACAGAGATATTCTTTCTCGGTCTTGTACTGCCATTTTCCCTTTTCATCCAGCGGGCGCACCGTCAGCAGGATATGGGCATGGGGATTGTGTCCGGGAGGATACAGGTCATGGATGGCAGCATCGGCGCACATTCCGTCTGCAACAAACTGTTCCTTGATAAAATCTTGCAGGAGCTGGATTTGTTCCTCCCGGCTCAGTTCTATGGGCAGCGCCGCCACAAATTCACGGGCAAGGCGGCTGTCCTTTGCGGTTTCGGTTTCCTCCACAGCGTTCCACAGGATTTCCCGATCCTGCCACTCTGCGGGGGCGGTGGCTGGCAGAAAAACCTGCCGCCACCCAAGGCCCTGTTTGCGGGTGTAGTCATGCTGTACCCCGTCATACTCGTTGAGCATCCGGGAACAGCTCAGATAGGCCGCAGCAGCCACGGCGGAGCGTCCGGCTCCACGGCTGACTATTTTGGCCTCCAAATGATAAATCGCCATAAATCACCTTGTCCTTTCTGAAAGGGGTGCCCCGAAACAGGGCACCCTTGTTTTCGCTCAGTGTGTCGTGAAATACGACGCACCACCAGCAGGGGCGGAACGATTCGTTCCCCCCTGTATCTGTGTCAAGCTGCCGGCGGCAGGTTGATGCAGGCAGGCGGCGGGATGGGGTGGCAATATACCACCCCTGCGCCGACTGCATGGATAAGGCTGGCAGTTTGGCAGAAATGCAGCCTTGTCCAGCGGCTCCCGCAGGAGCCGCAATCCCCCTCGGAGAGCGCACGTGCCCGACCACCGGGAGGGCTACCACCGCCTGCTTTAGCAGGTGGTGAGTAAGTGCGCCCTTCGGGATAAAAAAGAGGAAGGCCCCCGGTTTCCCGGAGACCTCCCAGCCGTTTTCAATCGTGTGCTGCCAGCTTTCGCCGCAGGTATTCTTCCAGATTGTCAAGCCCTACCGCCTGTACTTCCGGCAGCACTTTTTCCAGCACAGCGCCCTCCTGAATGAGCCGCCTTGTCCGGGCTTTTCGCTCCTTCACCCGGTCCCGTGCCTGGGCTTCCTCCAAGCGGTGCTTTGCCTGCAACAGTTTCTTTTCTTCACTTGTCATAGGTTTACCTCCGTTTCTGCCAGATCAGGTCATAGCCCAGCACATCGGCCAGCTCCACAACCTCCTTGTAGCGGATGGATTCCCGCTGGAGTTTGGCCGACAGGTTGGAAACGCTGTCCGACCAGCCGTATTCCTCATGGAGCCGGTCAACTACCTCCTGCATGGTATATCCCGCCCGGACGATCTGTGCCTTAATCTCGTTGCGTACCGTCATCATAAAAAATCCTCCTAAATTTACTTGATAAAAAAGCGAAGCCGGTACGCCCTATGGCATAACTGCTTCGCTGTGCCGTAAAAATTCCCTTGTCACCAAATCCGTTCAGAATTGCCGGTGTGATGTCCTGCCCATAGGTCGCACCTTCCGACTTTTCCGTTCCGTGTGACTTGGCTTGAAACCGTGCATTTTCCCATGATTCCATGTACCCGGTTCACCGGGACGAGAAGCACGGTTTCGTAAAATGATTTCTTCCAACCGTCAAATATTTTTCGATTCCCACTCGCCTTGATTTAGCATGGAGATTTGACCGGTGATTCTGACTACCATAGCCGCCGAATTGCTATAAAAGGTAGAACAAGGGTTAATCAAAGCGTACGTACGTACACGGTTCAGCGCCGCCATTCCTCCGGCACATCTTCCGGTACGTACGTACGCATCGAATCACCGGAAAACACTGATATATGATTTCTTACCAGTACCTCAATTCCCAGAAAGCCACGCACCCGCCGTCCGGCTGCGTTGGTCACATTGTTGCAGTATTCCAGATTGTAGCGGCTCTGGCAGGCGATCAGGGCTTCGCTGAAGCTGCGGGGTTTCAGGGCAGGCAAGTTGTTCTCGGTGCAGTAAATCTGGTATGCTTCGTACAGCTCTTTGGAACTGGCGGATAGATCGGCTTTCAGGCGAACATACCCGTCAGAATCCAGAAAATCATACACATTGTTGTTGTCTCGTTTGACTGCCTCCCGGTTCCCTCTGGTGCGCTCACTTTCGGTGAATTTGAAGTTGTTGGCGGCCAGCCGCTGCAACCCCTCAAAAGCCCAGAGCAGAATACCCTCCACCTCGGCTTTCATCTTCTCGGCCAGGTCGGGATCATCCACACGGTCAGCCGGTTTTTCTTTCGTGGTCAGCACCAGCTGGCGGCGGTAAAATCCATCGCTCCGGTCAAACAGCGCCTGCAAATCTCCGTTGGAGAAGGCCAGCAGCCGGGCGCACATCCATCCCTGATAGCTCTGCTTGCCCTTGCGCTCCAAATCCATCTTGCCCTGGGCAGTGACGATGGATTTCACATAGTTGGTCTGGCGCAGGGCCTCCATTCGCATATCGTCATCCACGCACAGGAGGATATGTTCCAGGTCGGCACGGGCAAACCGGTTCTCGGATATTTTCCCGATGCTGCCATCCTTCATGTTGGAGCCGAACAAAGTTCCCAGCACAGCGCCGATCTGTGACTTTCCCTCGCCGCCGCTGCCCTTAATGACCATCATCCGCTGTCCCTTATTGCTGGGAATCAGGCAGTAACCGATATATTCCTGCAAGGTGGGGATGTCCTCCGGGTAGAGCAGGCCATCCAGAAATTGCAGCCAGAGAACAGGTTTTGGGGCGTTGGGCTTGTAGGACACGGGGAAACGGTTGCGGACGATTTTCGGCTTTCCCTCCACAAAGGTTCCGTCCAGAAAAAGAGTCCCGTTGGAAAGGTGAATCCGGTCCGGCTCCGGGGGAAAATCCTCCACCAGCGCCGCCAGCTTCATCAGCTCCACAATGTTGCTGATTTTGCGGGGAATGTTGCTGACCGCACAGCATTTCAGCTCCTCAAAAATCTCGCACCGCAGGGGGAGTTCATCGGTCACACGGCCTTCGGGCGTAAAAAAAGCCCCGTTTGTGAAGATGATCTTGTGCGTCTGCAAGAACTCCTCACAAAACAGGGCTTCGTTGATGCTTTTTCCATCAAACCAGACGGGCATCCCGTCAAGCTGCGTTTTGTTTTTCATGGGCGTTATCCTCCTTTTTCAGCCTGTCCAGCCGTTCCTCCAAACCGGCAATCAGGCCATCCTTGTTCAGCATTTCTACGATTTTCACCCGCTGTTCCAGTTCGGCGGCAATGAGCAAATCCGCCAGATACTCCACATAGTCCAGCATCTGGCAGGCTTCCACAAACCGGTCATCCAGAACATCTTCCGGTGTCTTGGGTGCGTACTGCGCCTTCCAGCTTTCCAGAAGATGCAGATAATCACACAGCACCCGCAGGCAGCGCACTTCTTCCTGCCGGTATGCTTTCAGCAGAGGTCGCTCCGGTTTTGGTAAGGCGATTGCCGCCGGGGGCTTGTCCGGGTCAATCCCGAAATCCTGTGCCAGCTTCTGCGCCGCCTCGTAGCTGCTCAGGTCAAACAGCCTCGTCACAAGGTCGATCACATCACCGGTGGCCCCGCAGCCGAAGCAGTAAAAATACCGTTCGTTCAGCTTCATGCTGGGGTGCCGGTCCTCATGGAACGGGCAGCTGCACATCCCGTTTCGGTTGACTTGCAGCCCATAGTGTTCCGCCGCATCCGGCACACAAATATTCTGTTTTACCAGTTCAAAGAGTGTCATGAAAATCCCTCCGTTTCAGGGCATAAAAAAAGCGGCCCGCCCGTTTTCTTTGGGCAGGCCGCAGTCCTTATGCAGTTTGTGATGCTTCCGTTTCTTTGGCTTTCCGCTTTTCCTGCCGGTAGAACTTCTCCCGGCAGGCGGGTTTGCAGAATTTAGCGTTGGGGCGGACCGACTGGAACGGCTCTCCGCAGCACTGGCATACCAGCTGGTACGGTTCCCCCGGAATGATCAGCCCCTCAGCAATCTTCTGTTTTCGCTCCTTCTGGCGCAGGTATTTTTCGTGGTCACGGATACGCTTCTGGCGGCGCTTTTCCTCCGCAGCCAGTTCTTCCTCGGTGGGTTCAGGCATGGGCACTTCAAATTTCCCGATAAAGTTCAGGTAAATCTCGATTTCCTGCACCCGCTCCCCGGTGCTTCTGTCCGGGGCATGGACCAGAATCTTCTCCACAAATTCATGGATCATGGGGGCGGTCAGCTCGGTGAAATCCGTATATTTCTGTGCCAGCGCCAGAAAGTGGCTGGCACGGTCGGTGTCCTCGTGAAACTGGTCCAGCTGTGCCTGCTCAGAGGCAAGCAGCTGTTCCAGCTCGGCCTGTTCCTTCTCATATTCGGCACACAGCAGCTCGAACCGTTTTTCCTCCAACTTGCCCATGGCATAGGTTTCATACAACTTTTTAATCAGCACGTCCAGCTCGGCGCTGCGCCTGCGTTCTTTGGCGACCTTGCGTTTCAGCTCCTTGGCCGCTTCCTGCTGGCGAACCTGTGAAATGCTGCGAACCTTCTGAATGAATTCCTCCTTGTTCTGGATGGCATAGCTGGCAGTGGTGCGGATGGTTTCCAGAATCAGAGCGTTCAGGGCTTTGGTGCTGACGGTGTGGGAAAAACACATCTGGGTTTCACGCTCAAAGGTCAGGGTGTAGGTAGAGCAGTTATAAAAGTCAGTTCCATACTCCCGCCCGTCCTTTTTGCGCTTGCCCCGGTGGTTATACATCTTGGCTCCGCAGTCGGCGCAGAACACAAGGCCGGTCAGGGGATTGGCGACGCCGGTGGTATCTGTCCGGCGCACGGTTCGCTTCACCTGCTGGGCCAGCTGCCAGGTTTCCGGGTCAACAATGGCCTCGTGGGTGTTCTCAAAAATCAGCCAGTCGGACGGATCATTTTTTACCCGCTTATCCCGGTAGGACTTTTTGGAGGAACGGAAATTGACGGTGTGCCCCATATACTCCGGTTTCTCCAGCATGGAGCTGACCGTGAAGCCGTACCAGTCATAGGGGCGGCTGGTGTCCACGGTGTTCTTCCGGCTGCCTCTGCCGTTTCGTGCCAGATAATAGGCGGGGCACTCCACCTTTTCCTGTGTGAGTATCTTGGCAATCTCATGGGGACCGTGCCCCTCCACAGCAAGCCGGAAGATCCGCTGCACCACGGCGGCGGCTTCCTCGTCTACCAGCCAGTGGTCCTTGTCCTCCGGGTCTTTTTTGTAGCCATAGATGGCGTTGTTGGTGGTGGGCTTGCCCGCCTTGCCTTTGACGCGGTATGCTGCTGAAACCTTTTTTGACTGGTCACGCAGATACCATTCGTTCATGATATTGAGAAAGGGCGCAAATTCGCCGCTGTCCTGTTCCTCACTGTCGATATTATTGGCGACAGCAACAAAATGAACCCCATTCTGCCGGAACATTACCTCGGTATAAAAGCCGGTTTGCAGGTAGTTTCTGCCGATCCGACTTAGGTCCTTACACAGCAGATGGGCTACCTTTCCCGCCTCGATGTCCGCCACAAGGCGCTTCCATGCGGGACGGTCAAAGTTGCCGCCGGACCACCCATCGTCTGTGTAGTGGACGATATTGGTGTAGCCCCGCTGTACTGCATAGCTTTCGAGATAACGTTTCTGGTTCAGAATGGAGTTCGAGTCGCCCGTGAGGTCATCGTCACGGGACAGGCGCTCATAGAGCGCAGTGATTTTTTCTTCCGTCTGTCTGTTTGCCATATCAGGCGCTCCTTTCAGACGGACGGCTCATTTGTGGCAGTTCCATTATACCACATTCCGGCTGGTTTGCCAGCCCGTCATTGCGGATCAGCCGCAGAATTTTATCTTCCATCGTTTCCTCGGCGGTTTCGCTGAGGTAGACACGAACTTTATAGGTGGTGTTGCCAATGTGCCGGGTTAGAAACACGGCGTTTTTATCTGCCATAGAACCTCTCTTTCTTGCGCTTTCGGCGCATCCGGTGTATACTGTTGTTGTAGTTCCGATGTTTGTAACCTGCGATTGTGTTACTTCTTTTTTGTGTCAAGCCTGAACATGGCGAAAGCCCCCTTTCTCCAGCGTGAATGAGCCGATGTAACCCAAGTAACTTATTTTTAGATTACCCTTTCACTAATAGGAGAAATCCGGGGTGCAAAACGGAACCATTTTTGAAAAATTGCAAAATATTTTTTTGAAAAGAGGTGGGGTCATGGCGTATCTGTCTGATGACGAGCTTCTGGATACCGAGGGTGGCTTCGCCGGATGGGACGATGGGACAGGCGCAGGGGCGGAAGAAACGCTGGAACAGGCGCTTGCGGAAGAACGTCTGGCCGAGCTGGAAAGCGAGCTGGAGCAGGACGAGCATCCCATCGACTATGAAACGGAACTGGAGGACGAGGAGGAAGAAGCCGCCCCGGTCAGTGATAAACGGCTCAAACGGGAGATGCGGGCCGAGGCCATACGGCGGCTGGAGGAAGCAGCACGCACGGAGAAGGATTTCCGGGACGTGGTGGAGGAATGGAACAAGCTGGACCGGAACCGGGAGCGCCGGGAACGGGACCATGAAAACCTCCGTGGAGATGTGCCGCTGGAATATCAGGCGGTGCCGGAACCCAAACTCATTCCCCGCTGGATGAACAACCCTACATACCGGCAACTGATGGCCGGAAACTTTCTGGACATCCTGTTTGACTGCCCCTATGAGATGCACAACCTGACCGCTGACACCTTTATATCCCGCATGGTGGAGGAATTAAGCGAGGAACATAAGGAAGTTCTGTATTTCCTCTCTTTGCGGCTGTACAGCACCACCCGTCTTGCCGCTGTTCGTGGGCAGTCTGACCGCAACATCCGCAAGCTGCGAAAAACCATCCACAAGAAATTGCAGCGCCAGATGTATGACCATCTGTGCGGCAAACAGGAGCATGGCGGCAGCCTGACCTTGCGGGAACGCCAATTTTTGGAGGAATACTCAAAAATCGCAAAGAAACAGGGCAAGGATGCCGTGATCCGGCGGGAGAACAAGACCAAGCGCAGAAAAAAGAAAAACCGCCCCTGATAATTGGGACGATTAAGGAGAAAGGGCGTGTATGATGAAAAATTTGTTTGAACAGTCCCGTTCCCATTGGGTGCGGTACGATCACTACGAGCTGAAAACAGCGGAAGATGGCAAGCGGTACATCACCCCCGGCAAGAGTGCAAAGCCGGATGTCTACAATCCGCTGAAAGAGGCCCCCAACATTGTGCTGGATGCGCTGAATGTGGGGATGCTGATGATGGGGCGCAAGCCGGAGGCAGAAGTGGAAAAGGCGGTGATGGAGTTTGTCACCCGGTACGGCCTGCTGGGGCTGATGACCGCTCTGCCCACCACGCCGTCCTTTATGGACTATGAGGCGGTATACCTGCCCAAAAACCATTTTATCAAGGAAGAATCCATGGCGACGGACAAATATCTGTCCCTGTTTTATCCCTTTGACCAGCTGGACTTGGTGAAGAAAGGCATAGAATCTACATGGAACGTGTCCGGTGACCGGACAATGATTGCCCTGACCATGACTTTCATGGACGAGCCGATGGCGAAGAACATGAGCTTCCAGCGGGAGTATGCGGAACCCTATGACTGGGTTGCCCAGCAGTTCAAGGACTGGGCCTTTACGCTGACCACGGCCATTTTGTACTACAATGACTATGATTCCATCGACGAGGACGCACGGGGACTGTACCGCAAGGCCATGGCTGCGTTTGGTGGGATTGCCCCCAGTTACCATATCGAGCTGCTGGATAAGCCCACCATCTACTGGGATTTCCATTCGTTGCTGCTGGGCATCCAGATGATGTTCAGCTTTATGCTGGTGGACGGTGACCAGCCCCTGCGCCTGTGCAAGCACTGCCAGAAGGTGTTCCTGGGCAGTCGGTCCAACGCCGCCTTTTGCAGCCCACGGTGCAAGAACCAGTACAATGTCTATAAGAATCGTTCAAAAAAGTAGCAAAGAGACGAAGCCTAACATCTGTTTTGTCAAAAAACGTAATCTGTTCTGCAAATATTGGAGGGAGATATCAGCTATGAGATTGTTTGAAGTTGCAGACCGGTATTGTAAAGAGAGCAGTTGGAAAACCCTTGCTCTACTGAAAATGTGTCTGTTTTCCGTTGGCGTTATGGTTGGGATGCTGGTTCCCAAAGAAAAGAAAAAGGCTGTCTTTTGTATTGGTGCCGTGACATTCCTTGCAACTTACATCCCGTTGATGGAGAAACTTTTCCGCACATGGCAGACGGAAGAACAGGAGAAAACCGTATGAATCACGAAAAAGTTTATAGCATGAGTTTTAGCAAGATTTATCCGCTTTTGGTTAGTAAGGCGGAGAAAAAAGGGCGTACATTGGAGGAAGTAACTCAGGTCATCACCTGGCTGACGGGATATACCGCAGAAGAAATTGAAAAGGCTGCGGCGGGTTCTGTGACATACGGCGATTTCTTCCGTAATGCTCCGCATCTGAACCCAAATCGGAAACTGATTACCGGCGTTATATGCGGTGTGCGTGTGGAAACCATTGAGGAACCGCTGATGCAGGAGATTCGATATCTGGATAAACTGGTCGATGAACTTGCTAAAGGCAAGGTTATGGAGAAAATACTGCGTGATGGAACATAACAGGCAAAACAATCTCTGGAAGAAAAATTTCTATATCCTGTGGGCGGGACAGGCGATTTCCGTGCTGACCAGCTCAATTCTGCAAATGGCGCTGATCTGGTATCTGACCGCCCAAACCGGCTCGGCGCTGGTGCTGTCCCTTGCATCCATGGCGGGCTTTTTACCCAGCGCCATATTGGGAATGGTTGCCGGGACGCTGGTGGACCGGGTGAGCCGGAAAACGGCCATGATAGGGGCGGACTTGTTTATTGCCGCAGTCAGTCTGGTATTGGTGCTTGCTTCCGCAGGCGGCGAACTTCCCATCTCGCTGGTGCTCGCCGTGCTTGCTGTGCGGAGCATGGGAACTGCTTTCCATACGCCTGCCATCAGCGCGGCAACGCCCCTGATCGTGCCTGCCGAGGAGCTGACAAGGTGTTCCGGCTACACCCAGTCGCTGCAAACTGTCGGCTACATCGCTGGGACTGCCATCGCCGGGATTTTGTACCCGATCTGCACCATCAGCCAGATGGTGGCGCTGGATGTGTTCGGCGCATTGGCGGCCAGCCTTGCGGTGGCGCTGATCCATATTCCAAACCACAAAGTGGAACAGGTGGTAGCCGGGAAGCCCTCTCTGTTCAGAGAGATGCGTGAAGGGCTTGCTGTGATCCGAAAGCAGCGGGGCCTGTATGCCCTGATGTGGACAGCGGCGCTGTTTATGATTTTGTATTCCCCCATCAACGCCCTGTTCCCACTCATGTCGCTGGACTGTTTTGGCGGCACCACCGTCCATGCGTCCATCGCAGAAATTGCCTTTTCTATCGGAATGCTGGCCGGCGGTCTGCTGCTCGGCAAATGGGGCGGCTTCCAGAACAGGGCGACGTCGATCATCGGTGCAGTAGTTTTGATGGGTGTGCCGATCCTTCTTTCCGGCCTGCTGCCATCAAACGGCTTCTGGCTGTTTGCCATGTGTTGCGTGGCCATGGGATTTTCCACTCCTTTTTATAACGGGCCGGTCACCGCGCTGATGCAGGAACGCATCCCTCCAGAATATCTGGGCCGGGTATTTGGACTGTACGGCAGCGTTGCGTCTCTGGCAATGCCCATCGGCCTGATGCTGTCCGGCGCGTTTGCAGATACTGTGGGGACGCAGAACTGGTTTGCTTTCACCGGCGTACTCTGCATCGTACTGGCCGGACTCATGTATGGAATTCCCTCCATCCGGCACATCGACCGGGAAAAATCTGAATAGAGAGGCTGTATATGATTCGAAAATTATGTGTGGAAGATATGGATCAAGTTATAGAACTGTGGCTTCACGGGAATTGGGATGCCCACAGATTTATTCCGAGAAGATATTGGGAAAGTCATGCGGCGGAAGTCCGTGAGCAGCTTTTGTGTGCGGAAGTTTATATATACGAAGAAAATGGGCGTATCCTTGGATTTGCAGGGATGCAGAAAAACTACCTTGCCGGAATCTTTGTCAAAAAAGAATCGCGCGGCAACCGGATCGGAAAGCGGCTTCTGGATCATGTGAAATCTGTGCATCCATCCATGACATTAAATGTGTATCAGAAAAACCAGAGGGCAGTATCGTTTTATGAGCGGGAAGGCTTTTTGGTTCTCCAAACAGAAACTGACCACGAAACTGGCGAGATAGACTATACCATGGGTTGGAAACGAGGAAAAAAGGAAACGTGCCAAACGCATTATGAATTTCTGGCAAAAATCGAACCTGTCCCAGACAAAGGCGGCGCTTATGTGCGCTTTCCTTATGACATTCGAAAAGAGTTCGGAAAGGGCCGGATGAAAGCGGAGATCACCTTTGACGGCGAGCCGTACTCCGGCAGCATCGTCAATATGGGAGTAAAAAACGAAGACGGTTCCGTTTGCTATATCATTGGGATTCGGAAAGATATTCGAGAAAAAATTGGAAAACAGCCGGGTGATCCTGTGAAAGTTACTGTAACAGTGGCTCGGCCGTAAGGAGGTGGAATGCCATGTGGGAATGTCCCAAATGCGGACGGAAGTTTAAGAATACCAATCAAAGCCATTACTGCGGTACTGCTCCGCAGAGCATTGAGGAATATATCGCACAGCAGCCGGAATATACCCGGCTGTATCTCTGTCAGATCAACGAAGTCATCCAAAACGCACTGCCGGACGCTGTGCAAAAGATTTCCTGGAGTATGCCGACCTACTGGAAAAAGCGGAACCTGATCCAGTTTGCGGTATTAAAAAAACACATCGGGCTGTATCCCGGCCCTGCGGCGGTAGAAGCCTTTGCAGACCGGCTGCAAGGATACAAAACCAGCAAAGGAACCATCCAACTCCCCTATGACAAGCCGCTTCCCCTTGACCTGATCTGCGAAATTGCGGTATGGTGTGGAAAGGAGTATGGAGAATGGAGGTAACGAAGAATGAGTGGTGAACAGGGGCTGACCCCGTATGAAACCAGAGAAATCCTCTTTTACAAGACCGAAAACGGAGAGGTGCGGGTGGAAATCCTGCTCTTTCAGGAAAACCTCTGGCTGACACAGGCAAAAATGGCAGAGCTGTTCGAGGTACAGAAAGCGGCCATTTCCAAGCATCTGAAAAACATTTTTGAATCCGGCGAACTGAGCGAGGATTCAGTTGTTTCCAAAATGGAAACAACTGCGGCGGACGGGAAACGGTATCAGACCAACTATTACAATCTGGATGCCATTATCGCTGTGGGGTATCGTGTGAACTCCAAAAAGGCGACCATGTTCCGCATTTGGGCGAACAGAGTGTTGAAAGAGTTCATCATCAAAGGTTATGTGATGGATGACGCACGGCTGCGGGAGCCGGAGAACTTTTTCGGCAAAGATTATTTCGAGGAACAGCTGGAGCGTATCCGGGACATCCGGGCCAGTGAGAGAAGATTTTACCAGAAAATCACGGACATCTATTCCCAGTGCAGCGCCGACTACGATGTGGAAAGCCCCATCACAAAGGAGTTTTTCGCCACGGTGCAGAACAAGCTCCACTATGCGGTCACCCATCATACCGCCGCCGAGATCGTATACGACCGTGCCGACAGCACCAAGCCCAACATGGGGCTGACCACATGGAAAAACGCCCCCAAAGGCCGCATCCGTAAATCGGATGTCACCGTCGCTAAAAACTATCTGAACGAAACGGAAATGCGTAACTTGAACGAGATTGTCACCATGTACCTGGACTATGCGGAACGGCAGGCCCGCCGGGGAAATGTCATGTATATGGCCGATTGGGTCAAGCGGCTTGACGCATTTTTACAGTTCAACGAGGAAGATATTCTGCGTGATAAAGGCAAGGTGACCGCCGCCATTGCCAAAGCCTTTGCCGAGAAAGAGTTTGAAAAGTTCCGGGTTTTGCAGGATCGGACCTATCAGAGCGACTTTGACCGGCTGGTTGCGGAAACTTCGGATGATCTGACAGAATAACCATATACACAGAAAGCCCACGCCACCGGTTCTCTTTCCGGCTGCGTGGGCTTTTTTCGGCCATCGCTTATTTCTTGTTTTGCAGCTGTTCATGGGCTTCCTGCTGGACGATCAGCCCTGCCGAAAAGCCATACTTGAAATGGCTCTCACTTTCCTCGCATTGGGCGATAGCGTTCTGCGCCCGGAGTTCCTCCACCAGCGCATAGTCCTCTTTGCTGAGCCGCTGGGATAGCTGCTCCATCAACGCCGCACAGGTTTGGACCGCTTTGCGGTATTCCGGGGATGTGGGCACTACTGTTTCACAGGGATAAAACTCTCCATTATACATGGCTTCTAAAATCATGGTGTTCCCTCCCTCAACAGTAGACCAGCTCAGCCAGGACAATTTCCTCGGCTCTGTTGTGGATGGAGTTCATGGAGCGCACCCATGCCATCTGGTCGGCAGCTTTCAGGGCTTCTGTGACGCCCTCTTGCTGCATCATGGATTTTTCAATGATTTCCAGCCGCTCCCGGCAGGCGGTGTCGATTTCTTCCAAGTGGGGAAGCAGCTTTTCAGTGACAATGAGATCGGTATACAGAATGGGCCGATGTTCTTTTAAGTAGGCACGGCGCATCCGGCCATATTTCCCGATATGGTACTCTTTGGTGTCTGCTAACACAAGGTTGGGAATGAGATAGTCGCCGCATTGGGTGTAAGTCAGTTCCATACAAGGCTCCTTTCGTGAGAATGTGGTTGACAGTTACGGTAGGTTTGAGGGCATCCCTCCTTTATCATAACTGTCTTTTCATTCGCCACAAATGAGCCGCCAGTCATGATGTAATGTTTTTTGGTGTAATCCACCCTCTATACATTACATCATGGTTTTTAATGCTGTTAGAGTCACCCTGCAACTCGTCATCTCGTGAGAGACGGCAGTAAAGAGCGGTTATTTTATCATTATTCTTCACAGCAGTATAAGACTGTCTGTTATTCATGTTTACCTCCTTTCCGACAGTCTTCAAGCGGTACTCTATATTCCCGTACTACTGTGAAGAAGTCAAGTTATTTAGGCTAAGAAGCCTTTTTTGTTTCAAGGCTTGCGGTGTCATTAAGTATCATGCGTTTAAGCTTGTCATAAGCAGTCTCTTTGGCAGTGCTGCTGACTGCCGCTTCTATAATGTAGAGCGTGTCGCCGATTTGCTTTTCGGTAACGCTGACGGTTTTTTCATCCATAGGGATTCCTCCTCTCGATATGGCGTAACGAATTGTTACTCCCTTTATATTGTTTATTGACCGGTAGGGGGCGGTCTGATCTCTACAGCTTTTTGCTTGGACAACGGGCGTTGGGTAACACGCAAAAAAACGCGAATTCAAACAGGGTATTAAAGGCACAATCGCAATAAAACGGTTATAATAAGCTATAATTCAGTGTATATTCCGTCTTGAAAAAGCACATTTTCAGAGTAAAAGGCACAGCAGAATATCCACTGTGCCTATCCCCGCATGTCTTATCCGATGGTCTCGGTATTTATCTGAATTACCTTCACTGCCTCATGACGGATAAGTTTTCCATCAAGGAACTCAAAGGCAAGATAGCCAATCTGGTCATGTAGGGCAAACTTCTCTGAAAGCATCTTTACACTAACAGGACTTCTGCCAATAACCCAGTAGTAACTGAAATCACCAAAGGCAATGGGTTTACTGTCTGATTCAGCATTTGGCATATATTCGGAGATGATGACTCTTTTTCCGAGAATGGTATCATCGCTATTGCGCCAGAGGTAATTCCCTGCGCTGTCTTTAAGAGTGCGCAGAGCAAGTGCAGTTTCATCGTTCATCAGCCATACTGCATTTCTGCGGTATTCTGGCTTTACAGTGAAATACAAACCTATAACATCGTCATAGGTAATTTCAGTAGTGGTAATGCCCACATCTGCTCCATTGGTTGCGTTCAGAATCCCTGTGGGCATTTGAATACCGGTGCCGTTTATAAAGGCATTGTCCTCAGCTCTGCCAAAGTTCTTGGCAAGGCGCTTAACAAGGTGGCTTTCGATGTCGAATGCGGCATCGCGTACAAAGTCCGAATTCATTTTTACAAGAGCAGCGAGCTTATGACTTTCAACGGTGTACGGAGTGAAATCATTTAGTCCGTCAAAGACAGGGATAGTGCCACCTTCCGGTACAAACTGCGCAAGGTCATCGTATTCCTTTGCAAGGATGTGATAACTACCTTCATAAACATTAAAGGTTGTGCCGATTTTACGGAACAAGCTCTCGTTTATAATAGCTACTTCGTATTTATTATTCGTGGCATTTGGCATGACATAAGTACCTGTTTCGCTGCTGCGGCCTTCGGAAATCTCGGAATAATCGCTTTCCTGACCACGCATGGCATTCCAGAAGTGCTTGTTGTATTCCGGCTGACCGGTGTAAATTCTGACTTCAGTATAATTCATGGCGTTCTCCTCCTTAAATCTTATCGCAGAATGGACAGGCATAGAGACCGAGGTCATGGTAGCTGAGCGATCTTCCTACCTGTTTCAAATGATGGTGACATTTCGGACACAGAATGTTATATGCCATAGCCATTTCAATGGAATGGGGGTGCCTGGAATGAAGGCGATATCGCATTTTTAACTTTCCTTTATCGTCTTTGATAACAACATCAGAAAGATGCAGGTCGCACATGGTATGGGCGAACTCATCGGAATAGTAAGTGTGCTGCGGTCGCAGCAAAGTGCCTTCCTTGTTCATTTTCATAAGCGGATAATTCATGATTTTTCCCTCCTCAAAATTAAGATGTTTAAATGCGGTTGATGATATTTCCTGTAGATTAATTGCTGAACGTTCGTCATGTTGAATCGCTGTAAATGTTCCTCCCTCTGGTGATACTTCCGGTGACAGAAGTGACAGTTCAGTGACAGTAGTTTTGATGAACTGTCACGCTGAAAAGCGA
>Ga0116192_1000678_pt1 | contig 25275 bp, 21 predicted proteins | sample AD_UKC113_MetaG_FD_89876 | JGI IMG/M metagenome (GOLD analysis project Ga0116192, IMG submission 89876) | Active sludge microbial communities of municipal wastewater-treating anaerobic digesters from Hong Kong - AD_UKC113_MetaG | ecosystem: Engineered > Bioreactor > Anaerobic > Digestate...
GAAGTTGCCGCGATCCTATCGGCAGATGGTCTGGCACCATTTCAAAAAGAAAAGGCTTTCGGTCTGGGGCCTCCGGGTCACCCTTCTCCTCTTTGCCGTCGCTCTTTTCGCTCCGTTACTGGCCAACGATCGTCCCATCGTCTTTTACCGGGAAGGCCGGTGGTCCTGGCCCGTTTTCTCCGGGCAAGACAAGGTCGGTTCCCTGACCTGGAAAGAGATCAGGAAAGGGGCCGATTTCGGCACCCATCCGGGAGGGAGCTTCGAGAAGAACTGGGTGGCGGTCTGGCCCCCGGTGCCGTATTCCCCCACGGAATACGACCTGGTGGAGAGCCTTGCGCCTCCCGGTCGCGACCACTGGTTCGGCACCGACGACAGTGGGCGGGACGTCTTGAGCCGCATGATTCACGGGGCGAGGATTTCTCTTTCCGTGGGCTTTGTGGCGGTGGGCATCGCCCTGGTCATCGGCATCTTCCTGGGGGCCCTGGCCGGGTACTTCGGAGGCTGGACCGATCACCTCATCAGTCGAATGATCGAAATCCTGCTCACCATTCCGACTTTTTTCCTCATCATTGCCATCATCGCCTTCCTGCCGCCCAGCATCTACAACATCATGATCGTCATCGGGCTTACGGGTTGGAGCGGCGTGGCCAGATTTGTTCGAGCCGAGTTCCTCAAGATCAAGCAACTGGATTTCATCCAGGCCTCGAGGTCCCTGGGGGCTTCCCATTTGCGGATCATCTTCGTTCACATGTTGCCCAATTCCATGGCCCCGGTTCTCGTCTCGGCGGTGTTCGGCATCGCCGGAGCCATCCTCACGGAATCGAGCTTGAGCTTTCTGGGGTTCGGGGTGCCGCCCCCGACCCCGAGCTGGGGAGACATCCTGTCCCAGAGCCGCGATTACATCGAATTTGCCTGGTGGTTGACCGTTTTCCCGGGGCTGGCGATTTTCCTTAGTATTACCGCCTATAATCTGGTAGGAGAAGGGCTGCGGGACGCAATGGACCCGAAACTGTTTCGGTAAAACCGGCGGCGAGAACCGACCCGGCGGTCCTCGAGAGCGAAGGGACGGCAAAAGGCCCGGGCCGATCCCGACCGCGGCCCCCGGCATGTCGGGTTTCCCCGGATGAAAGAAGACCATGCGGCAGCAGGCACTTGCAGAGACCCACGTTTACACCGTAAGCGAGCTCAACGCCGAAATTCGGGACCTTCTCGAATCCCGGTACCCGTTCGTGTGGGTGACGGGAGAGATCTCCAATTTCCGGGTCCCCTCCTCGGGGCACTTCTATTTCACCCTCAAGGACGAACAGAGCCAAATCCGGGGGGTGTTTTTTCGCTCTCAGAACCGCTACCTGCGCTTTGTTCCGGAATCGGGCATCCAGGTTGTGTGCCGGGGTCGCCTGGGGGTGTACGAACCCCGCGGGGAATACCAGTTCATCGTGGACGTCATGGAACCCCGGGGCTTGGGGGCCCTTCAACTGGCCTTCGAACAGCTCAAGAAGAAGCTGGGGTCCGAAGGGCTCTTCGACGCTTCCCGAAAAAAGCCCATGCCCCTTTGTCCCCGGCGCGTCGCCGTGGTGACGTCCTCTACGGGAGCAGCCGTCCGGGATATCCTCAAGGTACTCGAGCGCAGCCCCTATCCCCTCGAGATCACGATCCTGCCCGTGCGGGTCCAGGGGCAGGGAGCGGCCGAGGAAATCGCCGGGGCAATCCGCAAAGCGGGCGAACTGCGGAATGAATTCGGCTGGGACGTCCTTCTGGTGGGGCGAGGAGGGGGCAGTATCGAGGACCTGTGGGCGTTCAACGAGGAAGCGGCCGCACGGGCCCTGGCTTCCTGCCCCATCCCCACCATCTCGGCCGTTGGCCACGAGATCGACTACACCATTTCCGACTTTGTGGCGGACCTGCGGGTTCCCACCCCCACCGCCGGGGCCCAGTGGGTGCTCCGTCGAATGGAGGAATTTCAAAGGGAGCTGGCCCACGGAACGGACCGGATGGTCGAGGTTCTCCGGCGCAAAATCGAGGGGTCCCGGCAGGCCGTCGAGATGCTGGAAAAACGTTTGGTCAGTCCCCGGCGCCGTCTGGAAGACTGGAAGCTGTTCCTGGACGACCGCCTGGAACGCATGCACCTTGCCATGGCTCGACGCATGGAACGCCAGCAGACGAGCCTGGCGCACCTGGTGGACCGTCTGCGATCCCGTCACCCTTCGACGACCATCCAACAGTCCCGGATCGAACTGTGCCGTCTGCAGAGGGAAATGGCCTTCCAGCTTTCGAAAAATCTGGAAGCCCGGAAATACCGGTTGCAGGAATATGCATCGAGGCTGGATAGCCTCAGTCCCCTGGCGGTCTTACAGCGGGGATACGCCATCGGGTATCGACTCGAGGACATGGCGGTGCTTCGAAACTCCGGCCAGGTTTGCCCGGGCGACGAGATCGGGCTGAGGCTCTCCCAAGGAGCCCTGAAATGCACTGTGCAGGGGGAATGGGAGACAACCCCCCTATCTTGAAGGATGAAGGATGTCGAGAAAGAAAAGCGAACCGTTCGAGGACGCTCTGAAGAAGCTTCAAGCGGTGGTCGAGAAGCTGGAGCGGGGGGACCTGCCCCTGGAGGAAGCCGTCGAGTCTTTCACCGAAGGGATCCGACTGGTGCAGTTCTGTCACAGGAAGCTCGAGGAAGCGGAGAAGAAGGTCCAGGTCCTCATGGCGGACCCCGAGGGAGGGGTGAGCGCCCTTCCCTTTGAAGCGGAATCCTCCCAGGATTGAGACATGGGGCGGATGACGCCTCAAAACAGTGGAAAGGCATGGGAAGGCGTGGTAGAGTTAGGTTTGTAACCCCGGGACCAAGAATCGAACGCTGATGCAACCCTTTGATCTGAAGAAGTACCTTACCGAACGAAAAGAATGGGTGGAAACCGCCCTCGAACAATACTTCCCACCTTCTTCGCGCCTGGAAAAGCGGGTCGTGGAAGCCGCACGATACAGCCTCTTTGCCGGGGGCAAACGCCTTCGGCCCATTCTTTGCCTGGCCGCCGCCGAGGCCGTTTCGGGGACCCGTCAATGCGCGGCGTCCGCCGAGATGCTGGGAAGTTCTTTCCAGGCGGTCATGCCGGTGGCGTGCGCCATGGAGATGATCCACACCTATTCCCTGATCCACGACGACCTCCCAGCCATGGACAACGACGATTTTCGCAGAGGTCGCCCCACGAACCACAAGGTTTACGGAGAAGCCGTCGCCATACTGGCCGGAGATGCGCTCCTCACCGAGGCCTTCGGGATCCTGGCCCGATTGCGCACCAACGGGATGTTTCCTGCCGAGAGGATCCTCCGGGTGGTGGACATCATCGCCGAAGCCGCCGGGGCGCGGGGCATGATCGGGGGACAAACCGTCGACCTCGAGTCCGAGAATCGGGAAGTGGACATGGACACCGTGGTCTACATGCACCGGTGCAAGACGGGTGCCCTGATTACGGCTTCCCTCGAGGCAGGGGCGGTCCTCGTGGGAGGGGAAGAAGACCGCGTGGCCGACCTGACTCGATACGGGCATCACCTGGGGATGGCCTTCCAGATCACCGACGACCTGCTGGACGTGGAAGGGGATGCCCGTCTCATGGGCAAGAACCCGGGATCCGACGCCGCCAAGAACAAGAAGACCTACCCTGCCCTCTTGGGGATCGAAGCCTCCCGGGAGTCGGCCAAACACCATGTGGAGGAAGCCCTCCGGACCCTGTCCCGGTTCGATGCATCGGCCGAGCCCCTGAGGGCCGTCGCCAAACATCTGCTCGTGCGAAAGGGGTGAGAGGAAGCGGGGTGCGTCGTGGTTCCGGACGTTGCCCGCAAACGTGGGAGTGATCGCTCTTTTTAAAAGAGGTTGGACCTTGATGGAAGAACCGCAGAAATCGTTGCTTTCCCGGATTGACAGCCCTTCCCAACTCAAACAACTGACTCTCGCTCAACTGCAGCAACTCGCCCAGGAAATTCGCGAAACGATCATTCAGACCCTATCGGTCAACGGGGGCCACCTGGCTCCCAGCCTGGGAGTGGTCGAGCTCACCCTGGCTCTCCATTTCGTTTTTGACAGTCCTCATGACCGGATCATCTGGGATGTGGGGCACCAGGCGTATGCGCACAAGATCCTCACGGGACGCCGTTCCCAGTTCCATACCATCCGCCAGTTTGGAGGGATCAGCGGCTTTCCCAAGAGAAACGAGAGCAGGCACGACGTCTTCGACACGGGGCACTCGAGCACCTCCATTTCCGGGGCCCTGGGAATGACCGTAGCCAACTCCCTCAAAGGGTCCCGAAACCGAACCATTGCCGTCATCGGAGACGGCAGCATGACCGGCGGCATGGCCTTCGAGGCCCTCAACCATGCGGGAGACCTGGACAAGGACCTCATGGTCGTCCTAAACGACAACGAAATGTCCATCTCCCCCAACGTGGGTGCCCTTTCGTCCTTCCTCAGCCGAAAGCTCTCCAACAAGACCCTGCTCAACCTCAAGCGGGAGATGGAGAGTTTTCTCAAGTCCATTCCCGGGCTGGGTCCCAACATCGTTCAGCTGCTCCGAAGAAGCGAGGATTCCCTCGTCACCTTCTTCACCCCCGGCATGCTCTTTCAGGCCCTGGATTTTCATTACATCGGGCCCATCAAGGGTCATCGCCTGGATCGCCTGGTGGAGGTCCTCCAGGCCGCACGGCAGATCAAAGGTCCCGTGCTCGTCCACGTCATGACCCAGAAGGGCAAGGGATATCCCCCCGCAGAAAAAGACCCCACCAGCTTTCACGGGGTGGGGGCCTTTGAGGTGGAAACGGGCAGGAGCCTCAATGCCAAGGGGGGCGCCCCGTCCTATACCCACGTCTTTGGGGAAACCATCACGAGCCTGGCCGAGCGGGATACCAAGGTCATCGCCATTACCGCGGCCATGCTCCAGGGCACGGGCCTCGAGCTCTTCTCCAAGACTTTTCCGGACCGCTTCTTCGATGTGGGGATTGCCGAGCAGCACGCGGTCACCTTCGCCGCCGGACTGGCCGTAGACGGTTTCAAGCCCGTGGTGGCCGTCTACTCCACCTTCCTGCAGCGGGCTTACGACCAGATCATCCACGACGTATGCCTCCAGAACCTTCCCGTGGTATTCAGCATGGACCGGGGAGGTGTGGTGGGCGAGGACGGCCCCACCCACCACGGCGTTTTCGACCTCTCCTTTCTCCGCCACATTCCCAACATGGTGCTCATGGCTCCCAAGGACGAAAACGAGCTGCGACACATGTTGAAGACGGCCCTGGATCACCCGGGGCCCGCCGCCCTTCGCTATCCCCGGGGAAATGGGATGGGAGTGCCCCTGGACGAGAATTTGCAAGCCCTGCCCATCGGCAGGGGCGAAGTCCTGCGCGAGGGACCCGATATCCTGCTGATCGGCATCGGCTCCACCGTCTATCCCTGCCTCGAAGCTGCCTCGAAGCTCGAAGGACAGGGGATCGAGGCCACGGTCGTCAACGCCCGGTTCGTGAAACCTCTGGACCGGGAGCTCCTCCTGGGGCTTGCCGAGAAGATCGGCCGGGTAGTCACCGTGGAAGAGAACGTCCTGGCGGGAGGATTCGGAAGTGCGGTCCTGGAGATGTTTCAGGAAGCCGGTTTCTTCCCCGGGGACTTCGTGCGCCTGGGATTGCCCGACTCCTTCATTCCCCACGGGAGCCAGAGCATCCTGAGGAGCATGCACGGCATCGACGCCGACGGCATCCAAAAGGCCGCCTTGGGGATCCTGCAAGCCCGCCATGGCCAGGTGTTGCGTGCGATTGGACAGGTTGCTCGTCGATAAAGGACTGGTATCGAGTCGGGAGCGTGCCCAGGCCCTGATCCTTGCGGCCCGGGTCCGGGTGAACGGGGTTCCTGCAACCAAGGCGGGACAAAGCGTTCGCGAAGGTTCCCAAATCGAGCTGTTGGGGGATCTCCCCTTCGTGAGCCGGGGCGGCTACAAGCTCGATCATGCCCTGGACCAATTCCACGTGGACGTGCGGGGCCTTACGGCCATGGACGTGGGCGCATCCACGGGAGGCTTCACCGATTGTCTCCTCCAGCGGGGTGCCCGCCGCGTCTACGCCGTGGACGTAGGATACGGCCAACTGGCATGGAAGCTTCGGCAGGATGAGCGAGTGGTCGTCCTCGAACGGCAAAACATTCGTCATCTCTCCACGGACCTGGTTGCCGAGCCCATTTGGATTTGCACCATCGACGCCTCCTTCATTTCCCTCAGACGGGTCATTCCCGCCGCCCTGCGCTTCCTGGTTCCCGGAGCCCGGCTCATCGCCCTGATCAAGCCCCAGTTTGAAGCCGGCCCTTCCCGGGTCGGGAAAAGGGGAGTGGTGCGGGACCCCGCCGTCCACGACGAAATTTGCACCTCCCTGCAACGATTCGTCCAAGACCTGGGATTCGAGGTGCTGGGCATTGTGCCCTCGCCCATTCTGGGTCCCAAAGGCAACCGGGAGTTCCTCCTGGGGGCCGTTTTTCCGAGAGCCTAGAGGGTCTCCCGAAAGCTTCCGCCACGCCGTTCACACGCCGGGTCCGACTTCCCGGAGCCTACCCCGACCCAAGAACCCCTTTTCCTTTTTCCACGATCCAAGGGCCCCGACGAATCCGCCCGATTTCCCACCGCCCTGCGACTGATACCAAGTTGCGCCCAAGATCGCCCTGACATGCTGAGTGAAGATTTCGAGCAAAGGGATGAATCCTACGGGTGGGCAGTTTCGGCTTAAATGCAACTTCGTATGAGAGCTGTGCGGGATCTCCCGTCACGGGAGACCCCAAACACATTCTTCCCCAACGGGGGAAATAGCCGCCGGTTGTCGGTCCGGCGGAGTTTTTCCCGGGTGGGGTCACGGATTCGATGTGCGGGGTTGGGGATGGAGAAGCTCTGAGTTGACGGCCGGGGTCTTCAGCCGGCATATTGATGACGTAGGTGTCGGACCCTGGGACCACCCACCCGGCATGTTAAGATCACAGGGGTTTGCGGCATGCAGCTGCAGCTGGTATTTGTTGGAAAGACCGCTCTTTCCCCCATCGATGCGGCCATTGATCGCTACCTGGAGCGCCTGGTTCACTTCGTTCCCACCCGGGTGCATCACGTCAAGGCGGAGAAGATCCTCCCCAAGGCCCGAGAAGCCCGTATTCGGGAAAAGGAAAGCGATCGCATTCTGGACCTGGTGGGAAAAGAAGGCTCGCTCATCGTCTGGGACCGGAGGGGGCGTGCGCTGGATTCCGTTGGCCTTGCCGGGTTCCTGCAACAGTTGGTCGACCGGGGGGGTCCAAGGTTTGGATGGTGACGGGGGGACCCTTGGGGGTTTCTCCCCGGCTCCTCGATGCGGCCGATTCCGTGCTGTCCCTCTCCCGGATGACTCTGCCGCACGATCTTGCCCGCCTGGTGTTGGTCGAACAGCTCTATCGCGCCTACACCATTCTCCGGGGAGTCCCCTACCACAACGAATAATGTGCCGGGGCGGGAGGATTTCCCCCCGCTCCCATTCTTTCGGCAGGACGCCCCTCGAGCGGGGCCGGCGGACCAGTCGACGGATTCCCGGGGTCGAGCGCCGGTACTTGAGCCTCACCCACGGGGCGCCCGGCACCTTTCAGACGGCGACTACTTCGCTGACACCGGGAACTTCCTGCTTGATGATTCTCTCGATTCCGGCCTTGAGGGTCATCTGGCTCATGGGACAACCATGGCAGGCACCCTGCAACCGGACCTTGACGACGGTGCCGTCCACGCCCACCAGTTCAACATTGCCCCCGTCACGCTGCAGCATGGGTCGAATCTTTTCCAACGCCTGTTCCACTTGTTCGCGCATTCCCGTATTCCTCCTTTGAAGTGGTTTTAGGTTGATTCTATAACCGTTTGAGGGCTCAAAAGCAAACAAAACGCCCCGGAGAAGAACCGCACAAGACCCCATTGGCTCCTGGCCGAGGGTGGGTTTGCGAACCCTCCTTTCCCCTCCCCCGGCCTCTCCCACGGACGGAGGAGAGAAGAACGGGCGGCCGTCGAGGGGCGGGAAAAATGCGGGCGGTCCTCGATGGAGGGGAGAGAACTTCCCCAGCTCCGGCGGCCTCTAACCTGGAAGACGGTCCCGATTTCCCTCGACCACCGTAGGAATGTTAGTGGAATTAGGCAGTTAAAACCGCTTCCCAATTGATTTATGCGCTAAACTTCGATACATTGGTCCTAGCCCTCGCCCGGCGGTGGGGAAGGTGGGAAGACCACGACGATCCGACCGAGGTCGGCCTGGGGGCAGGATCTGCAGGATTTCGGACCACGTCCGGCAGACCGGGGGACCATTCCCTACCGGGAATCCCGACGAATCGCGAAAGCACCGACTACACCGGAGTGACAACCATGCGCCAGTATCGATTGGTAGCGAGGATCTCTTCCCAGGAACTGGAACGGAGAGTGGACGAACTGGCCCGGCAGATCAACCGGGATTACCAGGGAAAGCAGGTACTGCTCATCGGAGTGCTCAAAGGGGCCTATGTCTTCCTTGCGGACCTTGCTCGACGACTTTCCTTTCCCGTGGAAGTGGATTTTGTTCGTCTATCGAGCTACGGAAACAAGGCCGAGTCGAGTGGGTCCGTCCGGATCACCAAGGACATCGAAGTGGACATCCAGGGTCGTCATGTCCTCGTGGTGGAAGATATCGTGGATACGGGAATCACCCTGGGCTGGTTTCTGGAACGGCTCCGGGAGCGGAAACCCGAATCTCTGAAACTGTGTGCCCTGATCGACAAGTTGGAGCGAAGGGAGGTGGAGGTGCCCGTCGATTACGTGGGCATTCGCCTGGAAAGCGGCTTTCTGGTGGGCTACGGCCTGGACTACTCGGAGAGGCATCGGAATCTCCCGGACATCCGGGAGGTGGAGTTCACCGACTGAAGACACCGCCGGGGAACGAGCTTCGCGGACCGGGATTCCGGGGATCGCCGTTTTTCATTAAAGGAAGAGGCACCATGATCGTCACGTGTGAAAGCTGCAAGACCAAATTCCGATTGGACCCGAGCCTCCTCAAAGGGCCCAGGGCCAAGGTCCGCTGTTCCCGTTGCGGACACACCTTTCGGGTCGCCCCCCCCGAAGAGGAGGTGCTCATTCACATCGACCTGTCCGAGGATGCCCTGGGGCAGGAAGAGGCGGCCCCGTCCCGCATCGGAACGCCCGCTCCGCCTGCTCCCGTCCGCCCCGGCAAACAAGGCCCCTTCCGAAAGATCTGGGTCCTGATCCTTCCTCTGGTTCTCATCGTGGCCGGGGCCGTGTACTTCTTCAGTCGCTCCGACAGCAAGCCCGGCTCGCCTTCGCCCCCTTCCTCCGTGGAAGTCAAACAGCCGACCGTGACCATCCTGGATTCCACCCAGGCCTATTTTCTCGAGAACTCCCACGCCGGACAAATTTTCGTGGTGGAAGGCGAGGTCGTCAACGAGTCCCCCAAACCGGTGAGCTTTGTTCTCCTGGAAGGCAAGCTCTACAAGCGGGACAATAAGGTGGGCCAATCCCAGCGATGCTATGCGGGCAACGCCATGAATCGAAAGGAGCTCGCCCAGCTGAGTGTCACCGACATTCAGAATCACATGATGAACCGGGAGGGGAAGGACCTCTCCAACGTCAACATTCAGCCGTCCCGGAGGGTCCCCTTCATGCTGGTGTTCCACAATCTGCCGGAGATGGATCTGCTGGGAGACTACAGCGTCGAGGTGGTGAGCGCCAAGCTCGATTGATTTTCGGCCTGTGGCGCGTGGTTCGGGGGCTTATGGGTCGGCAAGGGGGCTTCGGGGGACGGGCGGGATGAAGTTAACCCCTTGAAGTAACAAAAAAATTGACAAGGCGATTGGTTCGGTGTTAAAGAGCCCGTGTCAACTGCCCGATAATTGTACGGAAACAATCGTCTTGGATCTGCAGTAAGGAAGATGGAAAACCATGCTCGACCTCAAATTTGTCCGCGACAACATCGATCGCGTGAACCAGATGCTCGAGGACCGTCACATGGACACGGACTTGAAGGCCTTCCTGGTCCTGGACGAGAATCGGCGCAGGATTCTTCGCCGGGTCGAAGAGCTCAAATACCGGCGTAACGTGGCTTCCGAGGAGATTTCCCGCCTCAAGAGGGAAAAGAAGGACGCATCCCGGCAGATTGGGGAGATGCGGGAGGTGGGAGAGCAGATCAAGGCATTGGACTCGGAGCTGGCGGCCATTGAAGAGGCGTTCCGGGAGGTCCTCCTTCTCATCCCGAACATGCCCCATGAATCCGTGGCCGTGGGCCTGGACGAAAAGGACAACCCGGTCGTGCGCACCTGGGGGGCGGCCCCCGAGTTTTCCTTTGATCCCAAGCCCCACTGGGAGATCGGAGAAAACCTGGGGATCCTCGATTTCGAGAGGGCTTCCCGGATGACGGGGGCGCGCTTTGCCCTATACTGGGATTCGGGTGCCGCCCTCGAGCGGGCGCTCATCTCCTTCATGCTGGACCTTCACACCCGGAGGCACGGCTACACGGAGGTCCTTCCGCCTTTTATGGTCAACAGCAACAGTCTTCTGGGGACGGGACAGCTTCCCAAGTTCAAGGAAGACCTTTTCAAGATCGAGGGCCGGGACTTTTACCTGGTTCCCACCGCAGAGGTCCCCGTGACCAACATTCACGCCAATGAGGTCCTCGACGAGGAGACCCTGCCCCGGTACTACACCGCCTACACCCCTTGCTTTCGCTCCGAAGCGGGGTCTTACGGCAAGGATACCCGGGGGCTGATCCGACAGCACCAGTTCAACAAGGTGGAATTGGTGAAGTTCGTTTCTCCGGCCACCTCCTATGACGAGCTCGAGCGGCTGCTGGCCAATGCCGAGACCGTCCTTCAGGAGCTGGGCATCCACTACCGGGTGGTGATGCTTTGTACCGGGGACCTGGGGTTTTCCGCTTCCAAGACCTACGACATCGAAGCCTGGCTGCCCGGCCAGAACACCTATCGAGAGATTTCCTCGTGCAGCAATTTCGAGGCGTTTCAAGCACGCCGGGCCAACATCCGGTTCCGTTCCAAGGGCCGTTCCAAGACCGATTTCGTGCACACTCTGAACGGTTCGGGCTTGGCCGTGGGGAGGACCCTGGTGGCCGTCCTCGAGAATTACCAGCAGGAAGACGGGACGGTGCGGATCCCGGAGGTGCTTCGACCCTATATGGGGAACGCGGAGAGAATCGGTCCCAGACCGTGATTCTTTCATGTCAGAACAACAAGGAGCATGGAACATGACGAAAAGTCAGCTCATCGAGGCGCTGGCGAAGGCGGAGGGAATCACGCTGAAGGCTGCCGAAACGGCGGTCAACGTGACTTTTCAGAGCATGGAGCTTGCCCTCATTCGTTCGGACCGGCTGGAGATTCGAGGGTTTGGCAGTTTCAAGGTCAAATATTACGAAGGCTACAAGGGAAGAAACCCCAAGACCGGCGAGCTGATCGAGGTGCAGTTCAAGAAGCTGCCCTTCTTCAAGGTGGGCAAAGAGCTCAGGGAACGGGTCAACGGGGGGGAACCCGAAGCGGAAAGTTCCAAGGAGAAATGAGTCGCGAGGTCTCCGGGAGACGACCGGAGCTCCGTCCATGTCTCTGTGCCGCGGACGGGAAGGAGAAGGTCAAGGTCCCGGCGGTGGCCGACGACTATTTCTCCCGCATGAACAGATAATAAATGTTGACCGCGATGATCAGGACCGCAACCCCCAGGAATTCCATGAGTTTGGAGACGGGAATGGCTTCCCCTGCGGCGGGAAGCCTGGTCTGAACGAAGACGAGAAACACCACGACGGAGGCGCTCACCAGAAGGATTCGGAAGTGCCTTCGGAGAATGAGATAACCGAGCACGGGGACCAGCACCAGCCATGTGAAAGGGCTCGAGAGCGCCTTTTGCCAGTCGACCCGGGCGATCATGTCCATAATTTTGGTCACGTCGTATTCCGACAGAAACCGAACGAATTCCTGCCAGGCGGTTTTTATCTGATCCACGGCCGTTATCTTCCGTATCGAATGTCAAAACTCTCCAAATCCCCTCGATAGACCTCTTCCTGCACATCCACCCGATCTACCCGGCCGAAGGGACTCCCCTCCCGGCACCACTCGATCATGCGCGCAACCTTGTCCTCGTCACCTTCAAAAACCGCTTCCACCCTGCCGTCGGCCAGGTTTCGCACCCACCCGGCGATCCCTCCCTCGGCCAGGGCCGCGTCCCGCGTGTAGGCGCGAAAAAAGACCCCCTGCACCCTCCCGGAAATGGTTACTCGAACTCGCTTCTTTTGCACGGACGAGCCCTCCTCATCCATCGGAATCGGGTCTTGCGCCCCCTCGAAGGCGAGCCAGGAACTCCTCCTCCTCCATGACCTGCGTCCCCAGGGTGCGCGCCTTCTCCAGCTTGGAGCCGGGGTCCTTGCCTATAATGAGGATGTCCGTGGCTCCGCTCACGCTGGAAGTAACCCTGGCTCCTCGATCCGTCAACATCCCGATGGCTTCCTGCCGGGTCATCTTTTCCAGGGTCCCCGACAGGACCACAGTCTTGCCGGTCCAAAAATCCTCGAGGACGGGAGCCGGCGGCGAACTCTCCCGGAACCGAATTCCGGACCCCAGGAGGTCCAGCACCAGTTCCCGGTTGGCCGGGTTGGCAAAATAGGTCCGAACGCTGAAGGCAACCACGTCTCCCACCCCGGGGATGGCGGTCAACTGGGCCTCGCCGGCATCCATCACAGAGGGAATCGACGGGAGGTGCGCCGCCAGGAGTTGGGCCAGGTGAGAGCCCACATGGGGGATCCCCAAGGCATACAGAAAACGGGGCAGGGTTGTTTCCTTGCTCCGTTCCACAGCCTCCACCAAGTTGCTTGCGGACTTTTTCCCGAAACCGGGGAAGGATTCGATGTCCCGGGGTTGTAGCCGGTAGAGGTCGGCCACGGAGCGCAGGACCCCTTGCTCCACCAAGAACGAGACGATCTTCTTCCCGAGCCCGTCGATATTCATAGCATCCCGGCTCGCATAATGCCAGATGGCTCCTTTGATCTGGGCCGGACAATTGCGATTGAGGCATCGGTGGACACTTTCGTCCGGAAGCCGAACCACCGGCTGCCCGCACGACGGGCACCACGGAGGCATTCGAAAGGCCTGTTCGCTTCCCGTGCGGCGGGAACGGACCACCTCGAAGACCTCCGGAATCACGTCCCCGGCCCTTCGCACCCGCACCGTATCATGCAGGAGGATGCCTTTCCGGTCGATTTCATCCTGGTTGTGCAGGGTTGCCCTCTGGACCACAACTCCGCCCACATTCACCGGTTCAAGAACCGCCACCGGGGTGAGGACTCCCGTACGCCCCACCTGAACGCGAATGTCCAGGATGCGGCTTTCCGCCTGGTGGGGAGAAAACTTGTAGGCAATGGCCCACCGCGGGCTCCTGGATTTTTCCCCCAGGCGCCGCTGAAGATCGAGCCGATCGACCTTGACGACCATTCCATCGGTTTCGTAGGGCAGCCTCTCCCGTTCTTGCTCAAGAATTCGGAAGAAATCAACGGCCTCTTGAATGTTTCTACAGAGGCGGGAGCGGGGGTTGACGGGGAGTCCCCACTGGCGAAGCCGTTCGAGTACTTCCCACTGGCTTTGAAAATCCACCCCCTCCCATTGTCCGATCCCGTAAAAGAAGGCTTTGAGCGGTCGGCCCGCGGTGACGGAGGAATCCAGTTGCCGCAGGGACCCGGCGGCGGCGTTTCGCGGATTGGCGAAAACCGGTTCCCCGGCTGCTTCCCGGCTCCGGTTCAGGGCTTCGAAGTCCTTCCGGTCCATGTACACCTCGCCCCGGACAGCCAGGAGTGTGGGGACGGGCTGCCCCTCCGGGGAAGAAAACAGCTGCCACGGGATTGACCGGATCGTCTTCACATTCAAGGTAACATCTTCCCCGACAATCCCGTCCCCCCGGGTCCCCGCCCGTACCAGCGTGGAACCTTCGTACACGATTTCCACCGCCAGGCCGTCCATCTTGGGCTCCGCCACGTACGCCGGGTCCTCCGCAGGACCCAGGAGCTTTTTCACCCGTCGGTCGAATTCAAAAACCTCGCTCTCCTCCATGGCGTTTTCCAGGCTCAACATCGGAACGGCGTGTTCGAAGGGTTGAAAGGATTCCAGGGGAGGAAACCCGACCCTTTGGGACGGGGAGTCCGGCGTGACGAGCTCAGGGTGGGCCGACTCGATGCGGAGGAGCTCCCGGTAGAGGGCGTCGTAGTCCGCATCGCTGATCTCCGGTCGGTCCAGGGCATAGTACAGGTAGTTGTGGCGCCGAATCTCCCGGCGCAAGGACTCCAATTCCCGGCGGACCCTGTCGGCTTCGTTGTTCATCCGGCCACGTCCTCACGTCACGAGGTTGTTGGTTCCGACCCGGAGGCCGCCTGCCGGGCAGGTCCTTCGACGGGTCCATCCGTTTGCCGATGATCCGGGTCCCGCCCCTCAGGGAAGGCTTCCCAAAGGCCTGCGACGGCTTCCAAAACCCATTCTACCAGTTTTTCCCGGGCCCGGTGGAAGCGAGCCTCCCGAAACCCGTGGGTCCATTTGCCGCCGAAGAGCTCATCGGAGACCACAAGAACCGTCGCCAGCTCGATTCCCCTGAAATGGGCCACGCTGAACAAGGCCGAGGTCTCCATTTCCACGGCCAGCGCCCCGGCTTCTCCGTAAAGCCGAACCTTCGAGGCCGTCTCCCGGTAGGGGGCGTCCGTGGTCCAGACCTTTCCTTCATGGAAAACCAGTCCCGTTTCACGGGACTTCTCCCTGAGGACCCCCAGAATTCGAGTGGAGGGAGCGGCCTTCCCCGGGTCCTCGAGGTAATGGAGGGACGTCCCTTCTTCGGAGAAAGCTCCGGTAGGCAGAACGACGTCCCCAATTCGAACCCCCGGCTGCAGGGACCCGCACCATCCCAGGGTCACGACCCGTCGGACTCCGAGGGCGATCATCTTTTCGAGGACCATGGCTGCCTGGGGAGCGCCGATCATGGGACCCACACAGGCCACCTCCCCGTACGAGCCGCCCAAAATACGGACGTCGGCCAGGAACAAGGTCCTATCCCTGCGGGTTGCGCCCGCATGAACCCGACACAAGGATTCCAGGTCTTGGGAGGTAAAAACTACAAGGGCAAGGGGCGGAAGCGGGTCCTCTCGTCTTCCCTTCCGGGGTTCAATGAGAGCGGGCCTTTCATGGGTCGGCATTCAAATTGCCAGGGGAACCATGGGAGGATCTGTTCGACGGGGTTTCCGCTCCCGGACGCGACGCAGGAAAGAGCGGAAACCCCCGCAGTCTATTTTACGGATTCTCTCAGCTTGCTGCCGGGCTTAAACTTAACCACCTTGGAGGAAGGAATCGTGATTGTCTGGCCGGTCCGGGGGTTGCGGCCTTCTCGCTGGGACCTCGTGGCGACCTCGAAGGTGCCGAACCCGACCAAAGTGATCTTGTCCTCGGCGGCAAGGGCCTTCCCTACAGCCGAAATGAAACTGTTGAGCGCCTTCTCGGCTGTAGCCTTGGTGATGCCCGCTCCCTCGGCGATCTTAGCCACCAACTCCGTCTTCGTCATTTTCTCCTCCTAGTCACTAAGGGTTGCAATGTGCTCCTAGCCCCTCACCCATTCGATATCTGGATTTGATTGCCCTCGATCGGCCTCAACCCGCATGGATCGGCATTATACCCGGACAATACCGCATAGCAAGCAATAAATCGGCTGAAAAGCAGCTTTGGACAACATTTCTCGGGGGTTTTGCCCCTCTGAGGACCCCAAACAACCCAACGGACCCAGCCTCGTTTCCCCTACCCCACCCCTCTTCCCCCGGGGGGGGGAGAGGGGGCTTCCACCCCCTCGCTCCCGGCAGCCGGCATTGTTACCCTCCCCCCCCCGACTCACCAGCAATCCCACCTGGTTAGGATTGAAAATTTCGTTTTCGTAGAAGCGGCGTCCTGCCGCGAAATGTGGTCGCGGCAAGATGCCGCTCCTACAGCAAAGAAAAGAGGCGCCGGAACGTGATTTACAAAGCTAAACAGGTATCACCGACCGACCAACCAACCCCTGGCCCCCCGACTCCCAACCAACCTCTCCCCGGTGGGCTCCGCTTCGCTTCACCCACCCTACACCGTTGCCCAACCCCTCGCCCCTCGCCCATTTCACTTTGACCTCATCGACCACATGTGATACCTGCAACCCAGGAGGGCCTGGAGCATCCATCCCCCGGGAAGCCGTCCAAAGGGAAAGAGGGTCTCTTGTTTGCCGAAGTAGCCGTGTTCAGCGCCATGGAGAAGACTCTCCACTATCTGGTCCCCGAATCCATGGAGCACGAGATGGGTGCGGGAAAGCGGGTCCTGGTCCCCCTGGGGCGTCGGGAAGCCATGGGGCTGGTTCTCGCCCTGGATTCCTCTCCCCCCTCTCTTCCGAAGACCGTTCGTCTTCGACCCGTCCTCTCGGTCTTGGATTCCCAACCGGTGGTGCCCGACGAGCTCCTTTCCCTGTGCCGTTGGATGTCCTTCTACTACTTCCATCCCTGGGGAGAGGTTTTAGAGACCGTCCTTCCCCGGGAACTCTCCGTCTCTCCCCAAGTCTGTTTCCGGCTGACCCCCGGGGCAGCGACGGCGAAGGCGTCCCGGCAGGACCGGGAAATCCTTCTCGCCATCGAGGAGGCGGGGGCCCTCTGCATGGGGGAACTCGCCGGGAGGATCCCCGAAAGCACGCATCTTTCCCGCCGGGTTCGAAGCCTCGAGGGGCGGGGTCTGCTGACCCGCTTCTTCCGATGGAATTCTTCGAGGGTTTCTCCCAAGAAGGTTAAAACGGTGCGGCTGATTTCCCCGCCGTCCCCGGATTTTTTGTCTCGGAGCCCAAACCTGGGGCGCCTGGTGGGACTTCTCGAGGAGTCCGAAGGACCGCACCCGCTGCCTCTCCTGCGGCACCGGGTGCCCAATGCGGACTACTGGGTCGGGCGCCTGGCCCGGGAGGGATGGGTCGAGGTCGATACCTTTCAGGAAGTCCGAGAGTCCGCGTGCGCCCAGGACCTGGCGCGGCCTTCGGAGATCATCCCGACCCGGGAGCAGCAGGAGGTGGTCCAATCCGTCCTCCCTTCCCTCCTCCGAAGGCGTTTCGAGACCTTTCTCCTTTACGGGATCACCGGGAGCGGCAAAACGGAGATCTATCTTCGACTGGTGGAAAAGGCGATCGAGCAGGGGCGCGGTTCCATCGTCCTGGTGCCCGAAATCGCCCTGAGCACTCAGATGGAGCCCATATTCCGCCATCGATTCGGGGCCGACCTGGCGGTCTGGCACAGTGGGCTCCCCTCGGGAGTCCGTTACGATCAATGGCGGGAGGTGCTCGAGGGAAGAAAAAGGATTGTGCTGGGGGTCCGTTCGGCGGTATTCATGCCGGTACCCGACCTGGGGCTGATTCTCGTGGACGAAGAACATGATCCGTCCTACAAGCAGGACGACCGGTTGCGCTACCACGCTCGGGACGTGGCCCTCATGCGGGCCAAGGCCCTGGGAATCCCGATCGTCCTGGGATCGGCAACCCCCTCTCTCCAGTCCCTCCACCAGTGCGGCTTGAACCGGTACCGGCTGCTCACCCTGTCCCGGAGGATCATGGAACGTCCCCTGCCGGAACTGGTCCTGGTGGATATGCGGCGCCAGAAGGGCCGGGACCGGATCCTGTCGGCGGAACTCAAGGAGGCGTTGCGGCAGACGACGGCGGACGGAAAGCAGGCCCTGGTGTTTCTCAACCGCCGGGGGTTCGCGACGTTTGTGCTGTGCAACACCTGCGGCGAGGTGATCCGATGCTCCCGTTGCAGCGTGAGCCTCACCTTCCATCAAAAGCAAAACCTCCTGCGCTGTCATTACTGCGGCATGGAGAGATCGATTCCCGAGCAGTGCCCTTTCTGTTCCCGGTCTTCCCTGTTTCCCCTGGGATTCGGTACGGAACGGGTCGAGGAAGAGATTCGGCATTTGTGTCCCCGTGCCCGCGTGGTGCGGGTGGACCGCGATACGGTTCGCCGTTCCGGGCAGATGGTGGAATGCTTCAACGCCGTGAGGAACGAAGAAGCGGACATCCTGATCGGAACGCAGATGGTGGCCAAAGGGCATGACTTTCCCGGCATCACCCTGGTGGGCATCGTGAATGCGGACATGGGCCTCCAGATGTCCGATTTTCGAGCGGGGGAAACCACCGTCCAGCTGCTCATGCAGGTGGCCGGGAGAGCGGGACGGGGGGACAAGCCGGGGCGCGTCCTGATTCAAACCTACAATCCCACCCACTACACCATCCGGTCGGTCCTGGAGATGGACTACCTGGGATTCGCCCGCCGGGAGCTCGAATCCCGGGAAAGACTCCAGTACCCGCCCCATGCCCGCCTGACGAGGTTCGTCCTCACCTCCCCCCGGGAGGACGCGGCCGGCAAGGCGGCCCGGGAACTGGGCCTTCTGTGCGAAAGGATTGCCGGGGAGCTTCGTCCCCGGGGAGTGAACATCGCTCTTTTGGGCCCCTCCCCCGCTCCCCTCACCCGGCTCCACAATCAATACCGCTACCACCTCTTTGCCAAGAGCTGGACCAGCCGGGAGATGCAGGCCTTCGGGGAAGCGGTGGTCCGGCAGATGAGGCTTCAGCCCTTTTTGAAAAACGTCTCCTGCACCATCGACCGGGACGTGATGAACAGCCTCTGATTTTCGGCCTATTTCCTGCCGGGTTCTCCGGGATTCATCATGGGGGGAGCGGCCTTGTCCCCGGCCAGGAGGTCTCCCCGGTATTCGACCCCGTAGATGTAGAGCATGACCATGGCGAAGGCGAGGCTCAGAGGCCCGTACAGGACACCGGCCAGCCCGAAGTACTGAACGCCTCCGATGATGGCCAGGAAGATGTAAAACGGCGAGAGAGAAAGAGCGCCCTGGCCCCTCATGAGGTAGGGACGAAGGAAGTTGTCGAAGGAGCCTACCAGGAGCACAAACCAGGCCGCAAGGAAGACGGCGGACTTCACACTGCCGAAGAGCAACAGGTACAGGGCGCACGGCACCCACACCAGGGCGGTCCCCACCAGGGGAATCAGGGACGAGAAGGCCAGGACCGTGCCCCAGAACAACCCGGGGATTCCCACCAGGGAAAGACCGATCCCCCCCACAATCCCCTGGCACAGCGCCGTCAGGAAGCACCCCATGAACACGGACCGGGCAACCATGCGAATGGTGTCCAGGATCCGGTCCTCCTGCTCCTTTCGCAGGGGAGAAAAGTACCGGCCCCGCTCGATCATCTCGACCCCGTCCCGCACCAGGTAGAACAGGACGAAGATCATCACCAGGAAGTGCATGAGCAGGGTAGCGGCGTTGCCCAGGAGGGTCGCGCCCCGGGCAAGGATGAATTGTCCGACGTTTTTGCTGACCTGGAGCAGGTTGCTCTGGAAGTCGATTTTGTGCAGCTCGAGGGACCCGAATTTCTCCTCGAACCAATCCAGGTATTCGAGGATCTTGGGATCGTGGGTGAGTTTCAGGAGGTTCCCGGCCTTGAGCCATTCATTGATCTGGTTGACGGATTGCAGACCCTGGGCCACCAGGGCCGTCGAGAAGAAGAACACGGGAAGGGCGATGACGAAGGTGAAGAGGAACACGATGGTCAGGGCGGCCAGGTTCTTCCTTCCTCGATAGAATCGAACCAAATAGACCTGGAGCGGATAGAAGAGAGAAGCGAGGACGATGGAGAGGATCAGGGTGTCCAGAAAGGGCTTGAGGATGAGATAGGAGAGATACAGGGAAAAGAACAGGACCACCAGGAGAAAGGGCCTGTAGCTCTTGCCGGCTCCGGGGATCTCGCTGCCCGATCCGTTGGGTCCGTTCATGCCTTCGAGTCCTCAGGGAGATGAAATCTTGGCCGCCTTCTGTCGATAGAGGTCCGTTTTCCGGGAATCCCCCATCTCCTTGTAGAGTTCCGCCTCCAGCAGGTAGGCCTCTTTGAGCTTGGCGGGTTCCTCCTGGAAAAGGATTTCCGCCTTCTTGGCGAACTCGAGGGCCTTGCTGCGGAAGCCCTTCATCCGCCAGGCCCGGGCCAGGTTCAGAAACGCTTCCCCGTTGTGGACGTCCACCTGGATGGCCTGCTCGAGGAGCGGAATGGCCGAATCCGGCTTCTTCTGCTTGAGGGAACCCTTGGCCTGGTCCACCAGGTGCATGGACGCCAGGTGCTGGGGAGGATGAGGCTCCTGCTTCTTTTCCCTGGGCGGCGGGACCGGTTCCGAGGGGGTCGAAAGGTCTTTCTCCTTGATGGCGGGAGGAGGTTTCAGGATGGCGGTGGTGGCCGGGGGCGGTCCGGACAAGCCGCTCGATCCGGGAAAGGGAGTGGTGGTTTCGCCTTTGGGCGGCGCAGGGGCAGGCTGGGGAGCTTGGGCCCATTCCGGCGGGATCTGGACGACCTTGGGAGCGCAGCCTGCCGGCAAAAAGCAAAGCAGCATCCACAAGACGGCCCCGCAATGCCGCTTGGTTGCGGGAGGCCCGGTGGGGCGACTTTCGTTGATCATATCCGATCCTTCTCCTTCCCCCGGGCGTGCAGAGCGCTATGGTCTGCTGTGCAGCCAGCAGAAGTCCTGGGGAACGTTTTCCGATAGAAAGTACTCGAACCTTCTCCCGGGGCAGGAAAGCACGGCGAGTCGTCCGGACTGGGGGCAGATGAGCCGTTGAACCACGCCGGGGGGCACCCGAAACTTCTGAGGGTGAATCCATGGTCGAACCTGGCTCATGAACCGGGCCCAAAGCCGCCCGGCTCCCTTGGCCCCCGTGAGCTCCGTGGGACGATTGTCGTCGTAGCCCACCCAGATGAGTACCAGGAGGTCCGTGGTATAGCCCACAAACCAGGAATCCCTGGTGTCGTTGGTGGTGCCCGTTTTGCCCGCACAAGGGAAATTGACCCCCAGGCGTCTCACATTCCTGGCCGTTCCCCGCTCGACGACCCCCTGGAGAAGATCGGTGATGAGGAACGCCTTGGCCGGAGTGGTCACGGTAGCCAGATCGACGCTTCGACGCTCCAGGACATTCCCCTTGTCGTCCACGACCTCTCTGAGAGTCAGTAGGTACGGTTTCTGACCGTCGTTGTCCAACGTCGCGTAGGCCTCGGCCAATTGCAGGGGAGTCACCTCGAAGGCCCCGAGGGCCAGAGACGGCACGGGCTGAAGGGGAGTCTGAATGCCCAGGGTACGGATTGTCTCCATAATGTTGTTTAAGCCGACTGTCAAGGCAAGACTCACCGTTGCCGCATTGAGGGACTGTTCGAGGGCGTCTCGGAAAAGGACCCGCCCCCGGTAGCGACGATCATAGTTCTTGGGGACCCAGAAAGTCCCGTCCACGGGATAGGATGTGGCTTCATCCGCCAGCAGGTCCGACGGGGTGAAGGCATCCAGGGCCGCCAGGTACACGAAGGGCTTGATGGCCGAGCCCGGCTGCCGATGGGCGTAGAGGGCCCGGTTGTAGGAGCTCTCCCAGTAGTCCCTTCCTCCCCGCAGGCTCAGGACGGAACCGGTCTTGGGCTGAATGGCGATGAGCACGGCCTGGAGGGGCGGGAAAGGTTCGCTTCCCGGGGGGGTCGAGGCGGCCTTCTCGAGCTCCTTCAAGCCCTCCCGGAGGGTGTTTTCCGCCGCCAGCGCCAGTTCGGGATGAAGAGTCGTGTAGATGTTCAATCCTTCGGATTCGAGGGCTTCCGGGGCGTAGAGTTCCTGGAGTTGCTGTCGCACGGTGTCCACGAAATAGGGGGCAAGATTCACGGGAAGGGAGGGGTCCGCAACGCGGACGGGTTCCAGCCGCGTTTTCTCGTGATCGAGAAACGAGATCTTCTCCAGTTCGAGCATTCGCTTCAACACGAGGTTGCGCCGCTTCTTGGATGCCTCGGGGCGCGACAGGGGAGAATACATGTTGGGGGCGCGGATCATCCCTGCCAGGGTGGCAGACTCGGCCAGGGTGAGGTCCTCGACGTTTCTCCCGAAATAGGTCCGGGATGCTTCCCCCACTCCATGAACGGCAACACTGCCGCGCTGGCCCATGTAGATCTCGTTCAGGTACATCTCGAGGATTTCGTCCTTGGTGTACAGATTTTCCATGACCAGCGACATGGAGGCCTCGAGGAGCTTGCGCTTGATGCTCCGTTCCGGTTCGAGAAAGTAGTTCTTGACCAGTTGCTGGGTGATGGTCGAGCCCCCCTGCACCACCCGGCGGGCCCGAAGGTCCGCCCACAGGGCCCGGAACATCCCCCGCCAGTCCAGCCCGCCGTGCTCGTAGAACCGGTGGTCCTCGATGGCCACGATCGCCTCGGTGAGATGTCGGGGGACCTGGCCGATGTTCACCAGCAGGCGACTCTCCCGTTCCGGGCCGAAAAGGCGCGCCAGTTCCATGGGTTCGAGTTCGAGCACCGGGATGTCCCCCCCGGCGGAAACGATCCGGGAAATCTTGTTTTGCTGAAAATCGAACCGGACCGTCTGGGCGGGAAGAGTGCGCCCAGGGAACTGAAACCCGCGAATGTGAACCACGAGGCTGTTGGGAAAGACCCGGAACTCTCCGGGGTTCAATGTGTCCCGGATGGCCGTCTGGTAGCGGCGCTCCTCAAAGAGCCGCCGCACATCCGAAAGGGACAGGGACTGCCCCGGGTACACGGGCACCACGGCGGAAAAAACCCTCGATGGAACGCTCCAACGGCGCGACGAAAACCTCTTCTGGATCTCGACGGTCAGGTGGTAGAAAAACGCGACGGCGACCAGGAGCGCCAGGGAGAAAAGCAGAATCAGCACCTTGGCAACCAGCCAGGTCACGGACGGCTCTTTGGGTCGAATTCTCATAAGGAAAGATCGAAAGATCTCCGGGACCGCAGGTGCCTAGGGTTCGTCATCTTCTCTCCAACTGGACGACGCATTCGATATGAGGCGTATGGGGAAAGAGATCGAAAGGCTGGACCTTCCGGATCTCATATTGTTCCGCCAGGAGGCAGAGGTCTCTTGCCAGGGTCGCCGGGTTGCAGGAAACGGCGACAATCCTCTCGGGTGCAAGCTCGAGGAGGGTCTTCAACACCTTGGGGTGCATCCCGGACCGGGGAGGATCGGTGATGACGACGTCGGGAACTTCATGAGGGGAAAGGGACTCGACGTCCTTGCCCAGGGTGTCTTTCAGATCGCCCGCCTTGAACGTGCAGTTCTCGATTCCGTTCCTTCGACCGTTGTCATACGCATCCGAGATCGCCTCCTCGATCACCTCATATCCTACTACCCGTCGCACTCGAGGTGCAACAAAAAGGGAGATGCTGCCGGTTCCGCAGTACAAATCCCAGACGGTTTCTTTTCCCGTGAGTTCGGCAAAGCGTAAAACGGTTTCGTAGAGTCCTTCCGCGGCCAGGGGGTTCGTTTGAAAGAAGGAGTGAGCCGAGATGGAATACCGGAGATTCCCCAGCCTCTCGGTGATGGCCCCGGGCCCGAAAAGGACTCGACTCGAATCCCCAAAGGCCACCTGGGCCTTCTTGGAGCTCACGGAATGGACGAAGGAGGTCAGCCATGGAAACCGGGAAGCGATTTCTCTGCCCAGTTGATCCACCCGGGGAGCGTATTCGGGAATTCCTGCGGTGATGAGATGGGCCAGGCTTTCCCCGGTGCGCTTTCCTTCCCGCACGACCAGGAAGCGCCAGTACCCCTGGTGGTTCCGGGTGCTGTAGGCCGCGATCCCGCTTTCCGCACACCACTTTCGGACAAAGCGGACGAGCTCCACCGAAGCTTCCGACTGGAGAAAGCAGGACTCGACGTTGAATACCTTGTCGTAAAACCCCCGAATATGTAGCCCCAGGGCGAGGGACTTGTCGTAGACGGTGTCTTTGGCGGCGATCTCGAGGGGAGAAAGCCACCTTCGAGGAGAAAAGGTGTACTCCATCTTGTTTCGGTAGAAGCGCTGATCCGGGGAGGCAATCACGGGAGCCGTCCGGGTGTCCTCGATGCCCGAGATCCTCTCGAGGCAATCCGCCACGTGGGACCGCTTCCAGAGGAGCTGGGTCTCGTAGTCGATGTCCTGCCACCGGCACCCGCCGCAAACGGAAAAGTGCGGACAGAAAGGGTCCCGGTAGTGGGGAGACTGGCGGAGGACCTCCACCGGGGAGGCTTCCACGTATTGGGGCTTCTTCCGGGTGATTCTTGCCCGCACCAGCTGACCCGGGATGCCGTGGTCGAGGAAGACCACCAGCCCGTTCAAATATCCCAGGGCGCTGCCCCCGAAGGCGAGCTTTTCCACCTGGACCTCGATTTCCGATCCCTTCCGTATTTCCGTCATGTTCTATGGCCGATCCGCGATTCTCCGGGGTCCTTCCGGCCTTCGCCGGTAGGACGGTAAACGATCGTTAGCGGCCCAAAGGGTGACCCTCGAGGATCTTCGTTTCCCTAACGGATCACACTCCCGTCCGTATGCCGACCTCTTTGGCAATGGCGGCGAGGTGCGATGCGTACAAACCTTGGGGCGATTGGGCCGTCACGGGGGTCAGGGTCCGGGCGCTGTGCTGGACCTGCGCCTCCAAAGGCAGGCAGCCCACGAAATCCACGGTGGTGGAGAGCATCTTTCGAGCCACTTCCTGGATTCTCCCCGCCACATCCATCATGATGGATTGGTCTTCGACCAGGTTCAGCACCAGCTTGGGACGATAGGATTGGAGGACCTGCTGGATAAGAAACAGGTTTTGGGGCTGCTCTTTTCGAGCCGCCTCCACCAGTTCGCTCATGGGGATTGCCCGTCGTCCGTCGGCAGGGCTGGTGACTCGGGCAATGAGCCGGGCCAAACGCTCGTCCTTTTTTAGGCCCAGGTCCGATTCCTCGCCGAAAATCCGGTTCAGCTTCCGATACAGGGCTACCTTGATGAAGTTGTAGGCCTCGAGATAGGCGGCCGGGTCGCAGGTGGCCATAACGATCCCGATATCCGCCGAAAGGAAGAAGTCGATGATGTTGAACGAGGTGTCTCCCCCGAGGTCCAGGATGACGTAATCGGCATCGATTCGCTTGATGGACTTGATGAGCTTGATCTTCCTCGAGAAGCCGATGTTGGCGGCCCCGAACCGGGAGCTGTCACCTCCGATGAGCCCCGGACCGTATTGGGTCTCGGTCAGGGCATCCTCAATCCGCGGGGTGCGCTTTTCCAGGAAGTCGTTGATGCACCGGGGCAGGAAGGTCTTGCCCAGGTAAAGGTGAAGGTTGGCTCCCCCGAGGTCCAGGTCCACCAGGACCTCGGGGGAGCCAACCTTCACCTTTACCTGGGCA
>Ga0116192_1000679_pt1 | contig 25240 bp, 21 predicted proteins | sample AD_UKC113_MetaG_FD_89876 | JGI IMG/M metagenome (GOLD analysis project Ga0116192, IMG submission 89876) | Active sludge microbial communities of municipal wastewater-treating anaerobic digesters from Hong Kong - AD_UKC113_MetaG | ecosystem: Engineered > Bioreactor > Anaerobic > Digestate...
TCATGGGTATTCTTTTATCGGTCTTCAGAACGGGCCGATTTATGAGGGATCCCCGGCCTGCAGGCAAGACCATGGCATCCCCCTTCATCCACTTTGAGGATGGCAGGCTTATTATAGACTTCAGGTCTCGCAGGACCGATCTTCTGTCATAGCCAAATTGATAATTATATGCCGAAAGGTCATGGGTTTGCAGGCCCATGGCCTTTTTTTGGCGGATGGTGAAAACCGGGGTTTAGCATGGGCTTTGTGGGCAAAAAAATATGACGGCCTTGGCGGCCGTCATGCAATGGTAGAATTGTCGTGACCAAGCGTCCTTATTAACGCTGTTCCATGGGAATATAGCCCCTTCTGGGAGCAATACTCTTATATGCAGGTCGTACTATCTTGCCGTTGTTGACAATTTCCTCAATGCGGTGGGCACTCCAACCGGTGATTCTGGCAATGGCAAAGATGGGGGTAAAGAGCTCCACGGGAATATCCAGCATACGATAAACGAAGCCAGAGTAGAAGTCCACATTGGCGCTGACACCCTTATAGATCTTTCGGGTTTTTCCGATAACCTCGGGTGCCAGGCGTTCAATCTTGGAGTAGAGCTTAAACTCGTCCTCCAGACCCTTATGTTGGGCCAATTCCTCCACATGGCTCTTAAAGATCTCGGCTCTGGGATCGGATAAGGAGTATACGGCATGGCCCATACCATAAATGAGCCCTGAACGGTCAAAGGCCTGCTTATTAAGGATTTTTTCCAGGTAATTGGAGATCTCCTCCTCGTCCTCCCAATCCTTTATGGCCTTTTTGATATCCTCCATCATCTGAACCACCTTGATATTGGCGCCGCCGTGTCGGGGTCCTTTCAGTGAGCCAAGGGCAGCCGCCATGGTGGAATAGGTGTCGGTGCCCGAGGAGGTGACCACATGGGTGGTGAAGGTGGAGTTGTTACCGCCACCATGCTCAGCATGGAGCACCAATGCCAGGTCCAGCAAAGTCGCCTCCAGCTTGCTGAACTTGCTGTCGGGGCGTAGCATGTGCAGAATATTCTCTGCAGTGCTCAGGTTGGGCTTGGGTGCATGAATATACAGGCTTTTATTGCCATGGTAATGGGAATAGGCCTGATAGCCATAAACCGCAAGGAGTGGGAAATAGGCAATCATTTCCAGGCATTGCCTTAATACATTGCCGATGGATGTATCGTCGGGGTTGTTGTCATAGCTGTATAGGGCCAGAACACAGCGGGCAAGAACATTCATCATATCCCTGCCGGGTGCCTTCATGATCATATCACGGGTAAAATCCTCGGGGAGTTTTCTCAACTGAGCCAGATGCTTTTCAAAATCCCGGAGGGTTTCTTTATCGGGCAGCTCTCCGAACAGGAGCAGGTAAGTGGTTTCTTCAAAGCCAAATCTGTCATCGCGCAAGAAGCCCTGAACCAGCTCTTCCACATCATAGCCTCTGTAGTAGAGCTTACCGGGACAGGGAACCATCTCATTCTCATCAATGATATAGGCATGAACTTCGCCAATCTCGGTCAAACCAGCCAAAACACCTTTACCACTGATGTCTCTTAAGCCGCGCTTGACTTCGTAGCGGGTATAGAGCTCGGGATCAATCACGCTGCACTTTGAGGCTAATTGCGTTAAGTGCTCAAGCCATTTATTGTTTTGTGTTTGATCTTTCACGGGCAGATACCTCCTATAATCTGAGTGTTAGTTCAATTATATAGGATCTGCGAAAATTATCCAAATGTTAATTGCCGGACATTCTGATTTCTTATGGTTTCAACGTCATGGCCTTTTCTAATGCCTTGGAATCAATCCCTTTATTGTCGGTGGTAAAGGTGCAGGGGTACTGGGCTCCGCAACCGGTACACTCCACATACTGCTTGGACTCGGTTTGCTCCCTCTTGTCATAAAGGAAGGGATAAAACTCATCGGTGTTGAGGGTGCCGGGGGAGTTGTCATCAATGATATAGGAATAGATGTATTTGGCCTCATATTTGGCGATAAGCTTATGGCCGCCGCAGGCCGGACAAATAAACCGTTTCTTTTCCATAACAACCTCTGACAATAAAAAAACTCGAGGATTAACCTCGAGTTATAGCTTTTCCTTATTATGTGCCTGCCATTCCTGCATTAAACAGGACTTTAATCAATCCTGAACTGGGCCACCATATCCTTAAGAATTCTGGCGCCGTCACTGGCCGAATTGATGCGCTCAAGCACTTGATTGGCATTATCGACAGCGGCGCTGGTCTTTTCAGCAATATTATTGGTTCCTTCGGCGCCTTCATTGGCGGCTTTGGTGACCTCGTTAATGACATTGGTCATGTTATGGATGGAGGCCAAAAGCTGCTGAGAGGTGGCGCTGAAATCGGTGACAAGACCATTGATGATATCTGAGTCCTTATCATATTGCTGAGTCGTTGAGAGCATGGCGTGGTTGTCCTTGCTCACCTCATTGTCCACGAAGGACAAAAGCTCATAGGAGCTTTCGGACAGATGATCCACCGATTGGGTAACCACCTGGGTCACTCTCTGGATCTCGGCCACGGCTCTCTTGGAGTTCTCAGCCAGTGCGCGAATCTCATTGGCCACCACAGCAAAGCCCTTACCGTTTTCACCCGCCCGGGCAGCCTCTATGGCCGCATTCAAGGCGAGCAGATTGGTCTGTGAGGTGATCTGCAGGATGCTTTCGGCCAGATTGCCAATCTGTTCCACGGCCTTGGATTCTTCCAGGGCTTGTTCAAGCTTAAGCCGGGCATTCTCAATCATGGTGGAGCTGTTTTCAAAGGAAGCTCTAAAGCTCTTGTCCAGCTCCTCGGCCCGACGGCTGATCTCGGTGGCCACATGAACTCCCGACTGAGCTCTTTCGGCAATGCTCTGTATGGCCGCTTCGATTTCCTTGGAAGTGGTATTCATTTCTTCGGATGAGCTTGCGGTTTCCTCCATGGTGGCTGAAAGCTCCTGGGTGGTGGTGGAGATGTTGGTGATGTCTTCTTCCAGGTACTGCATATGGGCATTGGTTTCCTGAACGGCCAAAGTGAGTTTTTGGGTTTCCTGCAGAATCTTCTTTATCATATCCCGTAAGGCCGTGCGTGTTTTCTCCTCGGCCTTTATAATCTGCCCGAATTCGTCCTTTTCCTGTGCGAAGCCATTGTAGACGGGATCATGGGTTAAATCAAAATTGGAGGTTTTCTGAATGAGCGCCATTGCCAGTCGGGTTCGCTTGCTGATATTGGCTATAAAAATGATGGCAATGCTCAGGGATATTATCAGGGCCACCCCTGTCGAAATTCTTGATGCCTGGAGGCTTCTTGTTGCTACTTTGGGCACCTCAGCCATGAATTCCTGAGTATATTCGTTGATTAAACCATCGACAAGCTCCAGGGCTCCATGGGCGTATTCAAAGGCTGCCGCAGACTGGGCCCGGTCCTTAAGGGTGTTTGAATCGGCATTATATAAGCTCTTCCAGGTGTTGAAATTGGTTTCGAAGGTCTCAAAAGCCTGGACAACCTTGGCGTTCCGCTCAGCGGTCTGGTTGTTTCCCAGAAAGAAGGCACTCTTGCTCATAAGATCCTTAGCCTGCTGAACATGGGCATAGGCTTGCTGCACGTTTTCGTTATAAAAAGCCTTCGATTGAGAAGCGTTCTGGGACTTCCCGCTGAGGAGCTCCTCCTGAGCCGCAAGGGCCTGATATAAGTCCCTGTTTGCGCTGATGACCCAGTAGGAGGACTGATGCATGTGATAATACAGGTTTTCCATGAGCATTGAGGTCATTTCCCTGGAGCGGATTCCTGCAATAACAGAGCTGATAACAAGCATAATGATGGGCACAAGAAGCGGCAGGATAATCGCCGCAGGTTGTTGAACTTAAAGCGTTTTCTCATATGGACTCCTCTTTAGAAAAAGAATTCATTCTGGCAACGCAGAAAGTAATTAACATTTACCACTATAAAAATTTACCAAAACACCTAGATTGAAGGAGGTAAAAATTTTACTAACCCCAGTTCATGATAGATCTGATTTCCTGAGCCAGTCTTTCCCCCATGAGAGCATGGGTTCGAAGGCTGGGATGCCAGCTTACTCCATAACCGTCTTCGGCCTTCTGGTGCGCATATTCCAGAAAATGAATCCAGTCATTGCCCTGTCCTCTGAGCGAATCCACCACACAATCCTTTATGTACTGCCGGGACACCTCAAGGGATTCACCATCAACCAAGGGGCCCAGGGTAAGGAGAATTTGGGCCTCGGGATAGTTTTCATGGATGCGCCGGACAAACGCTTTATAGGCCTCGACAAAAGGCGTTTTCTCCGGTATTCTCCCGGAGTTGAAATCGTTGGTGCCCAGATTGATGACCACCACCTGGGGAATCCATTGGGCGAAATCCCAGGGCTGGCTGCTATCCAGCGTGATTCTGTGATAATTGGCGGGCAGTGTATTGCTTTCATTGCCTGTAAAGTCCCGGATGAGCCCGAAACCCGACCAGCTTATAAGGAAGCCTTCGGCATTTAAGGCTCTGGCGGCTATGGAGGCGTAGGACAGATAGGCGTTATCATAGAAGGGGTCATATTCCACGTTCTCATTGTCAGCTTCGTTGCCAAAGCCGCAGGTGATGGAATCTCCGATGAACTCAATGCGTCTTTGAACGGGCGGGTCAAGGGGCAGCAAGTATCCCTGGCCCAGATCGAACCCCAGGTACTGGAGGACGCCCAAATAAAACTCGGTTTTCTTCACCAGGGTGATTTCATGGGGCCCTTGGGGCAGGCCCTCGGCCAGTACATAGGTTCCTTCTTCCATGACCGGAAGGGAGGGGGTGGTTACTATCCCATCCACCAGCACGGTAAGATAGTTTCTTCCCGAGGGACGAATCCTGGCACTGGCATATGTTCCGAAGAACTTAAAATGCACGGTGCTGGCCGACCAGCCGCATTTGGGCCCCTCGGGATGGCTATAGTCAAACCTTCCTATATATCGGATACCGTTTACATCCATACTAATTACTCCTTTATTTAGTCTGATTAACACAATTATACTCCTGGTTGGTCCGCTGCTCAACAGAATTAACCTTACCGATTACTTAAAATTTCAAAGGATTTTGGTTAAGACCCATCCATGATGTCTTTACTTGAAAACTTCAGTGGCAAAAGGTAGAATTCAGTCATAAGAACATGAAAAGATTGGATGTATTCTCGGTGCCCAACAAACTGTTAATCATTGAAGACGACAAAAAAATACGGGAAGAGCTGTGCACCTTCCTTGAGCGTAACGGATACTGCTGCCATGCGCCTGCCGATTTTCACGGCATTAAGGAAACAGCCCTTTCAAAGGATTATGATCTTATTCTGCTGGACATTAATCTTCCGGTGGTGGACGGCTATTATCTTTGCCGGGAGATTCGGAAGCACTCGCAGGTGCCCATTATTGTTGTGACCAGCCGGGACACCGAGATGGATGAGCTTATGGCCATGAATCTGGGGGCTGATGACTTCATTGCCAAGCCCTATAATACCCAAATCCTGCTGGCCCATATTGCCTCGGTGCTCAAGCGGTCCACCCGGGAAAATATATCGGAACGTATGGACTGCGGAAGTTTTGTGTTAAATCTATCCACCAGCAGCCTTGAAGTGGATGGAAGGCAAGTGGAGCTTACACGAAATGAGCTCAGGATTTTGAGCCTGCTTTATGAGAAAAGAGGAGCCATTGTCAGCAGGGATGAACTCATGGCCCAGTTGTGGAGCAGCAATCTGTTTGTGGATGACAATACTCTGACCGTCAACATCAACCGCCTCCGGACAAAGCTTGCCGAGGCAGGCCTGGGTCAGGTCATCGAAACACGGCGGGGACAGGGGTATTTGGTCAAATGAGTTTTAAGGATTATATCAGGGAGAAAAAGAACTATCTCATTGCCATGGCAGGGGGTGTCCTCTTAAGCAGTCTCATCCTCTATTTGCTCCTGCCCCAAAGCGGCATGAGCTTTGCCATTCTTATCGGCAGCCTGTTTGCGGTGTGTTTTGCCCTTCCTCTGGTTCGGGAGTATTATGCCAAAAGGGATTTTTATCAAAAGCTTCTGTCCGTGTTTAATGAACTGGATCAAAAGAACCTGATTGCGGAAATGGTTTCACCCCCGGGATTTCTGGAGGGAGATATTCTGTCGGAGGTCCTCTACGGCTGCAATAAGGCCATGCTGGAGAAGATTCGCACCTATAAGCAATTGCAGGAGGAGTATCGGGAGTATATCGAGCTTTGGGTTCATGAGATTAAGACTCCTATTGCATCTTCCCGGCTGATTGCACAGAACAATGAGAGTGAGGCCATGAAAAGCCTTATTGAGGAGGTTTCCAAGATCGAAGGCCTTATTGATCAGGTTTTGTACTATTCACGAAGCAATAATGTGGAAAAGGATTACCTGATACGGGAGGTCTCCCTTGAAAGGCTGTGCTATGATGTCCTGCGCAAGAATGCGCTGCTGTTTATTCAGAACAAGGTCAGCGTAGTTCTGGACGGACTTATAGATTATACGGTCTATACCGACAACAAATGGCTGGAATTCATTCTGGGCCAGATCTTTACCAATGCGGTCAAGTACGCCGACAAGCTCGATGCCCGTATAGAGCTGGAATCAAGCAGGGAGCCCAATTGCATTGTCCTGACCATTAGGGACAACGGAACGGGTATCAAGGATAACGAGCTTGCACGAATCTTTGATAAGGGCTTTACCGGAACCAATGGAAGGGCCAATGAAAGGTCCACCGGTATGGGCCTTTATATCTGCAGGAAGCTTTGCGATAAGCTGGGACTCAGTCTGGAAGCCCAATCGGTTTGGGGCCAGGGAACCACCCTGCGTCTTGTATTCCCCATCAACTCCATGACCATGATTCGATAACCCTTCTTCTCTTACAAAAATGTAAGGTTGACGTAAGTCAATTCAATGGCAGATTGCAATGTCCTCTTAGTACAATGGAGCCATACTATTGATGGAGGAATAACCATGGCACAAATCTTAAAAGTTGAAAATGTAGAAAAATACTATGGGAATAAGGGGAGCCTGACAAAGGCCCTGGATCAGGTCAGCTTTGAGGTTAGTGAAGGAGAGTTTGTGGGCATCATGGGCGCGTCGGGGAGCGGAAAAACCACCCTCCTTAACTGTATCTCCACCATAGACAGGGTAACAGCGGGCCATATCTATATCCGCGGCAAGGATATAACGGCACTCAAAAGCAGGCAGCTTGCCAAATTCAGAAGGGAAGAACTGGGCTTCCTCTTCCAGGACTACAACCTTCTTGATACCCTCACCGCCTTTGAGAATATTATACTGCCCTTGAGCATCTCAGGCGTGGATCATCGCAAGGCTGAGGAAATGGTCCATCAGGTGGCACAGCAGCTTCAGATAACCGATATCCTTTCAAAGTACCCTTATGAAATGTCGGGGGGACAAAGGCAAAGAACGGCTGCAGCCCGGGCTATTATCACCAATCCGGCAATGATTCTTGCCGATGAGCCCACAGGTGCGCTGGATTCCAAATCGGCACGGGCGCTTCTGGAAAACCTTGAAAATCTGAATAAAAACCTGGGAGCCACCATTCTCATGGTCACCCATGATGCCTTTACGGCCAGCTATTGCAGCCGCATCCTCTTTATCAAGGACGGTAAACTCTTTAATGAGATTATCCGCGGCACTCAGTCCCGCAAGGAATTCTTCAATAAGGTCATTGATGTGATTACCGTGCTGGGAGGTGACACAGCCAATGTATTTTAAGCTATCCCTCAAGAACATTAAGAAAAGCTTTCGGGACTATGCCATTTACTTTTTGACCCTTTGCTTCAGCGTGAGCATCTTCTATATCTTTAACTCCATAGAGGCCCAGAAAGCCATGATGGTGATATCGTCCTCGGTGAATGTCTTTTTGCAGACCATTTCCCAGGTCATGAACATTATCTCGGTTTTTGTTTCCTTCATTCTGGCCTTCCTCATTATTTATGCCAATCGGTTTTTGATCAGGCGGCGTAAGAAGGAGCTGGGTATTTATATGACCCTGGGCATGGAGAAAGGAAAGATGGCCAAGCTGCTTGTATGCGAGACCTTTCTCATCGGGATTCTATCCCTGGGTGCGGGACTGCTCTTCGGGGTCTTTATCTCCCAGGGTCTTTCGGTGGTTACCGCAAAGCTGTTTGAAGTGGATATGACAGGTTACCAGTTCATCTTTTCACCCTCGGCCTTTATCAAGACCATCCTCTATTTTGGCATCATCTTTGTGGTGGTCATGGTGTTCAGTACATTCTCCATATCCCAATACAAGCTCATTGATCTGATTCAGGCTGACAGAAAGAATGAAAAACCCAGCATCAAGAATCCTGTTGTCACCGTCATTCTCTTCATCCTGTCCCTGGTCTGTCTTGGCGTGGCCTATGGCATGGTGCTTAAAAACGGGATTGCCATCTTTGATCACCGCCTGGTAATTGAAATGGTCTTAGGAGCCGTGGGCACCTTCCTGTTTTTTGCCTCCCTCTCGGGCTTTTTCCTGAAGGTCATCCAGTCCAACAAAAAGCGCTATTTAAAAGGGCTGAACATGTTTATTCTGCGGCAGATCAACTCCAGAATCAACACCGCCCATCTTTCCATCTCCTTTATCTGCCTGATGCTTTTTTGCACCATCGGTATCCTTTCCACAGGTCTGGGTGCCAATACAGCCCTCAGCTCCGGCTCTCGTTTTTCTGCGCCCTATGATGCCTCCTTTTATGTACCGGGCCAGGTCAGCATTATTGACACGTTTAAGGAGTATGGCTTTGACATTCTCTCTTATGCCGATGGCTATGCAGAGTTCTCCCTTTACCAGCAGGAGAATGTTACGAAAGGTTTAATTTTTGACAAGGTTAAGGATATGATTCCACAGGAGAACAGGGCGCGGCTTGAAAACACTCCCATAGCTTTTATCAGGCTTTCTGACTATAACAAACTCCTGGTACTGCAGGGAGAGGAAGCGATAAGCCTTAAAGACAATCAGGTTGCGCTGTTTTCAGACTATGCCGAACTTGCTCAGGATCTGAAGGATTGTCTGGAAACATTTATTAATAAGAAGTATCCGGTTACACTGGCAGGTGTCGATTATGAGGTCTACCCAAAGCTCCAGACAAAGGGGGTATATACCACTTCCAGCAGTGATATCATCGTGGCTCTGGTGGTCCCTGACTGGATGACGGAGGGAAGTGAGGTTCAGTCAACCATTCTTTCCCTGAATTGCACAAGCCCGCGGAAAACCATGCAGTATAAGCTGGAAGATGATCTATATGCCTTCCAGGAAAAATATGAAGGGGTTAAGGATGAAATCCTCATTAAAGGAGCGACATCTGAAATGGTGAAGTCAATTATGGCAGGGACAAAAGCCATCGTTGCCTTTGTCTGCATCTATCTGGGGCTCATCTTCCTGCTGGCCAGCGCTGCGGTGCTCGCCCTCCAGCAGATCTCAGAGGCTGCCGACAACCGAAAACGCTATGAGGTTCTTCAAAAGCTGGGCGCCGAGGATAAGCTCATTAATTCGGCACTCTTTAAGCAAATTGCCATCTACTTTATCCTTCCTCTGGCCCTGGCCGCCGTCCACTCGGTGGTGGGCATCAAGGTGGCCAATGATGTGATTGCCGTGGGAGGCCTTAATGCTCTTGGCAATATCGTTATCACAGCAATTTTGATCACCCTGGTTTATGGCTCGTATTTCATGGCCACCTATTTCAGCAGCAAACGAATCCTGCTCAGGGGAAAATAAAAAAGCTTTATCGCTGAAAAAGAGACAAGTCCTATATCAAAAGGCTTGTCTCTTTGTATTACCGTTCCCATTGACAATGGGTATACCTCTCACAACTTTTCATTTTTATGCAGGCAGAGGCTCAAATCCGCTCGGTGGCCGGCAGGGCAATGTAGAAATTGGTGCCCTCGCCCTCACTGCTCTCGAACCAAAGGCGGCCATGGTGGATATCCACAATAACATGGTGGGTGAGGAACAGACCCAGCCCCGTTCCGTCAGGGCGCCTGTAATAATAGGGCTCAAAGATTTTTTCCGACACCTTGTCAGGGATACCCGAGCCCGTATCCCCAATAGTGATGAGAATCTCGGATGAGCGATCCTCAATGGAGACATAGAGCTTACCCCCGTGGGGCATGGCCTTCAGGGCATTGTCAAACAGATTTTGGATGGCGCGCCGAAGCTGAACCTCATAGAGCCTGATGCATCTTTTGCAGGAAGAATGAAATTGGACCTCGATGGATTTGGCTGTGAACAGGGTTTCAAAGGACTGCAACAGGTCCTGAACGATATCGGTGGGATTTATTCTTGAGGGATACTGGGGCTTAAAGGCGCTTAACAGGTCGATGACCATATGATCCAGGGTATCCACCTGCTGGATAATCCGGTTAAAATACTGACAGTCCTTTTTGGAATCGGACGCCGCCCTCCCCAGCTCACCAAGGCCACGGATGACCGATAAGGGATTCTTCAGATCATGGACAGCCGATGCAAGAAGATCCGCTGCAGCCAGAATCCGGGGCTCAATGGGCTTTTGCTCTTTCCTTTCTACTTCCCCTTGCATGACATAGCCTCCTTGTGGTTACATTTTATTCAAAAAAAGGGACTGATACAAGACAATATGCAGTAAATCCCTAATTTTATGCCATTTCCCCGAATCAGATTATGGGAAATGACAAAATGCGTGTCCCGCATATAATGTACTAAGGCTTGGCTTTTGCTATGAACCAGTCGCCGCAGAAAAATCGACAGCGATGGAAAGGGGAAATCACCATGAAGAGTATATATCTTTCACCCAGCACCCAGGAAAACAATATTGGGGCCGGGGACTATGGCACCGAAGAAAAACGCATGAACCAGTTAACCGATTTGATAGAGCCCTTGCTTAAGGAATATGGACTGAAGGTCTACCGCAACCGCCCTGAAATGACCCTCAAGCAGGTGGTGGATGACTCGAATGCAAAGAAGCCCGATGTTCATTTAGCTATCCATTCCAATGCCGCTAATAAAAAGGCCCGGGGTGCCGAAGTCTTTTGCCATAAATTTGGTGGAGAAGGGGAGAAGCTGGCCCGTTCAGTGTATACGGAGGTGTCAGCCATCACGCCCACAGCCGATCGGGGTGTCAAACAGGGCTATGACTTTTACGGTCCCGGAAAGCATTTGTATGAACTGGCCTATACCAAAGTTCCTGCAGCCCTTGTTGAAGTGGCTTTCCATGACAATGAGGAGGATGCCCGCTGGATTATCGAGAACATGGACAATCTGGCCAGGGCCATTGTCCGAGGTGTCCTCAATTACTTTGGAATCGCTGAGAAACCTCTTCCCGATCCGGTCGATGAGTATAAGAAAATCATTCAGGAACGCTGTGGTTTTACCTATCCCGAAGGGGTATGGGAAGTCATCAATAAGCACCCTTATGCTCTGGCGTTGTATAAGAAATGGGCTGACAGTTATGTAAAGACAACACTGTAGACAGGCCTCTAGTAAAATCAGGAAGATGTGGGTACACTTACATAAGGAAAAAGTCCAACATATTGTGGAAAGAAAGGAATCAATAAACATGAAGTTTTGCTGGTGCACATTAAGGGTCAGGGATTTGGATGCGTCCTTAAGGTTCTATCAGGAGATTGTAGGCCTTCCCTTCAATCGGAGGTACACCTCCGGCATGGGAAAGGAAATTGCTTTCTTGGGCACAGGGGAAACACAGGTTGAGCTCGTAGCCGACGGCACAGAATCAGCCGAGGCTAAGGGCCTTGGCGTTTCATTGGGCTTCCAGGTGGACTCTCTGGATCGGAAAATCGATCAGTTGATGGCAAAGGGGCTGACCGTTGAAGGGCCTATATCGCCCAATCCCCATTTGAGCTTCTGCTTTGTAAGGGACCCGGATGGCTACAGAATCCAGTTTGTAGAGAACCGCTAAACAGTATATGCACAATGTTTTAAAAAGTAGGCCAAAACAACTTGGCCTGCTCAGCATCCCTTCGCAGAGCGCTCACCTATAACGCAGGGTGTGGTTATATCTTCTAAAACGCTAAGCTATGGTGCCCACCGAATAGACTTATAGTGGGCACTTTAGCTTAAGCTTATAGTATGTTGCAATGATATAATTAAACTAATGGATTAAGGGGTATTGGAGATTGAAGAAGTATAGAGTAGTCCTTTCTATTTTCATTTTTTTATGCGTATTAAGTTCCTGTTCATCGAATCAGGAAAGCTTAAGTGTTAATGATAATTCTAATGAAAACATTTATGGAGAAATATGCTTTGATGAAAGCACAAAATACGACGTTCTGGGTTTAGTAGATGACAAGCTGATATATTTTAAATTTAATAACAATAATGCAGATTATCATTTGTATGATATCGCGACCAAGAAAACCACAAACTTGGGGAGAATTATAAATTACAAACTTAGTTCTGGAGACATTTCAATTATTAACAACGATGTTTTTTATTATGTTTCGGTTGATAAAAATGGCTATTTACAAAACTGTCTCTATAAAGTTGATTTAATGAGTGAAAAGCTAAAGCAAGTACAATCAGAGCAAATTTATATGTCAAAAGTATATCATAAAGCCGTGGATGACCATATTCTCGCTTTAAAAGCAATGCGGATTGAGAATATGCAAACCTTTTATATAGAGTCCTATAATACAACTAATAACAAAAGCGAATTGTTGATTGAGAAAAACTTTGACCGTGGAACAAATACAGGTGAGTATATCGTGTATCCTGATTACAGTAATGGCGATATTTATCTGCTTACAAGAGCAATAAGTTACGACAGAAAAGCGTATTGTATTGAGGTTTATAGCAGTACAGGGGAAATTAAGAATGCTATTGACTGTAGTGCTATTGAGAGTATTATCGGCGATACAGCAATTGCAAGGTTTAATGTGTTTGATGATTACATTTACATACAGAATTTATCAGGTGTAGCAACCATAAATAAAATAATTGAAAACAAGATACATCCTCTTGTTATTGGTACGTACGATCATCGTTTAGATATTGCGAGAAGCAGTAGAGCCCCCCAACCCAATGTGATTATCCTATTTTTTTCATGAGAGAATCACGTGAACTTATTCTGCTTGATACTACAAATTCACAGTTGGTATATCTGGATGTCCATGGAGATAAAGATTATTCGAAGATTAGATATGTTATGACCGATGAAAATAACATGATTGTATCCCTTCTTTCGGACTTTAATAAGGAAAAAGTTTACTATATGGATATCAATAAGCTGCTTCAGTCCCCTATAAAAAAGGAGACTTTATCTCCTGAGAACGTTATATATATACAGTAAGTAATTACGGGGAAAGATTAAGCTAGAGCTGATAAGTAATTTAATCCGAAAAGTAATCAAAAAGTAGGCCAAAACGACTTGGTCTGCTTTTATTTTTGTTATAAAATGGACTTATAAAGCCTTTCAAAGACAGAAGACGACAGGATGAGCATACTGATGAACAGATTAGGCGAAGAGCAAATCAGTATCATAGAAAAGCAATGCGGCTATGTCCCCTTATTAATGAACAGGAGCAAGGCCGTGCGCAGCTATATCATAGGTGTGTTTCTTAAGTTTATTCTCTTCATTCTTCTGTGCGCCCTGTATAAGTGGAACGAGAATTTTCTTCCGCTATTGATTGTTTATAGCATTTTTCTGGTTGTCCATACCTATGTAAGGGCTTTCACTGTCCTGAATAAGCATATGATCAACCATTTGGACAAAGCCGAGATCCATGCCTCGGGTGTCGTTGTCGAGAAAAGACATGTTTATCCCCAAAAGCTCATTAACTTTGTGCGCAGGCAGACCCAGGGCGCCCGTGCTGCCAAAGCGTACAGCGAGTCCTATTTTGCTGAGATCAAGGTCTTGATGGGGCCGCAGGAAGAAGCCTGGTTCCCCTGTACCAGGATTACCTATGAACGGGCCGTAGCCGGTGACCCCGTCCTTGTCCTTAAGTTTCCTGAAGAATATGAACTGGGCAGCTTTTGCTGCTTTTTAGCATCCAACGAATGAATGACTGGTGAGGTGGCAGATGGATTTAGTGCTGATTGGCGGCTTGGCCGGACTGTTTCTTTTAGCCCTTGTGGGCGACATTTTGGGTCATAAATTATTAAAAATCAAGCGAAGCTTTTTAGAGTGGGTTTTGGTAGGTTCCCTTACGCTGGGGTGTGGCCTGTTTGGATTCTTTGGTGTAAGAGAATACCTCCAGAGCGGGCAGAGGAATGACAGCACCCACTATCTTGCCTATCGCTATTTAATGGATGGAGAAACCTCCCAGGCGCTTTCCGTGATACAGCGGGAAGGAACCGATATGGGTATTCACAGGCAAATTATTGAGCTCTTGGCCCTATGCCAGGATGAGGACTTTATTTCGGCCTATTTTTTGTCATCCCGATTGATGGCAGAAGGGAGGCTCAATGAAGAGCTCCAAAGCAGCATTACACGTCTTAATCAAATGACGGCAAGGATGCTGGGCCTTTATGAGGGTGAGGCTGCCGCCCAGCCCCAGGATTTGTCCGGGTCCGATGACGCCTCCGGCACTTCTCCTGCCGGGCAGGAGGCATCCCAGCAAATCTCCTTCGAAGAAGAGTATCAGCAAAGGATTGAAGAGAACAGGAAACTGGTGGAGCAGGAGATAGACAACTGCTTTGACTTGCTGGATCTGGAGGACCCGGATATGTATGAGGATCTCTACCAGATCCACAAGAAGGTAAGCGCAGGCCAGTATGATCAACTGACCTTAGGTGACGTGATGGATGTGGTTGAAGAACATCCTGAGAATACTGAAATACTCAAGCTTGCCATTAAGTATACCGTGGCCATCAGGGACTATGAAGAGGCTGTCGAATTAGCCGAGAAGCTTCTGAATAAAGAGACTACGGCAGAAAACTATATCATCCTTACCGATGTGATTACCCAGGGCGTTATGGACGGCTACTCCATCACCCCGGAAGATGACAAGGAAAAGGAAGCGCTGCTGGAAAAGGCCGAATCTCTGGAAAAGAGAGCAGCCAAGCAGGAGGATGAAGCGTCAAGAGCTCGGCTCTTGAACAAGGCCAATGAAATTTATCAGCAGGCTTCCCAGCTTGATATCCATAGAGCCATCAACTATTTGGAGGCCAAAAAGCCGTTGATTCTTGATACTTCAGGCCTTTATGATGTTCAGATGGCTAAGCTGTATCTGGCTGTGGATGAGCGGGATACGGCCAAGGCCATCATTCTGGATTTGATGGATGATGCGACAGTGCTTTCCGATGACTCCCCCATTAAGGAGCCCTTGGTGGAGGTCATAGATGCCTATAATCAATCCGAGGCCGATAAGGTCAGCCCCCTGCTGCCGGGCGCCGTCAGGGATCTGGTGAGGGCAGAGAGCCAGGATATTATCTCCCTGGATGAAGCAACCATCAACGGCAAGCTGGCCAACTATATGACATCTACATTGAAATACAGCAAGATCGGTATCTTTATCAGTAAGATCGATACCTCCCAATATCCCAAGATCACCGCCTATGTCAATGTCAATGGGGAGAAGGACGGGGCCTTTGGCCTGGTCAGCGAGTTTGAGAAAAAAGACTTTGAACTCATCGACACCCAATATGAGATCACTGATTTTGTTATCGATAAGGATAAAAAGAATCAGCAGGTCAATATTGCCATTGTCATGGACTGCAGCGGAAGCATGAGCGGCCAGCCCCTGGCCGATGCCAAGATTGCCGCCAAGTCGGTGATTAATAAAATGGGCAGTAAGGATCAGAAGCTGTCCATTGTGGCCTATAGCTCGGGGGCCAACATTGTCACCAGTATAACCGACAACAAGGATGTGCTCATCAACGGGGTTAATTCCCTTGCATCGGGCGGCGGAACCAATATTCCGTCGGGCATAGAAGCCGGAATCAGTTCCCTGGCCGGCAGCAGGGGCTCAAAGGCCATTATCCTTCTTACCGATGGTCAGGACGGTAATTCGGGAGCCATGTCCCAGGCCATTGAGCAGGCCCTTCAGAACAATGTGGTTATCTTTACAGTAGGCTTGGGAGATGTTAACAACGAGTATCTGTCGGGTATTGCCTCTCTCACCGGCGGCAAGTACATACGGGCTTCCAATTCCACCGAGCTTGAAGATATCTATATCACCCTGCAAAAATATATTGTCAACAACTACTGCATGAAGTACACCGTCAAGGCCAATCCCGATGTGGATCCCAGAAACCTGATGGTCAGTATTCCTGAGTATAATGCATCGGGGGACAGGGACTATTCTCTCACCGATGAGACCCCTGAGGAAGGCGACCAGGCCTCGGGCATTGAGAAGGTTGATCCCAATGCGCTGATCATCAGCGGGGTAACTCCCAATGGCCTGGCCGTGGCCGATGTATCAAAAGGCAGAACCATTACTGTGACAGGAATGGGCTTTGCCGAAGGTATCAAGATCAGTGTGGGCAATGTTCCTCTGACCGATGTCAAGCTTGTGGACAATGTAACTGCTACCGGGGTGCTCAAGGGCAATCTGACAGCAGGGACCTATCCTGTCAAGGTATCCCTGGCCGATGGACGAGTGGCGATTAAAAAGGATGGCGTACTTATTTTCAGAGCCGGAACCACCACCAAGGTCCGGATAGGCGCCACCACCATTACGGCTGACAGTATCGGACAAACCGGCGACAATACTTTCGTGGCCATGGGCAATGTGCTGATTAACGGGTTCATCCACTGCGATGCGCCGCTAACCATCACAGCCACCGATCTGCCTGACAACTTTGATATCAATGCAAAGGATATGGTCTATTTAGGCCAGAGTGGTGTGCTGTTGGGGGACGGCAAGCTATATATCAGCTATGGCGAGGTATCCACCGGCAGTAAGGCTAAGCAGACCTTTGCAAGGCTGGCCCTGGGCGGAAAGGACTATGTGGTCCAAAAAGGAGAATTCAGAATTGGTATTGACGGTACTAAGACCGATTTTGACAGAAGTTTATTTAATTTCAATATGCAGATTCCGTTCCTTTTCAGTGTTGAAGTGGCCCAGATGCGTCTTTACGCTGACAGGATCCAGGTGACCATAGACGAGCTCAATCCTGTGGATATTATTGACTCTATCAAAGATGGGATAGGCGACAATCCCCTCACCAACCGCAAGGAAAAGACTGCGGCCGATGCTGCCAAGAAAATTGAAAAGCGGGCCGATGCCTTTAAGTTCAAGCCTCGGGAAGCCATTGGTGGAAGCCTGGATATAGCTCTGACGGCCGATGATATCAAGTTCGGAATTGTTCTCAAGCTGGAGGCCAAGAACTCCATCCAGTTCGGCTCCTTCGGCCTGAATGAAGCAGAGCTTAAGATCAACTCTCTGGACCCTGACAATGAGTACTGGAAGCTCAGCGGGGCCATAGACTTCTCAAAGATCGTCAAGGGCTTTGGCGGAACCGGCATCTCGGGCCTCGAGGGGCATATTGCCTCCTATTACTGGTGCTTTGATGAAATCAAGGTCACCGCAAATCTCTATCCGGGCATTCCTATTTATAATGTGGTCTATATTGATAGCCTGGGGCTCAATCTGGATGGCGCCAGCACCCTGTTCCTCAACTGGGGGCTTATTCCCGAGTCGGCCAAGAAGGTGATGTTCGCCACCGACATTTTAAAGACCATTAAGCCCGAGGACGTGGTGCTCTCAGGTATTGTGGGCGCCGATGCCAACCTGTTTAAGACCTTTAAGCTCAAGGTGCCTGAGGACTTCACCGAGTGGGGCAAACTGGGCGAGATAGACGGAAAGATCTCCTATAACTTCAGCGAAACCCAGTTCTCCATAGAAGCCGATCTGACCTTGCTCGGTCAGGAAATGGCCAATGCCGCCATCAGCTTTGGCAAGAAGGGGCTGGATATTTCGGCAGGCGTTAAGGCAGAGCTGTCACTACTGGGCTGTGAAGTGGGCGGAGGTATTGACTTTGGCCTTGAGGCCACTTTAGAGGCTCTGGCCCTCAGCCTGGGTATTGATGGACATTTGGACTGCGGATTCCTTAACGTTCACAAGAAGGGGGATTGCGGGCTAAAGTTCATTGCCGAGTTTGACGGCAGCTACTATGCCGTAGAGCTCTCCTATAATCATGAGGTGAAAAAATTCTGGTATGACAATACCGGAAAGCCCTTCTTCTGGGACAGATTCCATACCGCAGTCTATTACGATTAAATAAGGAGGAAAAGCATGAGAAAAATAGCCGGAGTGCTCCTTTCCAGCCTCATACTGCTGCTGATTCTGACTACAGTTGCACTGGGCGCTTCAAAGCCTGTGGAGCTTCAAATAACCGAGGAAATAAAAAATTGTGTGTTCACCATAGAATGGGAGAATACCCAACAGAAGGCCCAGGTGGAGATTGTATCTCCAACGGGTGAGAAGTTCGGCACAGAGCTTACCCCTGAACGTACAACCGTCATGGAGGGTGCCATCTATATCAATGTGGGTACTGCGCCTGCAGGAACCTGGGTGGTGAATATTACCGCTGAAAAGCTTGGCAAGGTGGATATTTGGGCCAGTGAACTGCCGGGCTCCATGAACATCGATGCCTTCAAGGTGGAAAAACAGTCAGATGGCAGTTATAAGGCCACCTGGAGCGTATCGGATTGTCCCGAGAACATCCAGGCAGAGATCTATGCCGACAGGGACAGATCAGGCTATGATGGTGTTTTGGTTGCCCGGACCGGTTCAAATTCCAGCGGTGAGACCACGTTTTGGCTCAACAATCTGGAGAACGGACCCTATTACTTTTGCATCAAGGTATTTCTTTACCAGGGCCCCTTCAGCTATGCCTATGCCAAAGAGGCTGTGATATATGAGGACCCTTACTCCCCGGAAAAGCTTCAAAATGTTCAGGCAGGACTTTTGAACGAGGACGTGTATATTTCCTGGGAGGGCAATGCCCGTCAGTATAAGGTAATGCTGTATGCGGCCGATACCATGGAGCTTCTTGCTGAAGATATTACTCAGGAAAACAGCATCCTGCTGGCATTTCCCAAGGATGTTTCCGAGGTTTTGGCGGGCGTGGCTTCCTATGACTACGAAAGACTGGGTAAGTTTGATCTCTATAAAATCTCAAACACCAACCCTTTGGTGGCAGAGGTGGTCTATCCCTCCGAGAGTGTTACCAATCAGTCGTCCATCTTTGCCGATGTCACCTTTTCAGGGGATTATAATGTTTCGGCTACGCTGAATGATGTCATCATGCTGGACAATGGGGATGGTCCGGGCAAGTATCGGATTAATCTTGAGGAAGGGGACAATACCATTGTCTTTGTCATCTCGGACAATAAGGGCAATATGCGCACCTATCTCAAGGAAATCTATATGGACAGCACCCCGCCCCAGTTGGCCGTATATAAGGACGTCAACAAATCCCGCACCGGGGATTCCACCATCCTTCTGGAAGGGTATACCGAGGAAGGGGCAGCCCTCTATTGCAATAACCAGCCTGTGGAACTGGTCAACAACTATTTCAGCATAACTGTGAATCTTTCTCTGGGGAAGAACCAGATTACTCTTTCAGCCAAGGATATAGCGGGCAACGAATCCCTTTACACGGCTGAGGTAACCCGCATACTCTTCACAGGCAGTATCCTTCGTTGGATCATCCTGGGGCTGGTGGGCCTGGCACTGGTGATCCTTGAAATTGTAGTACTGGTAAAGGGGGTCAAAAGAAGAAAAAATGAAAGTGCTTAAAGTGATACGAATTCTATTTATTGTGTTGACCATCTTGGTGGGCCTCTACGGGGCCTATGCCCTTTTCATGGTATGGGGCAACAAGCTCCTCTATCTCAATGTGGAGCTGGGGCGTTGGCTGGCCCGCACCTACCGATGGGCATGGATTCTTTTTGGTGTGCTGGTTCTCATTGACCTGATTCTGGGTGCCTTCGGACGGAAGAAGAAGGCCGAGAGTAAATGCTAGAGCTTACAAATATTATAAGTTGAAGTAACAGCATCAAAGAGTGATAATACAAGAAAGAACACCAAGAGAGAAGAAACATCTGTTTTAATATACCGGGGGTTATTCAATGTATAAGAAGTCTTTTATTCTGATTATGGTGCTTGCTTTGTTGCTGAGCATGACCTCGACAAACTTTACCGCCTATGGCGCCAGTTCGCCTAGAGTTTCTCTGGCTAAGGCCAATGCAGAGGCTCTCCGCCTTAATCAATTCGGCCTGTTGGCTGGCACGGGAAACGGCTTTGCTTTGGAAGAGATCCCGACAAGACTGCAGGGAATTGTCATGCTCATCAGAATGATGGGTGAGGAGAGCGAAGCCAAGGCCTGTACATACACCCATCCGTTTACCGATGTGCCTGAATGGGGCGACAGATACGTGGCATGGGCCTATCATAAGAACTATACCTACGGAACTTCCGAGACGACCTTCAGCGCCAACGATCCTATGACGGCACAGCAGTATCTTGCCTTTACCTTAAGGGCCCTTGGTTATGGGGAGGATACCAAATTCCAAACAACCATTGAGGATGCGATAAGATTTGGATTGCTTTCAGCCCAGGACTATAATGATCCCAGTGCATCCTTCTTAAGAGCCGATATGGTGCATATCACCTATGGGGCGCTTTTGGCCAATGAGAAAACCACTGGGCAGCCCTTTTATCTGTATCTCATCGCAAAAGGGTTAATGGATCCTGGCATTACCGAGGAGGAACTTGCCAATCTTACCTATGAAGAGCCCGCCGGAGAGGAAATATTGCCAATTCCCAGGGAGTTTTTAGGCCTCCCGTATTACTATGCCGACAACCTTGAACGATACTTAAGTTATAAGGATAAAAACCCTCAATTGGATTTCGGCAAGGTCATACTCAATGTGAATATTGGTCTGGACAAGCCTTTTTATACCGATATCAAGACCATAAGTCAGCCCAATCGCATTGATGTACTGGTCAACAAGTACAATAAGCTTCCCGACAATTTCAAGCCTCAGCTTGAGGAGATTCCCTCAACCTACAATGCATCGGGGGTTGGCAAGCAGTATCTCAGAAAAGAGGCCAAGGATGCCTTTATCCTCATGCATAAGGATGCCAAGAAGCTGGGCCTTAAAATTACCGCTTACGGTACATACCGAAGCATACAGACCCAGAATGATATTTGGAACCGTAAGGTGAAGTCCGGAAGAACCATTGAGGATGTGGACAGCCTCAATGCGAGAGGCGGGCATAGCGAGCATCACAACGGCCTGGCCATAGATGTGATAAGAAATGATTATACCATGGAGAAAACCAAGGAGTTTAGTTGGATTAAGGACAACGCCCATAAATACGGCTTCATTATCCGCTATCCCAAGGGAAAGGAAAGTATTACCGGCTATGCCTATGAGCCATGGCATTTAAGATACCTGGGCCCTGAACTGGCCACCAAGGTCTATGAGAGTGGTCTGACCTATGAAGAATATTATGCCATGCATATCGAGCCCACGCTCAAATGAGGCAGGATTAATATCAGGTAACGGCTTTAAGCCGTTACCTCATTAACAGAGAAAAAATATTGCAGAGGGGCAATCAATTGGGTTGAAAAACCGGGTTGATAGCTCTTTTTCATTTACGGGGATTATTTCGACCTTCGATTCATGCAGAAAAATTTGTGTTTCATGCAGTGCTCCTCTTTTATCCGACAAAAATTGATATATTAAAAAAAGGCTATAGCCTTAAGTGATAGGGTACTTGCATTGAGGTTCCAGCGCTGTAGTATGCCGTCAATACGCAGGTTACAGATGAGATGGGTTCAATGACACCTGGGTCATAATCTCATTTTAGGAGGAGAGCGCATGATGAAAAAAAGAACGATTTCACTTTTCCTGGTATTATTTTTGTTCATGGGCATGCTGCCAGCTCAGGCACTTCCAAGTGTTCCAGTGGTGACCGAGCCTGTGTATCTTGGCTCCGAGGCAGAGTATCAAACCACCTTTGAGACCATGTTCGACGAAAATGGCCTCCGTAAGGTATTTGTTGCGTTCAACAGCAAGGATGGCGTCCTTTATCAAAAGTATGGGCTCGTCAATAAGTATGGCAATTTTGTGGCCCAGCCTATCTATGATGAGATTCAGCTTCATACAGCCTATGATCTGGCAGTGCTTGGCCGGGGCTCTAGCATTTTGCCCCAGTATTTCATCGGTGGTTATACCCAGGCTGTGCGTGACGGAAAAATGGGGCTTCTCAACACAAGGGGGGAAGAGGTCATTCCCTGCCAATATGACTATGTAGGCCTTCCCTCCGAGGGAATGTGCCGCGTGCTCAACAGAATAGGCAACACTGACAATTACTATCTTGGTTATTGGAATTTAGAGCAAAACAGGGAGGTTGTAGCGCCCAATAAATATATAACCTTCGCTAAGGATCCGATGATAGGAAACTATGCGACAAGCCAGAGAAAGCCTGAGGGCGATTATTATGCCTATAATGACTTTATCGAAGGCTATGCCATGGTTTTTACCTCTATGAAACAGGTAAACCTTGATGATGTTTACCAGGCAACCATTATTGACAAAAACGGTAAGGATGTTTTAGGAAAAACCTATATGGTGGTCAGACCGGCTGGAGAGTCCGATGATTTCAGCTTCAGTACCTACCCTCAAAAGGGCCCGTACCTCAGTTTCCAGGAGAACCTGACAATCAAAGATCGTGAATACTATGCAAAGAATACAAGCAGAACGAAATCAAAAGATACATTCACCGGCTATGCCACTGGCCTTGTCAGTCCTGAGGGTGTGTTAATAAAGCCTACATATACTCAAGGCATATTTGTTAAAGGGGCCTGCAGTATGTTGTCAGACAAGCTAAATTTGAGATTCTAACAAAGCCAAAGAGAATAATCACAACAAAGGAAACCCATCCAACCCAATTAATGGGTTTCAGCTATGGTGTTATCGACTTTAAAGGCAATGTTGTTATTCCGTTTACCAAGTCTGTTGAGGATGAAGGTTCTGAGGCTTTTGAGCTTCACTATAACGAAAAGGAAAATGCCTTCAGCAGCCCCTACAGAACCTATACAACAGCGTGGAAAAAGCTGGATTATACCAAAACAGGCTGGCGGTATGTCAACGGATATATTAGAGCTATTAAACAGGGTGCATATATCGGCGCCGAATCCTACGCCCCAACGACCGTTTTCTTTGTTAAAGCGGATGGCTCCTCTCTGAACCTCACCCAGAAGCTTGGATGGAGTGTTAAGGAAGGCTATTATCCAGGCTATCAAACCAGCGACTTCAGTGTGGGCGGTTATGTATGGGTTCAAAATAAGAACCGCACCAAGTGGGGCCTTATTGACTTCAGTGGAAAGACCATCCTTCCCTTTGAATTCGACAATGTAGATTATGAAAAGTGGGCCTTGGCAGAGAATGGCCACGCCATTGTAGAGAAAGGCGGTATGAAAGGCCTTGTCAATGCTGAAGGAAAGCTTGTTATCCCATGCTCCTATAAATATATAAATACGACCAATCAATCTCCTATGGATTTTGGTGTTGAGGTAACTTCTTCGCCTACTGTAGGGATTGAAAATGAGAATGGAAAGCAGGGTATTGCCGAGATTAAAACCGGAAAAATCCTTCTGCCCTGTGAGTACGATTCTATTGGGGCCTACAGAGGAGAAGAACAGATACGCTCAACCCTTTTCGAGATGGGGGTTTACTATGCAAAGAGGGACGGAATGACCTGCTTGGTCGATAAGAATGGCAGAGTGGTCTATTCAACCAATACCGTATCCTTCAAGGAGGCTGTTGATGGCCTATACTGGTCAGAAGAAGGCAAAATGGATAACCGGGGAAGGATCATAATACCCGAGTCCCTTAACAGTTATGAAATCATGGATGACTTCGACAGCTATACCATCTACATCAAGGATGGGAAGGTCTATAGAGCATCGGCCAATTACTTTGCAAGCACCTTTGGCTATAAGCCCTCTGCCCCTGAAAAGGCGACGGCTTCCCCCTCCTCGGTGAAGTTCCTGGTAGACGGCAAGAGCGTGGCCGTGGATGCTTATCTCATCGGCGGAAACAATTACATCAAGCTTCGTGATCTTGCCACCATGGTGAATCATACCGGAAAGAACTTTGAGGTTACATGGGACGGTTCCAAAAATGTTATCAACCTCCTTTCCAACAAAACCTATACCAGTGTGGGCGGAGAGATGGCCAAGGGCGATGGTAAGGCTAAAACGGCAACCCGCACCAATTCAAGAATCTTTGTCAACGGCAGCGAGGTATCCCTGACCGCCTATACCATTGGTGGCAGCAACTACTTTAAGCTGCGTGATGTGATGCAGATTTTCGATATCGGAGTGGGCTGGGATGGTGCTACTGCCACGGCAACCATCAATACTAATGAGGCCTACGCCCTTACTGCCTATGAGCAGAACAAGTTCAATGAATTGAAAAAGGCCTATGATAAAGCCTATGAGGAAGAAGCCAAAAGAATGGCCAAGAAGGAATACGAAGATGCCAACGGACTCAAGCAGGTGCACAGCAAACCTTTTGGTTATCTCCCCTACAAGCCCTACAAATTAGAATACAGAGTGGGAGAGACATTTGAACCCAGGGGCTTAGGGGTTTACTACGTAGACATTTATGACAGATATACCGAGGTCACATCCATGCTTGAGCTTAAGGTGAATTCCACAAAGATTTATCAGGGATACCAGTTCAAAGAGGCTGGCAGAAAAAGAGTTGACTGCTATTATAACGGGGAAGTGCTCGTATCCTTTGAGATTAATGTCAGAAAATAGGCCATGAATCTGCGATAAAGCTGTAAATATTCTTATTAAAAATTGCCGCATGGGAGGCTTAACCTTTCATGCGGCGTAATTTTTTAATGATATGTGCAAGGGGTTGTGGGACATTGGAACCGGTTATTTACTGTTGAGGTGGGTTCCTGTGTTACCCCATTTCCTGCTCAATGTAGTCCTGAATACCTTGTATGATGGGCCATGCGCCATGGCTGTTGTTTGACAGGATTGTATAAATAATACCTTTGCTTCTTATCACAGCGGATTTAAAGGATACTCCGGCATCGGCCCCAATAATAGATTCTTCGTAGAGATTATTACTTTTTCGAATCCAGATCCCATACCCATAATAGATATTCTCGCCTTCTGATTCTGCCTTGCTCCAAGGCTTTATATATTGTTCAGTCAAATCTCTGGACAAGACTTTATACTTAAAGAAGGCATCCCATAATGTATATAAATCACCGACGGTGGTAAATGCA
>Ga0116192_1000680_pt1 | contig 25218 bp, 21 predicted proteins | sample AD_UKC113_MetaG_FD_89876 | JGI IMG/M metagenome (GOLD analysis project Ga0116192, IMG submission 89876) | Active sludge microbial communities of municipal wastewater-treating anaerobic digesters from Hong Kong - AD_UKC113_MetaG | ecosystem: Engineered > Bioreactor > Anaerobic > Digestate...
ATGAACCGTGATCCAAACTTCTCCCTGCTCAACCTTGGCCATGGCATGGCTTAAAAGGTCACAGGCATACACGCCTTTTACTTCCTGATTCAGGTTTTCTGCATCCCCCGTAATCACTAAATAGCCCTGGCTTGAAGCCATTTCTCCAACCGTCATGGCTGTGCCTCCAAACAAAACTTAAAATTATCAACCCTCAAACATGTTGAGTTCCTTGGCTATATCACTGACCTTTTCACGCAGCTTGAAGATGCAGTCGGTTTCCTTGGCAATGCCCCTTACGATATCCTCTGCAAGAGCCCGGCAGCTGGGAGCGCCGCAAGCGCCGCAATCCAGGCCCGGAAGCCCGTCGGTGATTTCATCGATCATCTGCATCTTTTCGAAAGCCTTTAAAATATCGTCATCCAGCTTCATGACAGGCCGGTATTCCACATCAGACTTCCAGACAAACTGGCTGCTGTCTTCGGTCTGGGTGTCCCCGGCTTGTTTCTCTGCCATCTCCACTTCATGCCTGAGATTGGTTTTGGCGATAAAGGGGTTCTCCATGGTCAAGGGGCCGCCCAGGCAGCCCTCGGGGCAGGCCAGCGCCTCTATGAAATCAATATCTTTAAAGCTCTCCTGGACAGTCTGTTCCAGAATGGTGTTGATATTTGCAATGCCATGTACGGCAATACGTCTGCCATTATCCAAAGCCGAGCTCTCGCCCCCGCTCCCTGCCCAGGATACGCCTATAGGTCCCGAGAGGATTACAGGTGCTGCGACCTCGCCCTTTTGCTTCTTCATTTGCTCCATGAGAGGTATATAGATATCCTTCATGGACAGAACGCCGTCCACATTGGACTTCTTGTTTTCATAGGGTGCCTTAACACTGGTGACCTTGGCCGCACAGGGTGAGATAAAGAACACTCCGATCTTTTCAAGGGGGATGCCTCGCTTTGCCGCCTCTTTTTTCGACAGCGTCGCCGCCACCTCCATTGGTGATTCAATGCGAACCAAATTGCCGATGAGATTGGGGAAACGAACCTGGATCAGCCGCACCACGGCGGGACAGGCTGAGGAAATGACCGGCTTTTTGATATCCGGCTTGGTTAAGTATTTCTCGGTGGCTTTTGTTACGATTTCGGCTGCCCGTGCCACCTCAAAAACATCATGAAACCCAAGGGACAGAAGCCCCTGAAGAATCCTCTCCCTTGAATAGGAGGGACCAAACTGGCTATACAAGGAGGGTGCCGGCAGGGCGATTCTATACTCATAGGATTGAATCATATCGAAGGGATCAGTCACAGCTTTTTTCGCATGGTAAGGACACACTCGAATGCACTCACCGCAGTCGATACAGCGTTCCTTGATAATAACCGCTTTACCGCTTCTGACGCGTATGGCTTCGGTGGGACAATGCTTGATGCAATTGGTGCAGCCTTTGCATTTTTGCTTGTCCAGGGTAACCGAATGAAAATATGCCTGCTCCATTTCATCAGAATCCTTTCAATTATGTTCTCTCGCTTAAATATACCGTGATGAGAACAACGGTGCCTTTGCCAACCGCAGTGTCAACCTCCATGATGTCGGAATGCTTTTTAATATTGGGAAGCCCCATTCCAGCACCAAAGCCCATTTCACGGATATTATCCGGGGCGGTGGAATAACCTTCCTGCATCGCAAGCTCCAGATCCGCGATGCCCGGACCTTCATCAGAGATTCTTATGGTAACCTTGCTGCTGTCTATCTCCACGTGCGCTTTACCGCCGTTTCCATGAATCACCGCATTGATCTCGGCTTCATACATGGCGATGGAGGCTCTTTTCACAATGGGTGGCGAAACCCCCAGCTGTGTCAGGATTTTGCGTACATTACTGGACGCCTCTCCGGCCATGGTAAAATCGTTGGCCGGGATGTCAAAATCTCTAATTATCACATTGTTCATGACTATTCACCGCGTCCGTGAATTCCGTTCACATATAGCTTGCCGCTGGCCGCGAACATGGGGTAATCGGTAGATATCAGCGCTATCCCCTTTTCCTCGGCCATCTCGATCATGGCCTGCTGAGGCTTTTTCCCTCTCACAAATACGATGACCTTAATATCCATCATTTCACAAGTCCTGATCACCTGCGGATTTATCAGCCCCGTAAGAAGCATGGCATTCTCCTTTGAAAAAGCCATGACATCGCTCATCAGATCGGCGCTGCAGGCCGACTGGATGTCAAGATCGGGGGCATGGCGGCATGTGAGTATCTCGCCCTTTATCACTCTGGAGATTTCAGCTAATTTCATAATCCACCTCAAGTTTCTTTGTCCTTCTATTATACATGATTTGGCGTTAAAGAAAAACCCGATATGATTCATGCCGGGATTGGAGAGCCTAAAAAGAAAACCGCTCATTTGAGCGGTTTTAGGTTACTTATTGGCTTCAAAGTGATTGTTCAGGTCTTCCACCAGCTTGTCCACATCTATTCCGTGAACGGCACAAGCATCCTGAATGCTTTCACCAGATGATGAAGGGCAACCCAGGCAATGCATGCCATGCTTAATAAAAATCGGAGCAGTCGCTCTGTCCATCATCAAAACATCCATGATGATGGTATCCTTCGTAATCGTGGCCATACACATCCTCCTCTATGATAACAATTTCAATCATGAACTCAATAAATAATTATATCATGTGGCGAGGAAATGGCAACAGCTTAATGGCAAACAGATCCATGGATTCCAATGAAAATCCGATTAAGCCCTGCACTGCTTATTTAATGTCGCATTCGGTTATAAACACATTTCCCCTGGTAAACTGCTATCTAAAGGCAGAATAGTTATTGATTTTTATGCTGAATTATGTTAAGTTTAACGGGAAAGATATTATCAGGTCATAATTTATCTTGATTCTGTGTTCAGAACGGATAACAGGAGGAAGTTATGTCATTCTTTAAAAAATTATTCGGTCATGATGACACCAGGGATGCTGAGAAGGAATTATCGAGCCTTGAAAGCGCTGCTGCAAGCAGCACAGACGAAGACAGCGTCCCCAGCCCTGAAATCGTAGCCGTTATCATGGCTGCGGTCATGAATATGATGGCTTCCGGTGTTTCAAGCGATCTGAGAATTAAGAGCATTAAGCGCATCGGCCTCCATTCACCGGTATGGAATACGGCAGGGCGCAGCGAATATATCGCCTCAAAGCTTTAATAATGGTTAAAGAAATCAGGATATTCCATTGGGAGTATCCTTTTCTTTATTTCAGACCAAATCTCAGCCATTTCTGAGTTGTATTGCCTTGCCTGCAAGGCTTCTGCTATAATCTTATGGAAGTGTCTGGAATTGATTTTTTAGCGGAGGATTGTGATAAAAAATGAAATATATCGTGCTTCTTGGCGACGGAATGTCAGACTGGCCTCTGGAAGACCTTAGCGGGAAAACACCCCTTGAAGCTGCGTATAAGCCCAATATGGATGCCCTTGCCAAGCGCTCAAGCCTGGGAATGGTCTATAATGTCCCCCAGGGCATGCCTGCTGGCAGTGATGTGGCCAACCTATCTGTCTTTGGTTTTGACCCCAGGGAATTCTATACCGGACGTTCTCCCCTGGAAGCCATCAGCATGGGGATCCGCCTTGCAGACGATGATATCGCCCTCAGATGCAATCTGGTTACCCTTTCGGATGAAGCCGATTACAGCCATCGCACCATGCTAGATTATAGTGCCGGAGAGATTACAACCCAGGAAGCCGGCGAGCTCATAGGGGCAGTAGCCGAAGCCCTCAACGGCAATGGCTTATCCTTCTACCCTGGTGTCAGCTATCGCCATTGTCTGGTCTGGAAGAAGGGGCCCATGGACATACAGCTGACTCCACCCCATGATATCTCCGGAAAATCCATTAAAGACCACCTCCCCAAAGGTAACGGGAGTGACCTGATCAATGACCTTATGAGAAAAAGCGTGGACATCTTAAAGGATCACCCGGTAAACAAGAAGCGCATTGAAAGAGGCCTCAATCCCGCTACCTCCATTTGGTTGTGGGGCCAGGGCAGAAAACCGGCTATTCCGCTGTTTGTGGAGAAATACGGCCTGTGCGGATCGGCGATTTCGGCTGTTGACCTCATCAAGGGCATTGGCATCGCCTCGGGCATGAAAGCGGTTGAAGTGGAAGGTGCGACAGGCAATATCCATACCAATTTCAAAGGTAAGGCTGAGGCCGCCCTCAAAGAGCTGAGGGAAGGTCGGGACTTTGTGTATATTCATGTGGAGGCCCCCGACGAGTGCGGTCATCAGGGCCAGCTTAAGGATAAGATCAGATCCATAGAGCTCATCGACAGAGACGTCCTGGGTGTGCTTCTGAAAGGCCTTGAGGGTGAAGACTATAGCCTGCTCATCCTTCCCGATCATCCCACCCCTATCGCCATCAAAACCCACAGTTCAGACCCTGTTCCCTATTTAATCTACAGAAGCGGCTCGCATATCATTGATGAGAATGCCGTCTATACCGAGGCCTACTGCAAGGATCACGGAGAAACCCAGCTTGAAGGGTTTAGGCTTATGGATCGCTTCTTGCAGGAATGATATCGGGACGTTCAGGTTGACCATGCATCCATAAGGAGCAGATGAATGCTGTAATGCGAGCGTGTAGGTAAGAATTAAGCGGCGTGCCTGTCTGCAATTTAAAGCGGAGCATGGATTGCGTAGCGAGCGCGACTTGAATCCTTAGTACGGATTCAGGAGCACTAAATTGCTGCAGGCTACAGCCGCTATGATTTCATAAGGATGGTGCGCTTGCCGGCGATTTTGTGAGAACAAACGCGAGCATTTGCAGATTCCTGCGAATATGCTAAGGGCAAGTAAGTGACGACGTAATAGAAAAGGAGGAGCTGTAAAAAGGCTCCTCCTTGTTTTGCGTATCCTTCAAGCTACCGCTACTGAAGCTCATCTTTGGGCGGTATCTTGATTTCCTGACCGATCTGAATGCGGTTGGGATCGGAGATGCCATTATAGTCACAAAGCGCTTTAGCCACAGAATCGGTACCATAATACAGACGGCAAATGGCGCCGATGGTATCCCCCTTCTTGACCTTGTGGATCTTCACTTCACCCGAGGATGCCTGCGGTGTGGAGGTGGGGGTAGGTGTGGGATCCTCGATAACGGGATCGCCAGGCTCATCGGTGGGGATGGAAGTCTCAATAGGTGTGGGCTGGGGTGTGACCTTTGTGGTAACAGTAGGTGTGGCATCGGGGAAGTTTTCCTTCCCTGTATTCATAATGGATTGAATGATAACAAAGATAATACCAAACAGAACCAACACTGTCAGAACAAAGAATACGATAAAGAGCGATCCTTGGAACCGGCCGGACTTCTTCCTGTTGTACTTGTAGCTCACTGCCGGGGTTTTGTTCAGCCTGTCCACACGGGTCTTCATCTGATCGGGCTTCGAAGATGATTTCCTGCTTGGTGCGCTGGATTCATAGATCTTCTCTACCTGAACCACCATGGCGGTAAGATCACCTGAGAACTTACGCTTCATGGCCTCGTCAACAAGCCTGTATGTAATATAAGAGCTGTCACTTCTTAAGGAAAGCAGATCCTCAATCTTTTCTTCCCCCAGTGCTTCAAGGATGCCATTGCTTACTAAAAGAAAGCTGTCGCCTTCTGCCAGATCATAGATATCGGAAATGATGACACTGGCATTGGGATCTTCATCGGGTAAAACAACATCTTGGTTTTCATCACCGTCGGCGTTGCCTTTTGCCACTAAGAGCTGCTTGGCTTTGGAGGTTTCAGAAGCCAAAGGTCTGAACATGCCGTCCCGCATCATGAAAACCTTGCAGTTGCCCGATGAAGCGGCCGCAAATTGACCGTCTGTCAGGAGAATGCTGGAAAAGCCCAACCCTCTGCTGAGATGGTCGGTAGGGACTCTGTTCATATCTAAAAAGCTTTCAACAAGACGTTCGGTGTCACCAACTCTGGATTGCAGTTCTTTAATCTTGGATTTTAACTCGCCGCCGTTGACAGTTATTTTTTCATGGAAGCGTCCGATTTCCTTCAGAATGGAGACATTGGCATCGCTGTCTTCATCTGTGCAGTTCATGTTATCCGCGATGGCGAACAGGTACTCGTTCCCGCGGTTTTCCATGGAAGCCTGCAAGTTTCCGATATGCTGTTCGGAGATGAATTTGCCGTTCATATAGAAGGCATTGGTATTCTCTTCTCTTCCGTAACCTATGCGTGAATAGACACACGCATTCACCTTTATCACGCTACTCATTGGGTTCTCCTCTTTTCGACATGATTCATGCCATTATTCTGCCATCATGATATCATAGTTAAACGCACTCTTTCAACAGCTATGCAAAATTCTCTTTTTTGTAACATGAGCGTAATCCAAATTGTTTATTTTGACGATGCAAAGGTGTGGATTATGGTGTATAATGAAGGTAGGAATAGCTGCATAACTGGCGGAACCACGGGCTTAACCGTGAGGGAGTGCAGCTTGTTTTAAGGGCCGACCGCCTGGGCAGAACCGTAGTGTTTTGTTCAGGCGTTTTTTGTTTATTTGAGTGAAAAATAGCCCGAGGCGTTAATCAAAAAATTACTGGCACCCACACTGCTAAAACTGTGTTATGAGTGGGTAAGTTTATGTAAAGGAGGTCTGAAGCACATGGATGCATGGAGAAATTTTACAGGTGGAGAATGGCAGGAATGCATTGATCTCAGGGACTTTATCATGAAGAATTTCAAGCCCTATGATGGGGACGCCTCCTTTTTATCATCCCTGACCCCAAGGACAGAGCGGCTCTGGGAAAAATGCAGGGAGCTGCTTTCCAGAGAATTGGACAAGGGCGGCGTACTGGACATCGATGTGGATACGGTTTCGGGAATCTTAAGCTTTGGGCCGGGCTATATCGACTCCAATGATGAGGTTATCGTGGGGCTTCAGACCGATGCTCCGCTTAAGCGCATGGTAAACCCCTTTGGAGGCATCAGGCTGGCTAAAAAGTCATGTGAGGCCTACGGCTATACCTTGAATAAAGAGATTGAGGATACCTTCACCCATTATCGTAAAACCCATAATGACGGCGTATTCAGCGCTTATACCGACGAAATGAAAAAGCTTCGCCACAGTGGTGTTATCACAGGACTGCCTGATGCTTACGGCCGCGGCCGCATCATCGGTGATTATCGGAGGGTAGCGCTTTATGGCATTTCATTTCTTATTCAGGAGAAGGAGAATGATCTGAAGAATCTCCTTGAAAGACAAATGACCGAGGAGAACATCCGCATCAGAGAGGAGACCCATGAGCAGATTCAAGCCCTGAATGAGTTGGCTGCCTTCGGCGACCTGTATGGCTTCAACCTGAGATTACCGGCAACTAATGCAAAAGAGGCCATCCAGTGGACCTATCTGGCCTTCCTTGCTTCCATCCGGGAAACAAATGGTGCAGCTAATTCCATCGGAAGGCTGAACACCTTCTTTGATATCTATATCGAACGAGACCTTGCTGAGGGAACCCTGATTGAGAGCACAGCCCAGGAGTTGATTGACCAGTTCGTCATCAAGCTGCGCCTCATCCGCCACCTGCGGACACCCGAGTATAATGAGCTCTTTGCGGGTGATCCGGTATGGATCACCGAATCCCTGGCCGGAATGGCCGATGACGGAAGGCATATGGTCACCAAAACCGCCTATAGGTTCCTTCAGACCCTCATTAACCTGGGCCCCGCTCCCGAGCCCAACCTGACCATTCTATGGTCCAGGCGTCTGCCGATTAACTTCAAGAACTTCTGTGCGGTGATCTCCATGAAGACCAGTGCCGTTCAATATGAAAACGATGATGTGATGCGTCCAGGCTTCGGTGACGACTATGGCATTTCCTGCTGCGTCTCGGCCATGCGGATCGGCAAGGACATGCAGTTCTTCGGTGCAAGGTGCAATCTGCCCAAGCTCCTGCTTCTGGCGCTCAACGGCGGCAGAGATGAAATCACCGGTGAACAGATCGCCCCTGAGGCCGATGCCTATCCCGATGAATACCTGGACTACGGTAAGGTGCTTACCCGCTTTAAGAATCTGCAGAAATGGCTTACCAGAGCCTATGTGGACACCATGAACACCATCCACTACATGCATGATAAATATGCCTATGAGCGCCTCATGATGGCCCTTCACGACACTCAGGTTCACCGGTTTATGGCCTTCGGCATTGCCGGGCTCAGCGTGGTGTGCGATTCATTGAGCGCCATCCGATACACCTATGTCCGGGCTATCAGAAACGAGAAGGGCCTCATCACCGATTTTGAAATCAAGGGTGAATACCCCAAGTTCGGCAATGACGACGACCGTGTGGATGCCATTGCGGTAGACCTTTGCAAGGGCTTCATCACAGACCTTCGAAAGCATCAGACCTATCGGGATGCCGAACACACCCTGTCCATTCTCACCATTACCTCTAATGTGGTCTACGGGAAAAAGACAGGCTCCACCCCCGACGGACGCAAGAAGGGCCAGCCCTTTGCTCCCGGCGCCAACCCCATGCATGGAAGGGATGTCATGGGCGCGCTGGCAGTACTGAACTCTCTGAGCAAGATACCCTATTCAGCCTGCAAGGATGGGGTCTCCCTCACGCTGTCCATGACCCCCAACGCGTTGGGAACCGATGATAAGTACCGCCTGTCCAACTTCTCTGCCATGTTGGACGGCTATTTCTCCCAGGGCGGGCATCATGTGAATATCAATATTCTTGATAAGGCCACGCTGGTGGATGCCATGGAAAATCCCTTGAAGTATCCCCAGCTCACGGTGCGTGTTTCGGGATATGCAGTCAATTTCAACCGTTTGACACGGCATCAGCAGGAGGAAGTGATCTCCCGAACCTTCCATGCGGCTATCTAGCAGTTATAAAACAGCAGAAAGGCCATGATGTTTAGACATCTTGCTGTCCTCGTGCAATCATAGCGGCTGTAGCCTGCTGCAGTTTATCGCTCCTGAATCCATCCAAGGATTCAAGTCGCGCCCGCTACGCAGTCCGTGCTCCGCTTTAAACTGCAGGCAGGCACGCCGCTCAGCATGTATCTTCACGCTCGTACAAAAAAGCTCCTACTTAATGCTTCAAATTTAAACATCAGGCCCTATCTACTGTTTTGAGACAACCCCTACATTATTGTGAGGTGATCCCTGTGAAGGCTAATATCCACTCCTTTGAAAGCTTCGGTACTGTGGACGGACCGGGCATCAGGTTTGTCATCTTCATGCAGGGCTGTCGTTTCCGCTGCCTCTATTGCCACAACCCCGACACCTGGAGCATGGAGGGTGGAACCTTATACACACTTGAAGAGCTGGTCCAAAAGGTCTTGCGCTATAAGCCCTACTTTGATCACTCCGGAGGGGGTGTGACGGTTTCAGGCGGAGAGCCCCTGCTTCAAGCCGGTTTTCTGGCTGATTTCTTTCAGACCTTAAAGGAAAATGATATTCACACCTGCCTGGACACCAGCGGATACTTTATCCCGGAGGATAGGGATGCTGTGTGCCGCCTGCTTGAGTCAACCGATCTTGCCCTGCTGGATATTAAGCACACTGATCCCGAAGCCCATAAAAAGCTCACGGGCAGCAGTTGGGATCAGGTTCATGCCTTCATTGAGCTGACCAAAACCTATAAGACACCTCTATGGCTCCGATATGTGGTGGTTCCGGGATATACCGACGACCCTGAGCAAGTCAGAGCCTTCAAACGCCTGGCAGGCGAGCTGCCCAATGCCGAAAAAACAGAACTCCTGCCCTTTCACAAGATGGGTGAATTCAAATGGAAGGAACTTGGCCTTTCCTATGCCCTGGGGGATACAATGCCGCCCACCCAGGAAGCAATGCGCAGTCTTGAAGCCTTATAGCAAAGCTTTATACCCCCACCACAATTGGCGGCTCGATCAAAAAGCCGCCTTTTTTGTTGTCAGCACAGTAACATTAAAGTATAATAATTTCGTCCGAAGCTATGATGAATAGGGCAATACTATTGAAAGGTCTGATGGTGAGATGAAAAAGTTAAAGTTTTATGAGGGCCGTAAAATCGGGCATCTCAAGGAAATGGTGCAGCAAAGCGCTGATATATATGGCGATTTGGATGCCTTCCTCGTAAAAAACAACAGCACCGGTCAGATTAGAAATGTTTCCTTCAGACAATTCCAAAATGATATTCTTTATCTTGGCACCTCACTATGCCAACTTGGTCTCAAAGACCGAATGATCGCCATCGTCAGCGAAAACCGTTATGAGTGGTGCGTATCCTATCTTGCCATCGTCAATGGTACCGGCGTCGTGGTCCCCATGGACAAAGAGCTTCCTGAACACGAGCTCCTTTCTCTCTTTGAACGCAGTGAGGCCGGAGCTGTTCTTTGTTCTCAGGAATATGCCGAGCTATTGAAGCTGAAAAGGAAGGATCTTAAGCATCTGGTTCACATCATCAGCTTTGATCAGGCGAAAAGCGATGATGAAATTCTGTCCTTCTCAGAGCTGGTTCAAAACGGCAAGGTCCTTCTCGACAAGGGTGACCGCACCTTTGCATCAGCTGCCATCGATCCTGAGGCCATGAATATGCTTATCTTCACCTCTGGAACCACAGAGCAGTCCAAGGGAGTCATGCTAAGCCATAAAAGCATCGCTTCAGACATCATGGCTGTTTCAAAGCTGCTTTATGCCGACAATAATGACCTGATTATGTCCATTCTGCCTCTCCATCACACCTATGAGTGTACAGCCGGATTTCTCACCATGGTTTATCTGGGCGTCACCATATGCTTCTGCGAGGGGCTTCGCCATATCAATAAAAACCTTCAGGAGTACAAGCCCTCCATGATGATGAGCGTTCCCCTGATTCTGGAGAATGTCTATACTAAGGTCATCAAGAAGGCCCAGAAGGAAAAACGCTTACCCGCACTCAAATTCGGTCTTTTTGTGGCAGGCACCCTGTATAGAATCGGCATTGATGTTCGTCGGCAGCTGTTTAAGGAGGTTATGGACAATCTGGGCGGCAACCTGAGGCTGATCATTTCCGGTGCCGCAGCGCTAAACCCCAAGATTTCCAAAGCGCTTCGTGCCATGGGCTTCAATATCATGCAGGGCTACGGCCTCACCGAGTGCTCTCCTATCGTGTCAGTCAACCGGCTGGACTATTACCGTGACGATTCGGCAGGACTTCCTCTTCCGGGCGTCGAGGTGGCTATCGACAACCCCGGCCCCGATGGCGTGGGTGAAATCAAGATTAGAAGCGCTATCACCATGCTTGGCTACTATAAAAACCCCGAGGCCACAAATGCCGTACTGAGGGATGGATGGCTTTATACGGGAGATAACGGTTTCATTGACAAAAAAGGCTTTTTACATATCGCGGGGCGCCAGAAGAACGTGATCGTCACCAAAAACGGCAAGAACATCTTCCCCGAGGATGTGGAGCTTTATCTCAACAAGAGTGAATATATTAAGGAATCCCTGGTCTATGGCGTTGACCGGGAGGATGACGAGGACACCATCGTCTGTGCCAAGATCGTTCCCAATATGGAGGTCATTGTTGAGAAGTTCGGCCAGGTTCCCGTTCAGGACGAGCTCTATAAGCTCATCAAGCAGGAGGTTCTGAAGGCCAACAAGAAGCTTTCCTCCTACAAGAAGATCAGGCATTTTGAGATCCGCGAGGGTGAGTTTGAGAAGACCACAACCAAGAAGATCAAGCGTCAGGTTGAGTTGATATCCCTGAAAACCATCAGCGATATGTTTAAGGTCTTCAAGAACGGCAAATAGCAGGGAGTTAACTTCCTTGAAGCATAAAGGCAGGTATTTATGATTAGAAGCACCTTTCACGCCCACAGCAGCTTTGATGACGGCACCTGCGGGCTTGAGGATTATGTTCGGGCTGCTGTTGCAAAAGGGTTTTCAGTGCTGGGCTTTTCGGCTCATGCCCCTGTGCTTTTTCAAAGCGACTGGAATATGAATCCCGCCCGGTTTCCTGAATATGTGGCCACAGCACGAGCCCTTGAGGAGAAATACCGGGATCAGATTGAGATCTATACCGGTCTGGAAGCCGACTACTACAAGGGCTGCACCGACTGGCGCAACAAGGAAGGCATCGATTACACCATCGGTGGCATGCATTTCGTTCAGAACCCGAAGACCGGCCTTTATCTTACCTTCGATGGAAACCGCCAGGAATTCGAGCAGATCCTCGATGATATCTACGAGGGTAAGATCACTGCTTTAGTGGAAGGCTATTATGGGCTCGTGCGTGAAATGCTTATGAAAATGACCCCCAACATCGTGGCCCATCTGGATGTCATTAAAAAGAACAATGCCTCCGGAAGATACTTTGATGAGGAAGACGAGTGGTACCGGGACGAAGTGATGAAAACACTGGAGGTCATTTCACTGACCCATACCATCGTGGAAGTCAATACGGGAGGTATGGCCAGAGGCTATACCAGGGAGCCCTATCCGAGCCGCTGGATACTCGAGGAGTGCCTTGCCATGGACATCCCCGTTATGGTAAATTCGGATACCCATAACCCCGATACCATCGACTTCTATTTCGATGAAAGCTATCAGCTACTACGGGAAATCGGCTATAAATCCCAGCGCATCCTCCTCCATGGAGAATGGCAGGATGTAAGCCTTTAAGTATTTTGCGATTGGCGGAAGGAAACATGAAAATCATTCACCTGATTGGCGGCGGAGACGAGGGCGGCGCCAAGAGCCATGTGCTGCAGCTGGTCAAGGCACTTGGAGAGCATATCGATGTGACATTAATCAGCTTCAGAAAAGGCCGGTTTCATGACGATGCCGTCGCTATGGGCATTGATGCCCGGGTGATTCATTCGGGCAACATCATCTCTGATGTGAAGGAAACTCTCCGACTGGTGCGAGAGGGCGGCTATGAGATCATCCACTCCCATGGTGCCAAGGCCAATATGATTGGGACCATCATCAAGCGCCTCACGGGCATTCCGGTGGTTACCACCGTTCACAGCGATTATCGCCTGGATTACATGCACAGCTTCCTAAAGCGCTTTTCCTTCGGCGTGATCAATATGATTTCCCTCCGGAAGATCAATTATCACATCAGCGTTTCCAATAATTTCAAGGAGATGCTTATGAGCCGGGGCTTCAATCCCCAGCGGATCTTTACGGTATATAACGGCATCCCCTTTAATAATGTCATCCCCCCCTGCTCCCGCAAGGAATTCTTTGAGCAGTATCATATTCCGTTCCCTCTGGATTCGGTAGTTATCGGCATCATGGCAAGGCTTCATCCTGTCAAGGACCATGAGACCTTTTTAAATGCCGCAGCCATGGTGGTTAAGGGTAACCCCAAGGCGCGCTTTATCATCGGCGGCCCCGGCGACGAGCTTCTGCCCCATCTGGAGGAGCATGCTAAAAAGCTTGGGATCCGCGATTATGTTTGCTTTACAGGCATGATTGACAAGCCCTTCGACTTCTTTCAATCCATTGATATCAACACCCTGACCTCCATCAGCGAGAGCTTTCCTTATGTCATTCTGGAGGGCGCACGCTTTTCCAGAGCAACGGTCAGCACCCATGTGGGCGGTCTTGGCGATCTTATTGAATCAGGGAAAAATGGCTATCTGGTTAAGCCCCGGGACTGGAAAAAGCTTGGCGAGCATCTTCTGAAGCTATCTCTAGACGAGGAGAAGCGCAATGCCATGGGGCAGGCGCTGCGTCAGAAGGCTGAGCAGCTATTTTCTCTTGATAATATGCGCCGGACCCAGCTTGAGATCTATGACAGCATATTGGCCGCCGAAAAGCGATTCAAAAAGGACGGCAAGCTGTATGACATGGCCTTGCTCGGCTACTACGGCTATAAGAACAGCGGTGACGAAGCCATCCTGAAGGCTACCATCAAGGCCATGAGAGACATGAACAGGGATCTCACCTTTGTGGTGCTTTCCAAGACTCCCAAAGAAACCATGATGCAAAACGGTGTGGACTCTATTAACCGTTTCAACCTGTTTAAAGCCGTCAGGATGCTGAAAAAGTCGCGGCTGTTTTTAGCCGGGGGCGGCAGTCTGATTCAGGATAACACCAGCACCCGATCCATCATCTATTATCTCTTGATGCTGAAGATTGCGAAAAAATGCGGTGTTAAGGCCATGCTCTTTGCCAACGGCATAGGTCCCATCAACCGAAAGGTTAACAGAAATATGGCCGCCAAGGTCTTGAACACCCTGGATGCCATCACCCTAAGAGATCCCGTATCCTTTGACGAAATCAAAAGAATGGGCATCAGCAAGCCCGAGATCTATGTCACCTCCGACCCTGCCATTCTTCTGGAGCCTGCAGGTAATTCTGAAGTCCTGGAGATGATGGAAAGGGAGGGTATCCCACTTGACAAGCCCCTTATTGGGTTCTCTGTCCGGAAATGGGGCGACTCGGGTTTTGTGGACGGGATAGCTCAAATCGCCGACTATTGTGCAGAGCACTTCAATGCCTGCCCTGTTATGCTGCCCATGCAGCACCCCTCGGATTGCACCATTTGCGATCAGATCATTCAAAAAATGAAGCAGCCTGCAGCTATGATTCGAGGTATCTATTCTCCCGAGCTCATACTTGGCTTCACCGGAAGGCTCAGCTTGCTTGTGGGCATGCGCCTTCATTCCCTTGTGTACGCCTCCAATCGATGCGTCCCCCTTCTCGGCCTGGTTTATGAGCCCAAGGTGGAGGCCTTTATAAACGAGATCGGACAGGTATCAGGCGGAAAGGTTGACCAAATGGATTACTGCCGCATATGCTCCCAGTTGGATGATATCTGGCAGAACCGTGAGCAGATCTCAACCGACCTCAGAAAATCCAACGAAAGGCTGGTTCTCCTGGCCAGGAGCAACATCAACACAGCCCTCCATTTGCTTGAAAACATAAAATAGGAATCAGTCGCTAAAGATAGAAATGCTATAGGAGAGATTGACATGGAAAAAAGAGATATCCACGGTGTGCTGATTGACAATGTAACCATGGATGAGGCCCTGGATCGCGTATTGGAAATGCTGAAGATGAACAAGCCTCATAAGATATTCACACCCAACTCTGAGATCATCATGGAAGCTACCCGAAATCCCGAGCTGAAGGGCATTTTAAACTCGGCTGATCTTCTGATCGCCGATGGCGCAGGCGTGGTGCTGGCTTCAAAGATTCTTAAAAACAGGATTGTGGAAAAGGTCTCGGGTATTGATCTTGTGAAACGCCTTCTCATGAACACCGATCGGAGACCCACCAGCTTTTTCATCTTCGGCGGAAAGCCCGGAGTTGCCGAAAAGGCCTCCATCAATATTCTGTCGGACTTCCCGAGAGCCAATATTCTGGGCTTCCGCAACGGTTATTTCACACCTGAGGAAGAGCCCGATATTATCAATAAAATCAATGCCGCTAATGCTGAGATCCTTCTTGTTGGACTTGGTGCGCCGAAGCAGGAGAAATGGATCCATGAAAACGCAGACAAGCTTAACTGCAAGGTGCTCATGGGCGTGGGGGGTTCCATCGACGTCTTTGCAGGAACCGCCTCGCTGGCGCCGGAGTTCATACGGAAGGCCGGTTTTGAATGGCTCTACAGGCTTATCAAGGAGCCAAGACGCTATAAGCGGATGATGGATCTGCCTCGCTTTATGATGCTGTCTGTTAAGGAGCGCTTCAGAAAAAAGGCATAAGCCTTTCTCTACTGAGCCGCAAGCTTCCTTGCGGCTTCGATGGTCAGACAATAGACCATATCCATGGTCACCCCGCCGCTCTGATTGAGCTTTTCGACCACGGCCTCAGGAATCAGTCCCTTGCCCTTTGCGGTCTGATAGGCCATTTGGTCTTCATAAGGCTGGTTGAGTGCATCCAGAAGGATGGCACAGGCCTTCTCCCCTGTGAGCGGGGTTTTGATTTCATAAGCCCGCAGCCTGGTATCCATATTGAGGCTGTAGGCATCGGGTGCAATCTTCACAATGGTGTTTTTCATAAGGACAGCCATCACGTCGCAGCTGGCTTCGCTGTCTAGTCTGAAGTCATTATCAGTTCCGGCTGCGATCAAGCCGTATTCGGCCAGATCAAGAATATAGGGATATGCCCAGTGGCTTTCCAGGGCTTCTCCTGACTTGCCGATCATCATTTTCTCCGAAAACTCCTCAAGATAGATGCCTCCGCGCTTTAAAAAGCTGACATAGTCCCTGATAACTTCATCAGTAGCATCCAGCAGTTCAGAGGGCTTCTTTTCGTTGAGGAAGCAGTAGGCACCGATCAAACCGGCTGACTCACCCACGGTGATGCTCACCGGGATGCTCCCGGCGCTGGATGCCGCAAGGGACTTATAGGAGGCCTTGGGTCCCGGCATCAGCACATTGGTGAGATTCACCGGTATAATGCTTCCTAAGGGAATGGAATAGACATTGGGATTACCTACAATATAGTCAAAGCCCTGATCCACAAACTTACCACCATCAATTGGCATGGAAGCCAGGGCAATCTTGTCCTTGAAGTTGGTGTTCTCAAGGATATCGGATACCGTGAGGGTATATCTTCCCTCAAAATGCCTGTACTCAGGGATGAATAGCGCATCCGGAGCAGTTTTGAAGGTACAGTTTTCGAAGGGGATAAATATCGACTTCATATAGGCCGTGAGCATGAAGGCCTCGTATAAGGCATCGTCGTAGGCTTTTTGGACATCCTCAGGATCATTTACATCCACACCCCACTGTCTTAAGCCTGTGATGATAAAGGTGTCATCGGACTGCTTCACAAAGGATGGTGACACCAGCTTTGATCTTTTATTAACCCGTTCATAGCCCATGAGATGCAGCGTAAACTCGTCAGCAAAATCTGAGGTCTTCTGAATCTTGCTCATTTCCTCCCATTTGACGCCCGAAATCATGAAGTTGAACTCCAGCGGCATATAGACGCCATCCAAATTCAGATCCTCGGAACCCAGGGTATAGGGCACCTGGCAAAGCATGAGCAAGTCCCCGTCCCGTGTGGCATCGATGAAGACCGAGGATGTATAGTACTCCTCCTTGCCCTGCCGTAAAACCCGAATGCCCTCCACCGTCTGTCCGTCAACCACGGCCTCCTTGACTGTGGTCTCGTAGAATATGGTAAGGGTTTTCTCCTTTTTCACAAGGCTTGCCACAGAGTCCAGATAGTCCTTGGTGCTGAAGCCTACTTTAAGCTCCCCGAATATTTCCTCATAGATACCCTTGTTGAGTACTGTCTTTTTACCATTTATAACGCCCTCATCGGGTTTCATCTCCACAATCATGCTGTGGCCGATATAGCTCACAAGATCCTTGTCCTCGGTGATAAGCAGGGTTTTCAGACCTGTTCGTGCACAGGCCACTGCGGCGGCTATGCCCTCGGGCTCAGAGCCTATGATGATGGCCGCATACTCATTTTCCTCCAACCGATAGCTGCCGGCACGAATATTCTTAAGATACGCATCGAAGGACACGCCGGTAATCCGGGGCAGAATGCCGAATAAAAGCACTACTGCAAATAATAAGGAAACGATGATATTCCTGATAAATCGGTCTTTTTTCATACCAGCGCAATCACTCCAAAATAAGCATCTGATTTATCTATCGTCAAAATGCCCCCAGGGGTTGAACAAAGAAGAAAGCGCTGTCTTAAAAGTTATATAAATAATAGGCCAAGATGTTCAAATCTTCTTGCTGTCCTCGTGAGGTCGCTCACATTACGCATTTCCGTGCGATTAAAGTGGTTGTAGCCTGCAGCAGTTTATGGCTCCTGAATCCGTTCAAGGATTCAAGTCGCGCCCGCTACGCAATCCGTGCTTCGCTTTAAACTACAGGCAGGCACACCACTTATCGCATTCATACAGGCACGCGAATTCCTCAGGAATGCATTTCAGATTTAAACATCATGGCCTAGAATTTATTCAACTTTCAGAAGGCTTCTTTTATCTTGAAGCCGAATATTGCATGGATTATTTAATGCTGTAGCTGCCTCGGACAATCACATAGTTTGTGTTTGCCTTAAACTCCATTCCCCTTCCGTCACTCTTGGGGGAAACCACCAGGTGCTGTAGCGGTATATTATTCCCTTGCAGGAGATCCACGCCTGCGCTGACATCCACCAACGTGCCGCTTTCGCCCTTGATGGCAGTAGCCTGGCCGCTTCTGAGTATGACCTCTGAGCCGCTTCCCATCATGAGCTTCTGTCCCTTCTTCAGTTCCAGAACCACAAAGCCGTTTTCAATGGAGGTGATGCGATTCTTCACGTTGTTCAGCTCGGTAAGCGCATCAATGACAAACTGGGTGAGGTCACCTACATCAGTTTTCAGTTGGGCGACCGCAGTATTATCAATGGTACCGGTTCCGGAGGTGCCGGTGGTATTGCCGATTCGGGCTGAAAGCAATGCAATTTGTTGATCTACATAGCTTTTAGTGACCAACGGATCGCTGCTGCTGCCCGGCTGACCCGCGGCTGATGCCGCTACAATGGCAATCACCAGAAACAATACTGCAGTTAGTGGATAAATGAACCTCATTTTTCCCTTCATCTTTTGTCCCCCTTTATCTACTCTTCGTTAAGCCCTTACTGCACGTATGTAACGCTCAGGCCGAAGCTTGTACGAAGGGCATGATCCACTCTTCTCATTAAGTAATCATCCAGGTGTCCCGCTTTCTCACGCAATCTCCTTTTATCAATGGTCCTCACCTGTTCGAGAAGCACTATAGAATTTCTGTTGAGCCCGAAGCACTCGCCCATGATTTCAATGTGAGTGGGAAGACGGGCCTTTTCCAACTGTGATGTTATGGCTGACACAATGATTGTGGGACTAAACTTGTTGCCTATGTCGTTTTGAATGACCAACACCGGGCGAATACCACCCTGTTCCGAGCCAACCACGGGGCTTAGGTCGGCGTAATAAATGTCGCCTCTTCTTATCAGCAAATCCTTCACTTCCTCAATTCAAGGAATGGCTGAAATATTGCCCTGTCTATATCTTCGGCCTCTACCTCATCATTCCTTTGGTATTGGCCTCCAATATCATCAGACCCTTTTGCCCTTGCCATTATTATACGGACTGGCCTGCAAGAGCGTCAAATTAAAAATAAGTTACGCGCGCATTCATTATTGTTACACATTTCCTGAGTGCGTATACATCAGCCGCTTAAAGGTTCATAAAAGATAATTGAGGACATTGACTACGGTGCCGTTTCTCAAATACACGCGAGGGATACGCTTTCCGATGATGCAGACGGTCTCATAGGCGATGGTTCCTATAAGAGAGGCGATCTCGTCGGCCGTAATCTCTTTGCCTCCCTGATTGCCCATGAGCACCACTTCATCTCCTATTCTGACATCACCCTCGATATCGGTGACATCAACCATACACTGATCCATGCAGATGGTCCCCACAATCGGCGCATACTGACCATTGACCAGAACCCTTGCCTTTCCTGTTAAAAGCCTGCTGTATCCGTCGGCATACCCTATTGGAATGGTGGCGATGCGGGATTTCCTGGTAGTGGTAAACCTTCGCCCATAGCTAACCGAGACCTTTTCCTCCACATCCTTAACCAGAATAATATTGGCCTTGAGGGTCATGGCCGGCTTCAGGCTGATAATGCTCCGATCCACCTCGGAGGACGGATAGATGCCGTAAAGGATTACGCCCGGACGGACCATTTCCAGCGTCATCTCCGGGTATTGGAGGATGGCTGCGCTATTGGACACATGGCGGATGGGAATGAGCACGCCGATGCGGTTCAGCTCTTCGATAATGCTGTCAAACAACTCAAACTGATGTATGGTATAGGTTCTTTCCTTTTCGTCGGCCACTGCAAAATGGGTAAAGATGCCCTCAACGATGATGCCCTTCAGCTTCATGATAGCCACCACATCCTTAACAGCGCTGTAACCCGGCATGAAGCCCACGCGGGTCATTCCCGTATCAATCTTGATATGTATTTTGGCCTTGGTTCCCTGTCTGAGAGCTTCCTGGGAAAGGGCCTCAGCCAACTCGTGGCTGTAGACCGTCTGGGTGATGCTGTATTGAATCAGCTCGTGGGCGCGCCTGGGGTCAGTGTAGCTCAAAACCAGGATGGGCACGTCAATACCGATTTTCCGAAGCTGTATGGCCTCATCGATCATGGAAACCGCTAAACGCGTGGCACCGCTCTCCAGCAGGGTAGACACGGTTTCCAGAGTGCCGTGGCCATAGGCATCTGCCTTGACAACGGCCATGATCTCGGTTCTTTTCCCCACAAGCCGCCGAATTTCCTTCATATTGTGCGCGATATGGTCTAGGTTTATTTCAGCCCAGGCCCGGTTGAATGTATAATCCATAAGTCACCTCGTTATTTCGCGAATACTGCTTTCATGGCGCTTCCGATATGATTTGCGATATCAGAGGCCATCAGGGCTGCCTCTCCCTTTTCGGCAGCAGCCAGATCTCCCGCCAGACCATGAAGATACACAGCGGCAAGGGCCGCTTCACAGGGCTGCATCCCCTGTCCAAGGAGAGACACCAGCATGCCGGCCAGAACATCTCCCGAGCCTGCCGTAGCCATGCCGCTGTTGCCGGTGGGATTGATCAGGGTTCTGCCATCGGTGCAGACCACCACCGTGGAGGCACCCTTCAAGATCAGGGTCAGGCCATGCTTTTGGGCATAGCTTGCGGCATGACCGATACGGTCCTCCTGAACGGCTCGGGCGCTTAAGTTCAAAAGCCGTCCCATCTCGGCAGGGTGGGGCGTCAATATGATTGGAGCCCTTCTGTTGTTAAGAAATTCGGGATGCTCGGCCAGCAGGTTCAGTCCATCGGCATCGATAACCAGCGGTTTCTCGCAGATTGACAGGACAATCCGCAGCAAATCAGCGGTCTCCGGGGTTTTTAGCAATCCGGGCCCAATGAGCACGGCATCGTGTTGGTCGATCAGCTCCTTGATAAAGCCCTCATCCACTTCACCGACAGTTCCCTCTCTATCCTCCAGAGGTGTATACACAGCCTCGGGAAGCATTGCTGCCAGAGTGGGCACGATGCCCGAGGGTGACGCAAGCCGCACCAGACCTGAACCGGTGCGATAACAGGCTAAGGCCGACAAGCAGGCAGCCCCGGTGTAGCTTCTGGATCCCGCAAACACAAGAACCCTGCCAAATGTCCCTTTATGGCTATCTACAGGGCGTTTGGGCAAAACAGCAGCCACCATCCCGGAATCTATCATTTCCATGGTCTTCAGGTTATCTGCGAGGAAATAGGGAATGCTGATATCGGCCACGGTAAGCTCACCCAGGCACGAAGCCGCGGGATATTGCACCATACCGACCTTTGGGAGAAAAAAGGTTACCGTATAGTGGGCCTTGATGCATGAGCCAAAAATCTGGCCTGTCAAGCCATTCATGCCTGATGGAACATCGATGGCCAGGGTGCAGGGCGAATGGGTGTTCACGGCATCGATGAGCTTCTGAATAAAACTGTTTGGGCTTCTATTGAGTCCGGTGCCGAATAAGCCGTCTATCACAAGATCCGAAGCTTGAAGGGAGGCCTCAAAAAGCCTGTATGCCTCATCTCCGGCCAGGTGATGGAATACCACACCCATGTTGATCAGGATGTCTGCGTTAATGCGTGCATCACCCCGATAATCACCAGAGGGGATCAAGGTGAAGAGCAGAACCGAATAGCCCATACCAAGAAGATGGCGTGTCACAGCAAGAGCATCTCCGCCGTTATTGCCGCTTCCGGCTAAAACCAGAACCCGCGTGCCGTTTCTTTTATTTAAGATATCTGCTGCCTTCATGGAAACCTGCAGGGCGGCGTTCTCCATGAGAACGATACCCGGTACGCCGATTTCTTCAATGGCTCTTTTATCAATGGCTCTCATCTGATCCGGAGTCAGAAGTCTCATGCATTAATTCCTCCAACCCAAATTCTTTTTCCAGGTTCCTCACATTATCGGAGCCGATCAGCTCTGTGATATCCAAAGCCAGGGAGGTCCAGTCCACATTGATGGATTCAAGCTCCTGATTGAGGGCCTGCTGCCTTGCCTCGATTTGGGCAAGCTCTTGTCTGATTTCCTGAGCACGCAGCTTGCTCTGCTTCAAGGTGGTGAATATGTAATGGATAGATTGAATCAGGAGGTTCATATTGGATTCCTTCAGAGAATCGGTGACCTTCTCAATATCCTCCAGATTCTTATCCACTCTGGCATTGATGCGTTCTATTTCCTTTTTGCATTCCTTAAGCTTGTTCTTGGCCTCGCTGTTGTTGTTCTCGAAGGCTTCCTTGGTGAGGCTGATGATTTGGTTCATGCACTTGCGCTTGGTGGGCTCAAGGTTTTCCTGTTCCTGCCTGAGCATGGCTTCCTTCTTAATAAGCTCGTTTACCTCAGCCTGAGCAGTTTCAAGCTCGGGATTCATGCTAATGGTGGCAAATAGCCTGGTCCAGCGCTCATCTATGGTCAATCGGGTGATATTATTCTTTTTTAGTACCGATAAATCGAGCATTACAGAGCCTGTAGCATTCTCATTCTGAGCTTCAGGAGCCATCGCTTTTGGTGCTTTTCGTTTAAACAACGACATAGGAAATCCTCCCTACGAATGGGTCAGTCCTTTTTGGATCTGATCTCGTTTGAATAATCGCATATAGCCTTCGTAGTTAAATATCGGAATAATCCCCAATCTTTCCAATCCTTATCGATAGATTTCAGTCGTTCGGAAAGGTTCTCAAGGTCGTTTGCATCGGCTTCCATGACCTCGTCAACCTCGTCGTCACTTGCATCAGCTAAAAGATTGCCGCTGATCTCCTTTAGGTGAAAGAAAAAGGAATAGAAATAAACCCGGTCCTTACCACGTTTAAGCTCGATACGGTAGACCCCGATAAAACGTACGATCTCGGCAACAAGACCCAATTCCTCCGAAACCTCACGCTTGACAGCCCCTACAATGTCCTCGCCGTGCTTGATGCCGCCGGTGGGAACTCTGAAAATGCCCTCCGGATACTCCTTGCTCCGAACTGTGATAAACTTGCCGTTAGGTCTTTCCACAGCAAAAACAACCTCGCCCATCCGGTCGGTGGCCACCAGGTCCTTAGTTCTGTAAAAGAACCGCACGCTATGATATTTCAGGGGGACAGTCCTGACCCAGGCATCCCTGCCGTATTGACCTCTCAGTGCATCAATAATCCTGTCATCGAGTAAATTCACGCATAATCACCCATACATTCCTCTATCTTTTAAGTATAACATAACCCCTTTAAGAAAACATCCGATTTGTCCAGGGTCTGCCTTAAGGCGCATGAAAGCATGAAATTCAAATGTGTACTTGCCGAAAGGTATCATCTCTTGAGATAATAAAGGAGAAATGTGCAGAAAAAGTGGTGGTAACATGCAGCTAAAGGGCCTTAACCTGCATCTGGAGAAGTTTATCAATTTTAAGTTCCTCCGAAACAAGCGTGTGATCCTGATCCTTGTGGGGATCATTGTTCTTGCGCTTGCGCTTACAGCTGTATTCCTGACTAACTCTATACTCGCAAGTCCCCGTATTTATTCCGGTGTATATATTGACGGCACCTCGGTGGGCGGCATGAACCGTGATGAGGTGAAGAGCTATCTTGCCGATCGCTACCAGAAAATCTTAGATCGCATTGAGCTTACCTTGTTTAACGACAGGCTTGAAACCACCTATACCCTGAAGGATCTGGGCGTCTCTATGGATGTGGAGGGTATGCTGGAGACAGCCTACAATGCCGGGAGGAACGGTTCTTTCGTCAGCCGCCTGGTTGAAATAACGAGGTTAAAGAAGTATCCTCTGACCATCCCACTCACCTTTAAATATGACAATGATCGGCTGGAGACCGTTCTGCAGAACATTAGCCGCAAATCGGCCAAAGAGCTGTCGGTGCCCAAGATCATCCTGGAGGGTGACAAGGTTTTCCTCCAGACAGGGGTATCGGGCTGGGATGTGGATGTGGATGCCTTAAGGGAGAAAATCCTTATAGCGGTGAAACAGCTGCAGTCCGATTACATACATATTCCCGAAAAAGAAATCAAACCCCCTAAAATAGATTTGGAAACCACATTTCAGGCCATAAACCGGGATCCTGCCGATGCCACCGTCGTCAAATCCCAAGAGGGAAAGGCTCAAATTCAGCCTCATGTCAACGGACGGCGTATCGACAAGGCCAAGCTCAAGGGGGTCATCGACAGCATTGAGAGCCGCGTCTATCAGGGGCTTGAGGAAATCGAGCTTCCAGTGGAGGTCATACCGCCCAAGGTAACCACAGAGCAGCTCACTTCCCTGCTTTACAGGGATGTTCTGGCAAGCTACTCCACCGTCTTTTCGGCCGGCACCGTTAATGCCCGCAACAGGGGCATCAATATCCGGCTTGCCGTAGAGACCATAGACGGCACCGAGCTCTTCCCGGGAGAGGAGTTCTCCTTTAATGATATTGTGGGTCCCAGGACAAAGGAAAAGGGCTATGCTATCGCCCATATCTACAGCGGAGGGGAGATTCGAGACGGCTATGGCGGTGGAATATGTCAGGTTTCCACCACCCTCTATGACGCTGTGCTTCTGGCCAACCTAAATGTCACCGAACGTCACAACCATATCTTTACGGTAAGCTATGTCCCCCTTGGGCTGGATGCCGCAGTCTCATATGGTTATGCCGATCTGAAGTTTCAAAACAACACCAATTATCCTATCCGCATAAACGCAAAGGTTTCAGACGACAATAGACTTACCTTCTCCATCGTGGGCACCAACCTGTACCCGGATGTCCACGTAAAGCTCATTACAAAGATCCTCACCACCACCAAGACAAACACCGTTTATGTGGATGATCCTTCTCTGGCTCCCGGTACCGTCGTTGTGGATGAGGAGGGCATGGATGGTGCTGTGGTGGATACCTATATCAAGATTTACAGCGGTAAGGATGTCATCAACGAGTATAAGCTGCATCAGAGCACATACCAGATGCTTCCCCGCAAGATACGCCGGGGCGTGTCGGGCAACTAAAATAGGCCTTACCCTTCAGGTATTTAAGGCAATACGGTGTTAATCACAGGATTTCAGCCATAATGATCATTAAGACCTTTACAGTTAGGGTCATCCAAACTCCAAAGGAAAGGCATGGAGTGGAAAGAGAAAACCATGCGCGCATACACAGTAAGCGAAAAATATCAGCATAAACGCTGTGACAAATTTTTATTGGATCAGCTTTCAGTTCCCCCATCGGTTATCTACAAGGCTTTTCGGAAG
>Ga0116192_1000687_pt1 | contig 25055 bp, 21 predicted proteins | sample AD_UKC113_MetaG_FD_89876 | JGI IMG/M metagenome (GOLD analysis project Ga0116192, IMG submission 89876) | Active sludge microbial communities of municipal wastewater-treating anaerobic digesters from Hong Kong - AD_UKC113_MetaG | ecosystem: Engineered > Bioreactor > Anaerobic > Digestate...
ATCCTTCCCGGTCTGTCCCAGATGTTCTTTGGAAATATTGGCGGTTCTCTGGGTGAAACCTCGGCGCTGGCCCTTATCATAGGCGGGCTCTACCTTCTGTTCAGGGGTGTTATCACCTGGCATATCCCCGTGATTTACACCGGCACCGTGGCCCTGATGGCATGGATTCTTGGGCCCAATGGTTTTCTGACCGGCAACCCACTCTTCCATGTACTGGCCGGCGGTCTTCTTCTGGGAGCCTTCTTCATGGCCACCGACTATACCACCAGTCCCATGACGAAAAAAGGCATGGCCATATTTTCCGTGGGTTGTGGTGTTCTGACCATTGTTTTCAGACTCTATACCAATATGCCCGAGGGCGTTTCCTTTGCCATTCTTCTGATGAACGTAGCCGTTCCTCTTATTGATCGGTATACTGCCCCGAAAAGATTTGGAGGTGGTGCACGTGTTTAAGGATTTGATTAAACCGTCCCTGATTCTCTTTTTGGTCTGTGCCATTATGACGGGTGCTCTGGCCTATGTCAACGGCGTGACCAAGCCCATTATTGAAGAAAATGACAAGAAAACCGAGCAGGAAAGCCTGGAAATGGTTTTCCCCGACAGCGACAGCTTTTTGGAGCCTGTGAAGGCCGATGAACTTAAACAGCAGGGTCTTGATGTCAGTGATAGAATTGTAAAGCTCTATGAGGCCCAAAAGGAAGGAAAAACCCAGGGTTATGTGGTTGAGGTTTCCTCCAAGGGTTATGGCGGAGCCATTAAAATCTTTGTGGGTGTGGACATGGAGTCCAATATAACAGGTGTTATGCTTGCAAGCCATAACGAGACCCCCGGTCTGGGCTCTAAAGCAGCCGATAAGGCCTTTACCCAGCAGTATTTAGGACAAATTCCCGAGAAGGCTTTCTCTGTGGTCAAGGGCGTTGCCGATGAAGACCACGAAATACAGGCTGTCAGCGGGGCCACCATCTCCTCCAGGGCTGTAACCCAGGGCGTGGCTGATGCCGTGATACTGATTCGTTCGTTATTGGGGGGTGCGTAAAATGGCAGAAAAGAAATCCTTAGGTTCTGTATTTTTTAACGGTATACTCAAAGAAAACCCCACTCTTCGCCTCCTTTTAGGTATGTGCCCGTCCCTTGCGGTCACCACCATGGCCAAGAATGGTTTGGGAATGGGGGCTGCGGCAACCTTCGTTCTAGTGGGCTCCAATCTGGTTATCTCCCTGATCCGTAAGATTGTGCCCGACAAGGTGCGTATACCTGTGTTTATCACCATCATTGCAACCTTCACCACCATTGTGCAGATGCTTTTGGCCGCATTCCTGCCCGAGATTAACAAGCAATTGGGTATCTTCATTCCGCTGATAGTGGTTAACTGCATCATCTTTGCCCGGGCAGAGATGTTTGCCCAGAAGAACGGGCCCCTTCTTTCCATCATGGACGCTTTGGGCATGGGTGCCGGGTTTACGCTTGCCATCACAGCCATTGGCTCTATTCGTGAGATTCTGGGTGCAGGAACCTGGATGGGTATCCCCGTAACCATCAATCTGTTTGAGCCCGCCACACTGTTCATCCTTCCTCCCGGAGGATTTATGGTTCTGGGCTTCCTGATTGCTTTAATTAACAAGTTAACCAATAAGAAAAAGGATCCTGCGTCAGCCCAGGGAGGATCGGGCTGTGCTGCCGGATGTCCCGGCTGCAGCAAGGCCATGCATGGAGGTGAGGCATAATGAAGGAGTTATTTGCCATTCTCATTGGCGCCATGTTCGTTGAAAACTTTGTTCTCTCAAAGTTCCTGGGTATCTGCCCGTTCCTGGGTGTATCCAAAAAGACCTCTACCGCCGTGGGTATGAGCGGTGCGGTGGTATTCGTTTTGGTGCTGTCGCAGGCTGTGACCTGGCTCATTAATGAATATCTGCTTAAGCCCTATTCTCTTGAATACCTCCAAACCATTGCCTTTATTCTGACTATTGCGACTTTGGTGCAGTTTGTTGAGACTGTTCTTAAAAAGCTCATGCCTGCCCTGTATAAGGCCCTGGGTGTTTATCTGCCCCTTATTACCACCAACTGTGCGGTTTTGGGTTCGGCGCTTATCTTTGTTGAACGGGACTATACCTTTGTGGAATCGGTGGTCTTCGGCTTTGCGGCCGGCTTGGGCTTCACCCTGGCCCTGATACTCTTCTCGGGTGTCAGAGAACGCCTCGAAACTGCTGATATTCCGGAATCCTTTAAAGGAATGCCCATTACACTCATCGCGGCCTCTCTGGTGTCGGTAGCCTTTATCGGCTTTGCGGGCCTGGTTCTGCCGTAGGAAGGGGGAAGGACAAATGGAGATAATAATTCCTGTATCAATTATATCTGTGCTGGGTCTGGCCTTTGGCCTGGGGCTTTCCTACGCTTCCAAGGTTTTTGAGGTGAAGGTGGACGAAAGAATCAGCAAGGTCAGAGAGATGCTTCCCGGCGCCAACTGCGGTGCCTGTGGCTATTCAGGCTGTGACGGCCTGGCCGAGGCCATTGTCAATGAGGGTGTCCATGCCTCCAAATGCCCGGTGGGCGGAATAGAGGTGGTCAACGCCATCTCCGACTATATGGGTGTTGATGAAGGCTCTATTGATGTGAAGGTGGCCCGGATACTCTGTCAGGGTACCTGCAGCAATGTGGAGCAGAAGTACGATTATGACGGCATGGAAAGCTGCCATTCAGCCAATGCTCTGGCCGGCGGCATGAATGCCTGCTCCTATGGCTGTTTAGGTTTGGGAAGCTGTAAAAGGGTTTGCCCCTTTGATGCCATTGTCATGGAAGAAGGGGTGGCCAGGATCCTTGAAGATAAATGTACGGGCTGCGGCAATTGTGTGGCCGAATGTCCCAAGAGTATCATCCATCTCATCCCCGTCATGTCGGGCTTCACAGTGGTTTGCTCCAGCCATGATAAGGGGGCTGTGGCCAGAAAGAACTGCAAGGTGGCCTGCATTTCCTGTCAGAAATGCGTCAGGGTATGTCCCAGCCAGGCCATTGCCATGAATGACAATCTGGCAGTGATTGATCCCACCAAGTGCACCAATTGCGGAGAATGTGAAAAGGCTTGCCCGCAGAAATGCATCACCAACAGCATGCATAGGCGTTTGGATTAAACCCAAAGCCATATCCTTATTACGAATGTATTGATTAATAACCATGCCATGGACTTCTTGTATGGCTTTATGAGCCGAGAAATCCATGGCATGTTTTATTGCCCGTAAATGCCTTAAAAATTCGGTAACAGACCTTTGACCATGGGTATAAAATCCTATACAATGAGGGTAAATCAGGGAATATCTGTATGCCGCAAAGCGGCGTTGTTATAAACCATTACTTGGATAGAGAGGTTATTATTATGGGAATTAAGTATTTGGAAAAGCAAAGGGTTTTCAAATTGGATGCCGGTCAAACCTCTTATGTCATAGGGGTTGTGGACGATGAAGGGTTTTTAGGCCATGTTTATTTCGGAAAGCGCATACCTGACCAATATCTACCGGTGGAGAGCTTTCTGCGTCTCAATGAGTGGCCCCAGGTACCCTCACGGAATAATCGGGAGCGGCTTTCCTTTAACGACGCATTTCCAACAGAGTATTCCACCTTTGGCCAGGGTGATTTCCGGGAAGCCTGCCTGGCCGTAAAGGATGCCCATGGCCATTCGGTGTGCGGGATAAAGTACCAATCCCATCGCATTTATGCAGGGAAACCCCGGTTAAAGGGACTTCCGGCCACCTTTGGTTCCGAGGAGGAAACCACCACCCTGGAAATCACCTGTAAGGACGAGATATTAAATCTTGAGGTGGTACTTGTTTATACCGTTTTTGAAAAACTCAACGCCATTACCCGCAGTGTTCGTATCAGGAATCAATCCCAGGCGCCCATCCGCCTGACAAAGGCATTATCAGCCTGTGTGGATCTGAATGGAAATGATTACGATATCATCTCCCTTCACGGCTCATGGGCTCGGGAGCGGCATGTGCAAAGAATGCCCGTGGGCCTGGGCAAGAGGGTGCTCTCCTCAGTAAGGGGTGAGTCCAGCCACCAGTGCAATCCGTTCATGGCCCTGGCGGCCCGGGAAACCACTGAGGACTCTGGAGAGGTCTATGGCTTCTGTTTTGTCTATTCGGGAAATTTCGTGGGCATCGCCGAGGGCTGCCAGTTTAGCACCACCCGGGTGGTCATGGGCATCAATCCCGAGGGCTTCGAATGGCTGCTTATGCCCGAGGAGGAGTTTATCGCCCCCGAGGTCATCATGGTCTACTCGGACCAGGGCATCGGGAAGATGACCCGCACCTTCCATGACCTGATGCGGGGCCATCTGATAAGGGGCCAGTATAAGGATCGTAAGCGTCCTATCCTTATCAATAACTGGGAGGCCACCTATTTTGACTTCAATACCCAAAAGCTTCTGGATATCGCCCGGGAAGCCTCCAAGCTGGGCATTGAAATGCTGGTCATGGATGACGGCTGGTTCGGCAGGAGAAACAGTGACAACTGCTCTCTGGGAGATTGGGTGGTCAATGAGGATAAGATCCAGGGCGGGCTCAATTATCTGGTCAATGAGGTGAATAAACTGGGCATGCAGTTTGGCATTTGGTTCGAGCCTGAAATGATTTCCCCCGACTCGGATCTCTATCGGGCCCACCCCGACTGGTGCCTTCGCGTTCCTGACCGCACACCCTGTTTAAGCAGGGATCAGTATGTGCTGGACCTGACCCGCCCCGAGGTGGTAGAAACGGTCTATGCCATGCTCAGCAATATTCTGAAAAGTGCTAATATTACCTATGTGAAATGGGATATGAACCGCCCCTTAACCGATGTGGGAAGCGCCTACCTGCCGCCCGACAGACAGGGCGAGGTGAGCCATCGCTATATGCTGGCTGTCTATGAGATGATGGAGCGTCTGACCTCCGATTTTCCCCATATCCTGCTTGAAAACTGTTCAGGCGGCGGCGGCAGGTTTGATGCGGGCATGCTGTATTACAGCCCCCAGATCTGGTGCTCCGACGATACCGACGCCATTGAGCGACTGGAGATCCAGCGGGGAACGGCCATGGTCTATCCCCTGTCCACCATGGGAGCCCATGTGAGCGATTGTCCCAATCATGCCGTCCATAGGACCACTCCCTTTGAGACCCGGGGCTATGTGGCTCTGGCGGGCACCTTTGGCTATGAGCTGGATGTGACCAGAATTCCCGAGGAGGACAGAGCCCTGATTCCCAGCCAAGTCGCGCTGTATCATCGCTTCAATGATCTGATCCGGCAGGGGGATTACTACCGCATTGGAAGCTATGCCGAGAACCATGTCTATGATTGCTGGGCCGTGGTGTCCAAGGACCAAACAGAGGCGCTTGTGACCTATATCCAGGTGCTGCATCGGCCCAGCTTTAAGAACCAGCGTGTTCGCCTCAAGGGGCTTAATCCGGAGTATTATTACAAGGATGCGGAGACGGGTGAAGTGTTCAGCGGAAGTGTGCTCATGTATGGCGGAATGACTATGACAGGTATTCAGGGGGATTTCAAAGGTAAGCTCATTCATTTGGTGCGGGTTGAGCCGGAGGAACTTTAATAAAAGAGAATGGTGTCGCCGATGTTGACAAAGGCAGTGGCATGCAGTGAGGAGGGGAATTTCAGCGCTTTGCTAGCCCCTCTGACGGGCAGGACAATGCGCCAGGGCTTAACGGACCTTTTAATGCCCACGACCTGGTTTTCACTGTCCAGAAAGAGAATGTCCAGAGGATAGCGCATAAAAAGGGTGTGAACAAATCTGCATGGAACAACAAAGAAGCCGTAGTTTCCTTCTCTGCGTCCCATAAGTCCTTTCAATCTGGCAACCAATGAATCGGCAGCTTCTACGGGAATATGTCTGCCGGAGGGCGCTCTGTAATAGAGCGAGAATGAAACGTGCATTGTTAAATCACCTAAAAATAGCATACACGCTGAGTTCCTTCGGTGAAAGTGGGCCGTAAGACCTATATATGCTGGGACTGTCAGTCAGACTTTCGTATTTTTCTTCCGTATTACCTTTATGAAGTGTAAAATTTACATGTAAAGGGAACGCATAAGCTTTCCGGAACAAGGACAGATAAGCATTATGCAGGACTATGATATTGTCCGACAATGTATAGAAGGAAATACTGAAGCATTTGCAGAACTGGTTGAGCGTTATCAGCGGCTGGTCTTTTCGGTGGCCCTTCAATATCTGAAGGATGCCGGGCGGGCCGAGGATGCAGTACAGGAGACTTTTACCAAGGCTTATATCCATTTGAGGAGCTATAATCCCGACTATAAGTTTTCTACCTGGATTACCAAGATCGCCTATCATTGCTGCATTGATATGCTGCGAAAGCAGAGGGAGACAAACCCGCTGGATGAAGCCTTGGAGACTGCAGACAAAACAATAACTCCCGAGGAGGCTGTGGTTTCCAGGGACAGAGTCAAGAAGCTGGAGACGCTTATCAATCAGTTGGAGCCCAAGTATCGCCAGCCCCTGATGCTTTTCCATGCCTCGGGGTTAAAATATGAGGAGATCGCTGAGATACTGAAGCAGCCCATGAGTATTGTCAAGAACCGTATTTATAGAGCACGAAAAATGTTGAAAGAGGCCCTCAAGGACTATTGACCCAAAATCTGCGGTTTGTCGGAAAGGGGCGGAGGTTGCCATGAAAACCTGTTTAACGGATAAGGATTACCAGAAATATTTGGAGAAAGGGTTTGACAAGAAGGAGCTGGCCGGGCTGGAAGCGCATATGGCCCATTGCGCAAAGTGCCGGGATGAGTTTGAAAACTGGCAGAAGGTCAGGGAGGCCCTTGATCAGGCCGGCCATGTCCTGGTGCCCGATGGTCTTAAGACACGGGTGATGGAGAGTGTGCGCAAAGCCAAGATCAAGCCCAAAGAGAAGCCCATGCCCTATGTGTGGGGATTGGTGGCTCTGATTGCATTGGTCCTGGTGGCGTTTATGCTGCCCATCAATGGTGTACCCGTTATTCAGTTAATTTATAAAGAGCTGGTTTACTATATGTCCCAGGCGCTCTATTATTTCCTCTGGTTCATGGGCACCGATATCAAGACCTTCTTCACCGTCATGAAGGCCCTGGTCGCTTTCATTTCGGAATATCTGTGGGTGTTTGCCCTGAGCACCGGTCTTGTTATTGTGGGTTTCATCTCATTAATCCTCAGGGGAAGGCCCAAACTTAAGGCAAACTGACAAATCGGTAAAAATGCTTTTATTTTTAAAACCACTATTGTATAATATTGAATGAATAAAAAAACCCTGTTAATATGTCCTAGTGTTTCATATAGGAATTTAGCACAAGAAATACGTCGTTACACTTGGTAACAGCCAGGAGGAATATACGCCATGATGTCTAAAGAAGTTACGATATTGAGCAAGAATGGTCTGGAGTCAAAGATGGCTGCCAGGCTGATTCAGAAAGCGTCAAGCTACGAGGCCAATATCTGGATTCAAAAGGATGAACGCAAAGCAAATGCAAAGAGTCTCTTAGGGCTTTTATCATTGGGTATCAGTCCTGGTGATCAAATTACCATTATTACCGACGGAAGAGATGAGGCCACTGCTTTAAGCGAGCTTGAGGCATTTGCCATCAAAGGATTGACTGAATAGTCATTGTATACAAGGGGGCCGGCGATAAGCCGGCTTTTTTATTGCTGAATATTACCCGAAAAGCCATGACAGGAGGTGAAGCCATGGCATCCATCAAGGAGACCCTAAAGAATCTTCCCGAATCCCCGGGTGTTTATATAATGCGGGATGAAACTGACACAGTCATCTATGTGGGCAAGGCAAAAGTGCTGAAAAACCGTGTGAAGTCCTATTTCCAGGCCCGGGATGACAGGGATGTCAAAACAGCCCAGTTGGTTTCCCATGTCCATTCCCTTGAATATATCGTGACCCATACCGAAGCCGAGGCATTGATTCTTGAAAACACGCTTATAAAACGTTATAAGCCTAAATATAACATCCTTTTGAAGGATGACAAGACCTATCCCCATATCCGTATCACCGTCCAGGAGGATTTTCCCAGAATCGAGATTACCCGCAAGATCCAAAAGGACGGGGCCAAGTATCTGGGAACCTATGCCAAAATATCGGCAGTGAGGGATTCTCTGGAGCTGTTAAGGCGGCTATTCCCCATAAGAACCTGCAAGCGGCAGATATCGGAGGAAAAGCCTCAGAGGCCCTGCCTCTATCACCATATCGGGCTGTGCTCGGCCCCCTGTGCCGGCTATATATCCAAGGAGGAGTACGGAGAACTTATTAAGAATGCCATTGCCTTCCTGGAGGGGCGGCAGGATGATGTCATCAAGAAGCTTGAGGCCCAAATGGAGGAGCTTGCCGAGAATCTGGAATTTGAAAAGGCAGCCGCCATCCGGGACAGGCTTAAGAACATCCATGTGCTCTATACCAAACAGGCCGTGTCCTCCACCAAGTTCGACGAAAGGGATGTTATCGCCCTCTACTCGGATCAATGGCATTATGCGGCCAGTGTGCTGACCATCCGGGGCGGCAAGCTCATTGGAAAGCGGGCCTTTGTCCTGGAAGGGATGGGGGCTGCACCTGCGGGATCCGCCATTGAATCCTTTGTCATGCAGTACTATGAGGCCAACACCGAGGTGCCCAAGGAAGTGGCCCTCCAGTATGAGCCAGAGTCCCAGGAAGCCTTAACCGAGTGGCTCACCCAAAAACGTGGGGCCAGGGTAACGCTGATTGTCCCGCAAAGGGGAACCAAAGCCGAGCTGGTGGATATGGCCGAGCAGAACGCCAAGGAGGAGCTGGAACTCTACAAGAAGGATGTTCTGGCCGCTCAGGCAAAATCCCTGGAGGCCTTGAAGAAGCTTAAGGAGGCCCTCAGGCTGGACACCCTGCCCAGAATCATCGAGGCCTACGACATATCCAACACAGGAAATACCGAGATTGTGGCGTCCATGGTGGTCTTCCGGGAGGGGAAGGCTGACACCCGATTATACCGACGCTTTAAAGTGAAGGTAATTACCGAGCAGAACGACTACGGCAGCATGCAGGAGACCCTGCTGCGCCGCTTTAACCGATACCTTTCGGGAAGCCAGGATGAGGCCTTTTCAACCCTTCCAGACCTTATTCTGGTGGATGGCGGCAGCCAGCATGTGAGTGCCGCCAAAGAGGTGCTTCAGGACCTGGGGATTGAAGTCCCCATTTGGGGCATGGCCAAGGATGACAGGCATCGTTCCCATCGTCTGGTCAATGGAGTCACGGGCATAGAGCTTTCCCGGGACAGCGATATTTTGCGCTTTGTTGCCTCGGTTCAGAACGAGGCCCATCGCTATGCGCTGCAGTATAATAAGAACCTGAGAAAAAAGCGCATGGAAAGGTCGGTACTGGATGACATTGAAGGCGTCGGTCCTGCCCGCAAAAAGAAGCTGCTTAAGGCCTTCGGCTCGGTGAAGAAGCTGGCCGAAGCCAGCGTGGAGGATATCGCCAAGGTGGAAGGCATCAGCCAAAAGCTGGCCGCGCTTATTAAAGCACGGCTTAACGAGTAAAACCATGGCATTCAAATCCTCCAGCGGTCCTCGTCGCAGGAAGTTGTTCAAGCTCAATCTTGCTCTCTTGGGGAACTTGCTTCGCCAAGCTCCCCAGGTCGCTGGCAATCGCGCCATCTAGGTCGCATGGCCGAGCAGTTTAGTGCAACATGACAACATTCAACAGCTCCTGCTTAAGGCTTGTCAGATTTGAACATCCATGCCTGTATACTGTTTTGAGGCGGCCACGCATACTTGAATTCTCATAGGGCAAAGGATATAGTATCCTTATGAAAATGTGCAAGAAATGGTCATACTACCATTAAGTTCGCTCGCAAAGAGGTTATCATGAAACATATCACGTCCCTGCTAAGCCAATCCGATGGCATCAATCGCTTGGTCCGGCTGGCCAAAACCGGCACCGAGACTCTTATATACGGTATATCCGATGCTCAGAAACGTCATCTTGCCTATTTGCTCTCGGAGCTTTCCGGGATGCGGGGGATGTATGTGGCCTGGAATGAAATGCAGGCCCGGCAGGCCTATAACGATCTATCCTTTCTCACCGGGGATCAGGCCGTCTTTCTGGCCAGCAAGGATATCATGCTCTACGACGTGGAAGCCCGAAGCTTTGAACAGACCTATGGGCGTATTGCGTCATTGGTGAGGATTCTGGAAAAGGACTACCGGTTCATTGTCACCTCGGCCGAGGCCATCATGCATTTTCTGATGCCCCCCGAAGCCTTCTGCAAGCATTTGCTGACCCTTAAGCAAGGAGATACCTTCGAAAGCAGCGACCTTGAGGAGAAACTGCTGGAAATGGGCTACGAGCGGGTTGAGAAGGTGGAGAGCCGAGGCCAGTATGCCCGGCGCGGCGGTATTCTGGACATCTTCCCCGTCAATACCGAATCCCCCTGCCGTATTGAGTTTTTTGATATAGAGATTGATTCCATGCGCTGGTTCTCGGCCGACAGCCAGCGCTCTACGGGTCAGTGCGAGGCGCTGTCCATCTATCCGGCCCGGGAGATCGTCTATTCCCGCCAGGAGACCGAGGCCATTGCCAGGCGTATCGAGTCGGCGCTGGAGGAGACCCTTCCCAGTGTCTCAGCCGAGATAAGACCCCTTCTTAAAAAGAATATTCTCAGGTATGTGGAAAAGCTCCATGACAGCCATTACTTTACGGGCGTGGATAAGTTCATCCCATACCTCCTCAATGAAAGGGCCCATGTGTTTGACTATCTGAAGGAAAAGCACCTGGTGTTTTTTGAGGAGCCCGAGCGGACCCGGGAGCGCATGGAGAACGAGCAGGAGAACCTGAACAACCTGTGCGAGACGCTGCTGGAAAAAGGGATGATCCTGAAGGACACCTTTTCCATGCTCTATGATCTCGACACCCTTATGGCCGGAGCGGCCAGGAACAGCCTAATGACCCTGGCGCCCTTTGAGGAAAGCCGGCCATTAGCCGGGCATGACATGGCAAGGGTGCCTGTGGAGGGCTCCAGCATCAGCTCCTATAACGGCAAATTGGACCTTTTGGCCGAGGATATCAAAAAATGGCGGGCCGAAGGGTATAGGGTCATGATTCTCTGCTCCACCAAAGATCGTATAGCACGGTTGATTGAGGAACTCAGAGAAAAGGGGATAGCAGCTCACCAGTTTGCCAGCGAATCGACCTGGCCCCAGGCATTTCCCGTGGTGGTGGATCAGGGACATTTGCAGACCGGCTTTATCTATAGGCATGAGAAACTGGTGGTTGTTGCTGAAAGCGATATTGCCGCCACCCGGACAAAACATACAAGGCGCAAGGGCCCCGAAAAAGGCAAGCGCATCTCCTCCTTTACCGATCTGAAGGTGGGGGATTATGTGGTGCATCAGGCCCATGGTATCGGCGTTTACAATGGCATAGAGCAGCTTGTGGTGGAGAATGTCCGCAAGGACTATTTAAAGATCACCTACAAGGACGGGGGAACCCTCTATATTCCCACTACCAATATGGATCTGATCCAAAAGTATATTGGGTCGGAGGGCAAGGAGCCGCGGCTGAACAAGCTGGGAGGCACCGAGTGGGCCAAGGCCAAGAGCCGGGTCAAAGAATCCCTGAAAGCTCTGGCCGACGACCTTATCCGTATCCAGGCCGAGCGGCGCAACATGAAGGGCCATGCCTTCTCTCCCGATACAGTATGGCAGAAGCAGTTCGAGGATGCCTTCATCTATGAGGAGACCCCAGACCAGCTTCGATGCATTGAGGAAATCAAGCGGGACATGGAATCGGAAACCATTATGGATAGGCTCCTTTGCGGAGATGTGGGCTATGGAAAGACAGAAGTGGCGCTGAGGGCTGTTTTCAAGGCCGTCATGGACGGCAAGCAGGCCGCCTTTTTGGTGCCCACCACCGTATTGGCCGCTCAGCATTTCGAGAACTTCAAGAAGCGCTTTGAGGGCTTCCCCATCCGGGTGGAGATGCTCAGCCGGTTCAGGACCGATGCGGAGCACCGGGCCATTATTCGGGATCTGAAAAAGGGCACCATTGACGTTTTGGTGGGAACCCATATGATGCTGGCCGAATCGGTGCAGTTCAAGGATCTGGGACTCCTGGTCATTGACGAGGAGCAGCGCTTTGGGGTGGAGCATAAGGAAACCATTAAAGCCCGCTATCCCACCGTGGATATATTAACCCTGTCGGCCACGCCCATTCCAAGAACATTGAATATGTCGTTGTCGGGCATAAGGGATATCAGTACCCTTGAGGACCCGCCCGAGCACCGCTACCCGGTGCAGACCTATGTGGTGGAGTTCCGTGAGGACATTATCCGGGATGCTATTCACCGGGAACTGGCCAGAGGGGGGCAGGTCTTCTACCTCTACAACAGGGTTCATGGTATACACGGCAAAATGGCGCAGATTCAGGCCCTGGTTCCCGAGGCCCAGGTGGGCTATGCCCATGGACAAATGGGGGAAAGAGAACTGGAGCGGGTCATCCAATCCTTTATCGACAAGGAGTTCGATGTGCTGGTGTGCACCACCATCATTGAATCGGGCATCGACATGCCCAATGTAAACACTATCATTGTGGAGGATGCCGACCGCCTGGGGCTGGCCCAGCTTTACCAGCTCCGGGGAAGAGTGGGGCGCTCCAACCGCCTGGCCTATGCCTATCTGACCTATCGACGTGACAAGGTGCTCAACGAGGTGGCAGAAAAACGTCTGAAGGCTATCAAGGAGTTCACCGAGTTTGGCTCAGGCTTCAAGATTGCCATGCGGGACCTTCAGATCCGCGGCGCGGGAAATCTTTTGGGTCCCGAGCAGCACGGGCATATGGAATCGGTGGGCTATGACATGTACTTAAGGCTCCTTGACGAAACCGTGACCGAGCTTAAAGGCGAGCGCATGACCAACAGGGCGTTGGAAACCACGGTGGAGCTGAGAATGAGCGCATATATCGATGCCAGGTATATTGAGGATGAGAACCAGAGAATTGACATGTATCGGAGCATTTCAGCCATTGAGACGCCCGAGGACATTCTGGACATCCAGGATGAGCTTATCGACAGATATGGGGATATCCCCACCGAGACAGCCACCCTTATTGAGGTCGCCTATATCAAGAATCTGGCGGCCAGCCTGGGCTTTGCTGCCATCAAGGACAAGGAGGACGCCATCTTGTTCTATTTTTCCGATCAATCCATGCTGCCCCTTGAAAAGATTGGCGAATTGATGGGGAAATGGCGTGGAAGACTGATGTTTAGTGCAGGAAAGCAGCCCTATCTCTCATTAAGGGTAAAAAATGAAAAAGATCGCGATATCTTGAGCAATATTAAGATTTTATTACAAGACCTACAGAAATTGCAGTCAGGAGCCTGATTGATTATAATATTGCTTGTAGCGTTTTCATTTTATTGATGCCAGCAAAAAAGGGTGGAACTTATGGATAAAAAAAAGCAAAGGAGCAGCAAGGGCAAAGCTAAAAAAAAGCTGATTTTGACTCAAAAAGAGGCAAACAGGCTCAAGATTATTATTACGCTTGCCGTTTTACTGGTGGCTGCTCTCACTTATTACATCATTGACAGTTCAAGCTATGTAGCAACCGTGGATAATCAACGCATATCAAAGGCGGAATTCAATTTCTTCCTGAAACAGCAGCAATTGGTTATTGAACAGGAGGAGGGCCTCTCCTCAAAAACAAGCGATGAAATCAAGGAATTTTGGACGAAAACTACTGATGGACAAAACCCTTGGGAGGAAGCAAAGCGTGATGCGCTAGATGCCTCCAAGGAATACATGGTTCAGCTTATCAAGGCCAAGGAGGCCGGCTTCACCGTTAATACCCAGATAAAGAACGAGGCGGCAAACATCCTGGCAACCTACAAATCCAGCATGACCGACAGCCAATTTGAATCCTATGTGCAGTATTCCTTCAATGTCAGTGCACGGGATTTAAGCAGGATTACCGAGAATCTCCTCGTCATTGATGACTTCAGGGAATCTTATCTAAAGAAGAATTATCAGCCGGCCGAGATTTCTGATGAGGAACTCAAAGCCTATTATGAAAAGGACATCAAGGTCTTTGACAAGGTGGATATCAGCTATATCTCCTTTGCAAAGCTGGGCGAAAACGGAATTCTTTCCGATGAGGAGCTGGAGAAAAAGCGTAAAGACGCTGAGGCGCTCTTGGAAAGAGTTAAACAGGGCGAGGACATGGATAAACTCATTGCCGAGTATACTGAGGACACCGTCCCGGAGGACTCCGATACCCCCCTTGGCAAAGCAACCCTTACCTACAGCGAAGGGACACTGGTTCAGAACCTGATAGACTGGGCCTTTAACAATAAGCCCGGGGACTCTGATATCGTAGAAACTGATTTTGTTATCTATGTGGTTAAAATAGACAAGCGTACCTCCTTTGAGGATGTAAAGGCCAATGTGAAGGCAACCATGGAAGATGAGGCCATGGATAAGTTCTACGAGGAAGCTCTGCAGAGCTGGAGCCTTGAGCCCAAGTACAATATTGTCAAGAACGAAAGAGTCTATGAATCATTCACCTATAAATAAAGATTAACCATGGATTTTAAAGAAGGGGAAGCAAGACCCCTTCTTTTTTCATGCCCTTCTTTTTCATTCATATCGGTTCGGGCAAGGTCATAAATTAAAGCATGTCCTCATATTGTTGAGTATGGAGGAAGCACCATGACCAAGGACAACCCTGACACCGGAATCTTTTATGATCTCCTCGACAATTATATGCCTGCCAGAATCAAGGCCGCACTTTTGCGCCTGGAGCCCGGCAGAGTCAAGGAACTGGAGGAGATACGACTTCGCGGAGCGCTCCCGCTTATGGGGGTTTTTGCTGGTTATGATCGGTTTATTGGCGCTGATGGGCAGTTGTTCAATGGCCATGAGAAGGCCCTGAGAGTTACCGAAAAAGAGCTCAATGAGCTGTTTTACCGACTCTGTGACCAATCCCTTTACGCCTATCAGGAGGATATTATCAGGGGATTTATTACCCTTAAGGGCGGACACAGGGCCGGGGTATGCGGCACGGTGGTCTATCAGGGTGACAGGATTACTGGCATGCGGGATATTTCATCGGTGAGCATCCGCCTGTCCCGCCAGCTTAAAGGGTGTGCTGAGGCGGTTTTTCCTTCCATAATCAGAAACCACAGGGATGTTTACAATACACTGATCCTTTCCCCGCCACGATGTGGCAAGACAACACTCTTAAGAGATTTGTGCAGGCTGATCAGCCAGGGAACGGATTTCTTCTCGGGTCTGCGCACAGCGGTTATTGATGAGCGCTCCGAGCTGGCTGCCATGTATAGGGGGATCCCTCAGAACGATCTGGGCCCCAGAACTGATATTCTGGACGGCTGCCGAAAAAGTGAGGGCATAGAAATGGTCCTGAGGGGCATGGCCCCCCATGTCATTGTTGTGGACGAGCTGGGCGGCACACGGGATGCGGAGTCAGTAAAGCTGGCCTGGAATGCAGGCGTAAGACTTATGGCCACCGCTCACGCCTTTGATCTGACCGATTTCAGAGGCCGGTTTGGGGTGGGTAATCTGGCCCATCAAGAGGGTTTTGAACGAATTATTGTTCTTGGAATAAACAACGGAAAAAGATGGATAAGGGTGATGAATACACATGGAGACGAGCTTGATTTTCTGGTTCAGGGCTCTGGGATGCCTGCTGATTTTCACAGGATGTACGGCCTGGGGACTCAAAATGTCGGCCAGGCTGGCCGAGAGGCAGCGTGTACTCTTAAGACTCATGGAGATCCTTGTCAGCCTTAAGAATTTGATGTGCTCACTGGGCACACCCTTGTCAGTATCGTTTGAGATCATCGGAAAAGAGGATACGGGCGGTGTATGGTCGGATATCTTCCTGGAAAGCAGCAGGATTATGAAGGAGCAGCACAGGGATGCCGGCTGGGCATGGAAGGATGCCCTGTATCGGTTCAGGGATCAACTCCCCTTAAGCCATACTGAGGTGGAAGCGCTGGACAACCTGGGCGAGCTTCTGGGCAAATCGGACCGAATAAGTCAGGAAACCATCATTGACATGGAGAAGGAGAAGATTGCCCTGCTTGAGAAAAAAGCCAGGGAGCTGGCAGATACCAAGGGGAAGCTCTACAGAAACCTCGGCCCTTTGACAGGTGCGGCCATGGTCATTCTTCTGATATAAGGGGATAATAGCATGAATGTGGATTTAATTTTCAAAATAGCCGCCATAGGCATCCTTGTCTCTATTCTTAATATGGTGCTCAAGCAATCCAACCGGGACGAGATGGCCATGATGACAACCCTGGCCGGAGTAGTGGTGGTCCTGCTCATGGTAGTCAAGGAGATTGTGAACCTCTTTGACACCGTCAAAGCCTTATTCGGGTTTTAGGGATGGTGCACATGTATGGAAGCAGAACTGATTCGCATTGCCGGTATTGGAATAGTGACAGCCCTGCTGGCCATTGTACTCTCGGACAAGAAGCCCGAGCTGGGCATGCTGCTGGGGCTTTCCTTTGGGGTTATGGCTCTGGTCATCGCCCTGGGAAAGGCCGGGGCCATCCTTGAAGTGATTAAGGAGAGCATTGAGCAGGCAGGGATTGACGGAAAGCTGCTGGTCCCTGTATTAAAGGTCACAGGCATGGCCTATATCACTCAGTTTTCGGTAGATGCCTGCAAGGATGCGGGACAGAATGCCATCGCCGCGAAGATTGAAACAGTGGGGAAGATCATGATGATGGTTACGGCGGTTCCCATTGCCACCTCCCTTATTCGCATTATTTCAGGGATTTTATAAGAATGAATATGAATGGCACAAAGGGCAGCATCACAAGGAATAGCAAGTACATAAGAAAGTGGGACGGATACCATGGACATAACCGTAAAGTACAGAGCAGGGATATGGATACTTCTTATCATGCTGTGCCTCTCAGTAACCCCGGCCTTCTGCCAGACCGACCCATCCGGGTCCCAGCTCAATGAACGTCTTTTGGAAGAACAGCTCAATAACAGTGAGATTAAGAATATACAGAATGCCATAGACAAGGCCCTGAACACTTCGGGGCTGCCCGATGACTATCGGTTTAGCGCAGAGGAGATGATGACCAATGCCCTTAAGGGCAAGCCCATGGATAACCTCAGGGGGTTTCCCAAAATGCTTTTTGCGCTCCTTGGAAAAGAAATAAAGGCCAATCTGGTGCTGATTCTGGAGATGTATTGCGTCATGCTCCTGGGGACTGTGATTCGGGCGCTCTCGCCCATGGACAGCGGAATTCCGGGGCAGGTGGCCAGTCTGAGTGTCAACGGGGTTCTGATCATTATTGCGGCAGTAAGCTTTGGGAGCGTAACCCAGGTGGTGCTGTCCACCATAGATTCCATGCAGAACATTGCCGCCTTTGTCATGCCCGCACTGTTCGCTCTTATGGCTGCCTCGGGAAGAATTGTCTCGGTCTCGGCCATGCAGCCCATTATGCTCCTGGGTGTCAATACCGCATGCCATGTGTTTAAGACCATTCTTCTGCCGCTGACCATCATGGCCGGTATTCTGTTCCTGGTGGACAGTGTATCGGAGCGCTTTAAACTCAAAACCCTGGCCAAGCTCTTAAAAAGCTGTTCGGTGTGGGTGACGGGTGCCATTACCCTGGCCTTTTCCATAGCTGTATCCATCCAGAAGCTGGCCAGCGGCACCGTGGATCAGGTGGCCCTGAAAACCACCAAGTTTGCCATTGGCACCTTTATTCCGGTGGCCGGAAAATATATGTCCGATGCGGCCGACACCATATTGCTGTATACCTCGGCGGCCAGAAATGCAGCGGGGGTTCTGACCATCATCGGGCTGGGACTGATCTTTGTAACGCCTTTTATCAAGGTATTTATTGTCATGCTGGCGCTAAGGATTACAGCGGCATTTGGAGCACCTTTGTGTGATGAATGCATCAGTGACGCCCTGGAGGATGCCGCAGGCTGCCTTTCGGTGATTCTCGGCATTATGGGGGCCTCCCTGTTCGTTCTGGTGCTCCTGACCGGAACCTTTATGAGCTCCAGCGGATTGATGACATAACTAAAGAGGAGAGGACTATGAATGAACTGAGGGCATGGATCATTACACTGGTGACGATGACCATTTTATGCAACCTGATAGAGAAATTCGCCCCCCAGGGAAGTCTCAACAAATATGTACGCCTGGTCTGCGGATTGGCGGTAACAGTGGTGATTGCCATGCCAGCCATCCAGCTTATCAAAGGTAATTTTGAACTGGATACGGTGGCCTGGAATGACTACTTTAAGCTGTCAGAGGGAGAACTGAAAAGACGGGTGGACCGGCTAAAGAATGAGGATTCAAGACGAATTCTGGAGCTCTATCGCAAGACCATCATGGGCGATATCAAAAGCCGGTTTATGGGGGAAAAGGAATTTGTGGTCACCCATGTGGATGCGGTTTTGGTCGAAGACCCTGGGGACCAGGACTTCGGGGCCATCCGGGCCTTGTACCTGACCCTGAGACCCGGCAGCGAAAACTATAGTAAGGTTCTGCCCCAGGCTAAAATCAATGCGGTAAAGGCCGAGCTATCCAGAACCTTTCAGGTGGATGAAAGCAAGATTCTGATAGATGCCAGCCAATTTTCCGGAGGAGGGTAAAGGATGTTTAAGAATATTACCGGCTTCTTTGTCAAAAAGAATGAAGAGGAGAACAAGGGCAAGCCCAGAAACAGGACCCTTGAGAATCTCATAGTCATTGTGATACTGGGGGTTATCATCCTTCTGGCGACCACCTTCCTATTTGATTCCAACCCGTCGAAGGACACCTTGAAGGATGCCAGCAGCGTTACCAGCGGGGATAAGGGGAGCGGTTCATTTTCACAGATGAATGGGGAGGATATGCTGCTTGAAATCGAGCAGCGTCTGGCCGAGCTTCTTTCCCATGTGGAGGGTGCCGGCCAGGTCAAGGTGATGATCTATGCCGATACGAGCACCGAACTCATCCCTGCCTATAATAACGAGCAGGATACAAGAAATGATGAGAGAAACGACGGTAAGACTTCACAAATCAGCGAGACCCGGGAGATAGCCCTTTCTGGTGATGATACGCCCATTATTCTGAAGACCATTGTGCCCCAGATAAAGGGTGTGGTGGTGGTGGCCGAGGGAGCCGATGATATGCTGATTAAGGCCCAGCTTAATAATGCAGTCTGCACCCTTCTGGGAATCCCGGAGCACCGGGTGCAGATCTTAAAGCATAAATAGCGGGACCACCATAATATAATTTTATTGATATGAAGCGCTTAAGCCCTTTGGTTTGTCATAGGAAGCTTTATTGGTAAGGGGAACAACCCTTGGGAGGGAAAGGTATGAAAAGAAAACAAATTATCGTACTGGGACTTGTTCTGGTCATTATTGCGGTAGGTATCCTGCAGTATACATACGGGGGCTCGGGGGAATCGGGCACTGCCAGCGGTGTAAGTGACCTCATTCTCTCCCAGGGCAATGACCTGGAGGATATACCGGGTGCCGCCGTCTATGTGGACAATAGTGCCCTGGACATCACTGACGAGGCCTTGGCCCAGGCGCAGCAGCCCACCGGCTTTTTCGCCGAAGCCAAGCTGGAGCGCGATAAGGCCCGGAGCAAGCAGAAGGAAGAGTTGAAGTCCATCGCATTGGGCAATGACGGTGCCGTGGAGGCGTCAGCCACCCTGACCTCGGCCGAGGCTCAGGAGCAGCTCGTGGCCATCATAAGAAGGAGTGAGACCGAAGTCACTATAGAAACACTCATCAAGCAGAGAGGCTTTGAGGATGCCATGGCTTATATGAGTGATACGGGCAACGTGGATGTCATTGTTAAGGCCTCCAGCCTGTCGGCCCAGGAGGTGGCGCAGATCAGTGATATCGTGGTGAGACACGCCAATGTGCCAATGGAAAACATCACCGTCAAGAATGTCAACTGAAAATGTGATGAAGCCCGGAAAGCCCTCCGGGCTTTTTTTATGCAAAACAAAAAACGTACCAGCGGTACGTTTTATTCTTTAAAATGCTCTAACCGTTCATTATTTAGCAGAAGCAGCATTAAAGGCCTTTTGAAGTTGCGACTTCTTTCTGGAGGCGGCATTCTTGTGAATTAATTTCTTCGCAGCAGCCTGGTCAACCTTCTTAATGGCTATCCTCAAGGCTTCCTGAGCATCGGGCGCATTAGCATTAACAGCTTCACGGAACTTGCGAAGAGTTGTCTTCAGCTCAGACTTCTTGATACGGTTGCGCATGTTCTTTGCTTTGGTTGTTTTAACTCTTTTAATCGCCGATTTAATGTTTGGCATGTACATTCACCTCCTACTGACTACGTGCAACACACAATATATTAACACGAAGTTTTGACCATTGCAAGAATTTTGTGGGCAAGGTTTTAATTTTGTTTCAGGCTTTAACTTTCTGAGGAAAAATCATCCTATTTTTCTTTTGAGAAAATGAAAGAAACAGGGCTGTTTTTCTAAATTAATCCGCTGAGATAACCGATATACATTAATGTAACAAAAGAATGGCAAAATTATCCTTTGTTTTGTTAAAATATTTGTTAGAATATAGGAGAAATCACCAAAGAAGAAGGGGGAAGACTTAAAGTGAAAAGACATCTTATCAGAGTTATCAGCTTGTTTTTAATATTCGCACTTCTCTTCATGCAAACAGAGGTTTCGTTTGCAGCATCTCAGACCAGTCCGCCAAGAGTCGAGGACATTATTGTCACCAACAATGCGGGTACATCGGATACCGTTGTTGTAACAGGACTTTATGGCAATGAGACCGTTAAGGTGTATAACGCGGCAACGGGCGGCAGATTGATGGGATCGGCCACGGCCTCATCCTCCAAATCCGAGGTGACTATTAAAATTGCTCAGTTGGGAACAACTGCGGGATATATTTATGTGACATTCACCGCAAAGGGTGAAACTGAAAGCATCAGAGTCAAGGTTCCCTATGATGCAGAGATACAGACTGCACCGCTGTCCCCCGACAGTGTTGTGGTTACCAATAATGCCGGAAAGGCAGATGTGATCACTGTAACCGACCTCTATGGCGGGGAGACCATCAAGGTATATACAGCGAAGACCGGGGGAAAGCTCCTGGCTTCCTATAATGTCCCGGTCAACAAGACCGAGGCCAATATCAGCATAACCCAGTTGGGAACCGGCGCAGGCAGCGTTTATGTTTCAGTCACAAACAAAGGTGAGCTTGAAAGTGAACGCATCAAGGTGGACTTTATTGCTGAGCCCAAATCCGACCCCATCCAGGAAGGCGATGTCACTGTATTTAATCATGCCGGTATTCCCGATACCATCCGTGTCAATTACCTTTCCATTGGCGATGTGGTCAAGGTCTATGATGCCCCTAAGGGCGGGAATGTCATTGGTACAGCCACTGTACCCAATGGGAAGACCGAAGTGACCATTACCATACAGCAGTTGGGCAAATATGCCGGTAGTGTTTATCTTACACTGACCCAAAAAGGGAAGCTGGAGAGCGACCGCTTAAAGGTGGACTATCCGGCTGAGAATTATTCCACGGCTTTGGTTTCCTCGCAAATTGTCGTTAACAATAATTCAGGTATTGCGGATACCATTACGGTGACCAATCTAACGGCCGGGGATGAAATCAGGGTTTACGATGCGGCCAAGGGAGGCAGTATTATTGCTTCGGGTATCGTTTCTGCGGGTCAGACCCAGATCACCATTACTGTTCCCGAGCTTGGTTCAACAAGCGGAAGTCTGTATTTAACCCGCACCACAAAGGGCAAGTTTGAAAGTACCCGTACAAAGGCTGACTATTCCAACGAGCCCAGCTCCGATACCATCAGTATCGAAAACGTAGTCATAACCAATAATGCAGGAAAGGCTGACACCATCGTGGTCAGCGGCCTCTCCGCTGGGGATACGGTGAAGGTTTACTCCGAGGCCTCTGGAGGAAGGCTCCTTGGCAATGCTACGGTGTCCTCCAACAGCAATCAGGTGACCATTACTGTCCAGCAGCTTGGCACCAATGCCGGAAGCGTCTATATATCCCTGACCAGCACCGGTAAGATGGAGGGCAGCAGGGTCAAGGTGGATTATGCTGCTGAAACTGTAACCGATGCGCTTAAGCCTGAAAATATTACAGTCATCAACAACCCTGCAGGCAAGGCCGATATCGTTCAGGTGACCCATCTGACAGCCGGAGACGTAGTCCGGGTTTACAGCGCCATGAGCGGCGGTGTGCTTCTCGGTCAAGGCACCGTGGGCAACAATGCCACAGAGGTAACCATCTCCATTAATCAGTTGGGGACCGACGCAGGCAGCGTTTACGTCACGGTTGCCAGCGTTAACAAGAATGAGAGCGGCAGGGTTAAGGTGGATTATGCCGCAGAAAGCAAATCCCAGGGTATTTCACAGGATAATATCATTGTGACCAATAATGTGACGGGTACCGCCGATACCATACTCGTGACCGGAGTATCGGGCGGGGATGTGATTAAGGTTTATGATGCGGCAGTGGGAGGAAAGGTTCTTGGAACTGCAACCGTACCGGCCGACGCATCCTATGTCACCCTGACCATACAGCAGTTGGGTGTCAACGCAGGCAGTGTTTATGTAAGTGTTACCTCACCCAACAAGCTTGAGAGCGATCGTATCAAGGTGGATTATCTGGCTGAAGATGTAACCCCTGCTATAACCAGTGATGATGTTGTCATCCAGAATAATGCCGGTGCGCCTGATACCATAGAGGTGACGGGCCTCAGAGAGGGCGATGTGGTCAAGGTTTATGATGCCCTGTATGGCGGCAAGGTTCTGGGAACCGCTACAGTGGGCAGCTATAGCAACTATGTCACCGTTTCCATATCCCAGTTGGGTACCTCGGCAGGCAGCGTCTATATTACCGTGACCAGTGCAGGTAAACTGGAAAGTCAGCGGGTTAAGGTGGACTATCCGGGCGAGGACAAGTCTGAAGCCATTCAACCCGAGAACATTGTCATCACCAATAATGCGGGAGCCTCCGATACCGTGCAGGTTACTGGCTTGGCCCTTAAGGATCAAATCAGGGTTTATTCTGCCGAAAAAGGTGGAAGCCTCTTAGGCTCCGCCACAGTGACTGAGGGCAATACGGCCACCGTAAACATCCCTCAGTTGGGAAGTGAAGCGGGCAGCGTTTATGTTACCATTACCAATGCCAACCGTCTGGAGAGCGCCAGAATTAAAGTAGATTATGCGGCAGAAGAGAAGTCCGAGCCCATAAAGGCTGAAAATGCCAGTGTTTCAAACAATGTGGGCACCTCCGATATCGTGAGAGTAACAGGCCTGTCAGGCGGAGATACCATCAAGGTCTATAGTGCCGCTATTGCCGGAAATGTTTTAGGTTCGGCTTCGGTATCTACCTATGAAACCTCGGTGGAGATTTCCATAACCCAGCTTGGCAGCAGCGCTGGCAGCGTATATATTACACGAACCAGCAAGAACAAACTGGAAAGTACACGGACTAAAGTGGATTACCTGGCCGAAGCCCAGTCATCTCCGCTTAAGGAGAGTCAGATAACGGTCATCAATAATGCAGGCATGTCGGATACCATCCGCGTCACCGGGCTCCAGGGCGGAGATGTTGTCAAGGTTTATAACGCTGCTAAGGCAGGAACGCTTCTGGGCAGTGAAACCGTGACCACTTATGGTTCATCGGTTACCATCTCAGTAACTCAGCTTGGCGCCGAGGCGGGAAGCGTTTATGTGTCCCTCACCAATCCTTCAAAGCTTGAGAGCCAGAGGACCGAGGTGACTTATGCCGCTGAACCCAAGTCAGAAGCTCCGGCAGCCAAGGACATCATTGTGGACAACAATGCCGGTATTGCCGACACAGTCAAGGTTTCAGGGCTCTCCGGCGAAGAGACCATCAATGTATATGATGCGCCCAAGGGCGGAAAACTGCTTGGTACGGCCATTGCCCCTGTGTTCAGCGACACGGCTACGGTGACCATCACCCAGTTGGGAACTGGTGCAGGCAAGGTTTATGTATCACTGACAAAGAAGGGCTATCAGGAAAGCGACAGAACCGAAGTGGCCTACCTGGCCGAAGCCAAGTCAGACGAGATGGACAGCCGAAACATTATCATTACCAATAACGCCGGTGCCCCTGACACTATCCAGATCAACTGCCTGTCAGGCGGCGACGTGGTCAATGTCTATAATGCGCCCACAGGCGGAACCCTGCTGGGAACCGGTACCGTTGGTACCTATAACAATTATGTCACCATAAGCGTTCCTCAGTTGGGAAGCTCGGGAGGTACGGTTTACATTGCCGTGAAAAGTGTGGGCAAGCTGGAAGGCAGCCGCACAGCCGTAACCTTTGACGCTGAGCAGAAGACAAGCCAGCCCCTTGCTGAGAATATTATTATTACCAATAATGCAGGAATTCCTGACACCATCAGAGTGACCTTCCTTGAAATGAACGATGTGGTGAAGGTTTACAGTGCAGCCACCAACGGCACGTTGCTGGCCTCCGCAACCGAGACTGACGGCAGCGGTGAGGTAACGCTCAGGGTCAATCAGTTGGGTTCGTCGGCTGGCAAGGTTTATGTCACCGTTACCCATGTCAATATGCTGGAGAGTGACAGAACCATGGTAGAGTACCAGGCAGAGGCGACCTCCGCCAGCCTGAGCGCTGCCAATATCAGTGTGACCAATAATGCCAACATGCCGGATATTATTAAGGTGTCCTTCCGGGAGCCCAATGATCTTATCAAGGTATACAGTACAGCTTCAGGAAGCACGCCCATAGGCTCTGCAACGGTGGCCGAAAACAGTACTGAAGCCATTATCACCATTGATCAGCTCGGGTCATCTGCCGGAAGCGTCTATGTTTCCGTCACCAGCTATGGCAAGAAGGAAAGCGCAAGAACCCGCGTGGATTATATGGCTGAACAAGCCAGTGATGCACCGGCATCCAGCAATATCATCATAAAGAATAACGCCAATATGGCCGACACCATCACCGTAACCTTCCTGGAAGAAAACGATGTGGTCAATGTCTATGA
>Ga0116192_1000688_pt1 | contig 25044 bp, 23 predicted proteins | sample AD_UKC113_MetaG_FD_89876 | JGI IMG/M metagenome (GOLD analysis project Ga0116192, IMG submission 89876) | Active sludge microbial communities of municipal wastewater-treating anaerobic digesters from Hong Kong - AD_UKC113_MetaG | ecosystem: Engineered > Bioreactor > Anaerobic > Digestate...
GGAGCCAATCTCATGAACCTTGCCGAACACCCCGAGTTTGCCGCCGATTTTCAGAAAGCCCTGTCGGGAAAGCAAGACTTCACCTGGTCTTTCGGAGAAGACAACGTCCTTCGCCACGGAACGGGGCGCGGCAGGTTGATGGGAGGAAACCTTACGTGCATGGCCCACTTGCTGGGAACGCCCTATTTCCCCGACCTGGAGGGCGCCGTCCTCATGATCGAGGATTGCTCCGAGGCTCTCTATCGCCTGGATCGTCTCTTCAACCATTTGAAGCTCGCCGGGAAGATCGAGGGACTTGCCGGTCTTGTTCTGGGGCAGTTCAAGGACTGCTGCACCTGCGGACAGATCCGGGACATGATCCTGGAATCCGTGAACACCTGCTCGTTTCCCGTTGTGGCCGGTTTGCCCTTTGGGCACGGACTCCAAAACCGCATCATCCCCCTGGGCGTCCCCTTTTCCTTGAACACTTACGAAGGAAAACTCCAGGCCCTTGAAAACCCTCTCGTCCTCTGAACATCCCTCCCTCGGGAGGCTGGACCGGCTTTTTTGCGAGGCCCTCAGCCAGAAAGTCTTCTCGGGAGCGAGTCTTTTGATCGCCGACGGGTCCCGGATCCTCTTGGAGCAGTCCTGGGGAAAGACCCGTGTCGACGGTCCTTGCGTTGACCCTCAGACCCATTTCGATCTTGCGTCCCTCACCAAGCCTTTATTTACGACACCCCTTTGCATGATATCCCTGGGGATGGGCAAGTTCCGCCTGGAAGACACCCTGGATCGCTTCTGGGCTTCCAACGTTTCCCGCGAGAAGACCGCGATCACCATCCGACACCTTCTGAGCCATTCTTCGGGGCTTCCCGCCTACAAGCCTTTTTATTCAGCCCTCTTGAAGATCCCGGCTCCACAACGCCGGACCATGTTGCTGCGGTGGATTCTCGAGACGCCCCTCCTCCATCCCCCCGGGAAGGCTGCCGTGTACAGCGACCTGGGTTACATCCTGCTGGGGATCCTCCTGGAAACTGTTTGGGAGCAGAGCCTGGATCGGCTGCTGGAGCGAATGCTTCGATCCTTCCGATCCGGTACCCCTTGGACCCGGGAGGCAAACGGCTCCGAGAGCTCTGCCGAAGAGTTGTCCCCTGCCGACGAGGTCGCCTTTGCCCCCTTGCAGGTATTTCCGGACCCCGAGTTGCCCCCCGTAAGGATGGGGAAGAAGAGGCTTTCCTATGCGGCAACCGAGCACTGTCCATGGCGCCGACGTCTCCTGGAAGGGGAGGTTCACGATGAAAACGCCTATTGTCTCGGGGGAATCGCGGCCCATGCCGGCCTTTTTGGCACCCCTCGAAACGTCCGGACCGTCCTGGATTTCCTGTGGAAGGCTCGTTCGACTGCTCCCGCCCATATTCCGTGGCTTCGGGACGTGGTCGGAGAGTTCTGGGAAAGACAACGGTGGGTGCCCCAAAGCACCTGGGCGCTGGGATTCGACACCCCTACCCCGGGACAATCCAGTGCGGGCAGCCGTTTCAGCCACCTGAGTGTCGGTCACCTGGGCTATACGGGGACCTCTTTCTGGCTGGATCCGGATCGGGAACTTCTCGTGGTGTTGCTCTCAAACCGCGTGTATCCTTCTCGGCAAAATGATAAGATTCGGGCCTTTCGTCCGAAACTCCATGACTTGGCGGTGGATGTGTATGAAGAGCTCCAACGAGTATAAGACGATCTATCTCATGGGCATTGGCGGAATCGCCATGGGAACCCTGGCGGGCATGCTCAAGGACAGCGGCTACGAAGTACTCGGGTCGGATCAAAACCTCTATCCGCCCATGAGCACTCACCTGGAGAGTCTCGGGATCCCCCTTTTCCAGGGATATCGAGCCGAAAACCTCCGGGTTCGTTCCGTGGACCTGGTCATCGTGGGAAACGTCATCCGCCGGGAAAATCCCGAGGCGCAAGCGGTCCTGGAAGACGGCATTCCTCACATGTCCATGCCCCAGGCCATCGCCCACTTCTTCCTCGGGGATCACCAAAGCATGGTGGTGGCCGGAACCCATGGAAAGAGCACCACTTCTTCTCTTCTCGGGTGGATTCTAGCCCAGGGGGGAATGGACCCCAGCGTCTTTGTCGGAGCCTTCCTGAACAACTGGGCAGCCAGCTACCGGTTGGGAAAGGGACCCTTCATGGTTCTCGAAGGCGACGAATACGACACCGCCTTTTTTGACAAGGGCCCCAAGTTTCTTCACTACAGACCCAAGCTGGGCATCATCACCAGCGTGGAATTCGATCACGCGGACATCTTCCCCAACCTCGAAAGCATCGTGGAAGCCTTTCGGGCCTTCGTACGATTGATCCCCTCCGACGGACATCTCATCCTGAACGGAGACGACCCCATCTGTCGAATGTTGGCACGGGAATGCGGGGGTAGCGTCGTCACCTACGGCAGGTCCGAACACGCGGATTGGCGTATCCTCGATCGCGACTGCGACCAAGGGCGGGCGTCCTGCGTCTATTTCGACCCCGTACGGGGGGAACGACGCAAATTGGTGACGAGTCTCATGGGGCGCCACAATCTGGGCAATGCCCTGGCGGCCGTGGTCGCCGCCACTCTGGCCGGAGTGAGCGAACACGACATTCGGGAATCCCTGGTCTCTTTTCGAGGCGTCAAACGCCGCCAGGATTGGGTCGGCAACGTCCGGGGAATCCGCGTGATGGATGACTTTGCCCATCATCCCACGGCGGTTTCGGAGACCCTTCTGGCCGTGAGGGAATGTCACCCGGAGGCCCGGCTCATTGCAGCCTTTGAACCCCGCACCAACTCCAGCAGGCGAAAGGTCTTTCAGGAGGACTACGCCACGGCCTTTAAGGTCGCGGACGTGATCTGCGTCAAATCCCCCCCGGGACTCGAGAGCATTCCCGAACCCGAACGCCTCGATGCGGCGAAACTGGTCCGAGACATTGCCCGGGGCGGCCGGGACGCGCACCTCTTCGAGGGCACCGATCTCCTCATACGCTTCCTTTCCGACTTTTGCGGTCCGGGGGATTTGGTGGTCTGCATGAGCAACGGGAGTTTTGACGGTCTTCCCCATCGACTGACGGAGGCCTTGAGAAATCGCACGCCCGTTTGATTTCTCGGCCCGGAATCGATCTCATGCCAAGAATCCTCCTCCACAGCTGTTGCGGCCCATGCACCCTCTATCCTTTACAGAAATTGCGCGAGGGGAACTGGGTGGTGCACCCTTTCTTCTATAACCCCTTCATCCAGCCCTACCAGGAGCTATCGAGAAGGATCGAGGCCTTTGAACAGGTGGTCGAGAAGACCTCCGCCCGGGCCATCCTGCGCAAAGACTATGATCTCGAAGGTTTCTTCCGGGAGGTGGTGTTTCGGGAGAGTCGTCGCTGCCACTACTGCTATTCCGTTCGTTTGAATGCAGCGGCCCGCACGGCAAAAAAAAGCCGCATGGATGCGTTCACCACCACTCTGCTTTACAGCAAGCATCAAAATCATGAACTCATTTGCAGCATTGCCCAGGAGGCTTCCATTCGAAACGGAATCCCCTTCCATTATGAGGATTTCCGGCTGGGCCGGGCCGAGGGACAATCCCGGGCAAGGTCGCTGGGGATCTACCGACAGCAGTACTGCGGGTGCATCTACAGCGAAAAGGAACGCTTCACGCCCCGGGACGACCCCGGGCCGGAAGAAGGGAAGGAATGAGGAGGGAAGCAGGTTCCTTGGGAGGAAAGGTCCGGAGGCCCCCCACCGGACGAGGGCAATCCCTAGGGTTCTTCCACCATCTCGATGGCCTTGGCGGGACACTCTTCGGCACAGATCCCGCAGCCCTTGCAGTATTCCAGGTCAATTTCCACGGGAATCGTTCTTTTTACCACCGCTTCGGGACAATACAGCCAGCAAATGAAACAGGAAGGGCGGTTGTTTTTGCAGGGTGTGCACCTGGAGAAATCAATCCGGGGCCTGACCGATCGCCAGTCCCCCGTTCTCCCTCCTTCCCCCTTGCAGAGGGTGGAGTGGGCGTGGGTAAAATCCTTTTTCCTTTCCGCCATGATTCGTCCTTATCTCCCAGGCAGGCGGTGCTGCCAACTCATCGGGTCAAGCGCACGCCAGAGTGAAATCCTTGAGCATCCGCACCCCGGAATATGCCGAGCGGGCCGCCTGCACGTTCCGGTCTCCGGCCTCTTCCCCGAAATGATCCCGCAGGGCCTTCTCCAGGTTTTCCAAGCTGATCAGCCCCGTGGCCCCGGCAACCCCCCCCAGAATGGAGGTGTTGACGATGACGTTTCCGGCCACCACCAACCCGGCCCGTTTCGCCCATTCGCCTGCATCCGTGGTAGCGACGTTCAACGGCGCATCCAGGTGGATCTCTTCGGGAGGCCTGGGACTGTTGACGAGGACCAGCCCGTCGGGTCGGACTCCCGCGGCGACGGACACGACCTTCAATAAGGTCTCGTCGAGGACCACAACGATGTCCGGATATTCCACCAGGGAAAAGGTCCGGATGGGTTCCCGCCCGAAGCGCGTCGTGGCAATGACCGGCGCACCTCTGCGCTCCGCTCCAAAAAACGGAGCCGCGGTAACTCCCCGGTATCCCTCGTAATAGGCAGCTTCGGCCAGGATCATGGCCGCAGTAACGGCACCTTGTCCACCCCTGCCGTGCCATCGTACATCAATTCGTCTGCGCTTCATCCGGTTCCCACTCTTTTGGATCGTCCCACGGCGGTCGAAAGCACCCCAATTCTTTGGTGCCTGTTTAATACCGCTTTGATGGGGTGGAGTCAACAGGATGCGCCCGAATTGTCCGATCTTGAACTTTTCGATCCGTTTGGTAATAGATTTTCTGCGTTTGGCAATCAGGACAACCTTTGGGAGGGCGGGAGATGAGTGACCAAGAACGACCTTTGAGAAGCGTGTTCCTGAAAAACGGTCTCGAGGTGCGCTTTTTCGACGGATCGAAAAAGACCGCCGGGGACCGATGGCAAGTCCGACTAATCATGGAAGTCCCTCTGAAGGTCGAAGAGTCCTACTTTTCCGACTTGCCGAACCCCAGAGAGGCCTTCGAGGGTTTTGTGGGCGAGTTCACAACCCGGACCTTCTTTCGCCGGGAGAAGGTGCGCAACTTCATCGATGAAAAGGAGGTGGGGAGCCTCTTGAAATCCCTCATGGACGAATCCTTGGATGCCGGTGCGCGTTACCTGGAGTCCGGGGAGTTTCCCAGAAGGGCGATTCTGAAGCAGTATTTCGATTGGGAAAAGGATCGGTCCTGGCAGCGTTGCTACCGGGAGCACTTGGAGGGAGCGAGCGGGGCAAAAAAATAGCGGGCGGATAGGTTCCGCCCGCTCTGAGGGCCCATTTTTCCGGACCGTGAAGGTCGCCGATTTTTCCTTGGCGGGACCCGCGCACCTATGGGCGAATGGAGACGGGAGTCCCCACCGAGGCAATCCGGAAAAGCTCTTCCATATCGCTGTTATAGAGGGCGATGCAGCCTTCGGTCCAGTCTTTGTGTGCGCCTCCTCCGTGAATGAAGATCTTTCCCCCCAGCACCGTGTTCCACGGAGGGGTTGCCTTGTTTTCGAAGGCAAGGAGGATATCGCGAAATTCCAGGGGTGTGATCACCCCGGAGAAGAAGGCTCTCTCCGCGTGCTTTTTATCAGGATAATTCAACCCCAGGGATTTCAGAAATCGGCTGGAGCTGTTCTTCATACAGACAAAGAACTTGCCCTCGGGAGTTCTTCCATCCCCCTCCAGCTGCTTATCCCCCTGGGGGCTGAACCCCAGGCCCACCGGATAATCCCGAACCAGCACCTGGTCTTGAATGATGTAAAGCCGTCGTTTCTCTTTATAAACAAAGACTTCCGGGCTGTTGATGGCGTCCAAGGGGGTGAGGTAATTCACCCTCACGGGAATCGAGTCTAAATTCCCCTCCGAGCCCGCAACCTTTTGAAAGGGTTTCACGCCTTTTTCCGTACGCGCGGAATCCAGAGTGGATCCCGATTTCTGCATGGAACAACCGCTCAGGACGAAAAACAGACCCACCAGACCCCACAGAATGCAGCGTCTACTTGACGAAACACCCATCCTCATCCTCAACGTTCCCCTCTTGCCACAATCCCTTGGTACAAGCGACTTTTCGTATCCGGCTCCCCCTCGACGGAGCCCTTTGAGTGAAGCTTTTATTCTACACGGGATTCCTCGTGGCTTCCACTATTTTTGGACTGATGAAGATCAACATTTCGGTCCTGCGCGTTTCCTCGGATTCCGACTTGAACAGCCGCCCGATGATGGGAATTCTGTGGACCCCCGGGGTGGCCGACCGAGTGTAAGCATCTCGGTTGCGAATCACTCCCCCGATGACCACGATGTTGCCGTCGTCCACCAGCAATTCCGTTGCAATCTTGCGGGTTTCGATCCCCGGCTAGGTCGCCCCCGTGACGCTGGTTGGTTCGTCCTGCTTGGCCTGGATCTCGAGTCTCACTTTCTGGTCGGGGGTGATGTGCGGAGTGACTTGAAGCTCCAAAACGGCGTCCTTGAACTGGGTGGCGGCCACCGCTCCCGATTCGCTCAATTGCAGGTAGGGGATCTGGGTGCCTTGGGTAATGACGGCTTTGACGTTGTTGATGGTCAGGACTCGGGGGGCCGCCATGACCTTGAGCTGGGTGGCGGTTTCGAGGGCCGAAAGCTTCAGGTCCACGTTCACCAGGGTTTCCCCGATCACCTGGGCCCAGGTGAATCCGAAAAGGCTGGATGGAGGACTGTTGACGGCGAAGTTCTGAGTAAACGGAGGAACAGTGCTGGACCGGGTGATATGGCTGGTCTGCAGCTTCCAGTCGATCCCGAGTTCGCGGCTCAGGTCCGAGTTCATGGTCACGATTCGGGCCTCGATCAGCACCTGGGGAGTGGCTTTGTCCAACCGGCCCAGGAGTTCCCTGGCGGCATTGATTCGAGCGGGAAAATCCGAATACAGGATCAGGCTGGTCCGTTCATCGACGGAGATCTTCCCTTTCTCGCTCTTGATTTCGCTGATCTTGGCGGCAATGTCTGCGGGAGAGGCGTAATTGACCGTAAGATAGGCCGTCGAGATTTCGCCCAGGTCTTTGGTCGCTTCAATGAGTTCCTGTTTGGCCTTGAGGCTTTGGGTTTGCTCTTTCCACTCGTCTTTCAGCTTCGCCTGACGGGCGACGCGAATCACGTTTCCCAGTTGTTCCTTCCCCAGGTCGTTCATGGACAGAACCATGTCCAGGACCTGATCCCAGGGGACCTGTTCCACTTTTAGGGTTACCTTCCCCGTCACATCGGGTTCGATGACAATGTTGCTTCCGGTAATGTCCGCAATGAGCCGAAGGACGTTGCGCAGGTCCGCGTCCAGCAGGTCCAGGCTGATGGGTTTTCCGGTGTATCGCTTTCTTAGAGGATCGCCCGTTTCCGGAGTTCCGGGAACCTCGGGCGTCCGAGCCTGCACCTTTGCCGTCTGGGTTTGGGGCTTGGCTGTCTTTCCCGCGGCGGCCTGTGCGGCCGCCTTGCCCCCGGGTTTCACCGCGGACTTCTTGGCTGCCGGATCGGCGGAGGCCGTCCGGGCCGCAGAAACGGTCGCCGGTGCGACCGGGGTCTCCGCCAAATACAGCGTGAGAAGCAGGTCGTTTCCTACATCATTGAGTACATAACGATCCAGGGGACCTTTGAGGGTCCCGATGATTTGAACGCCTTGGGTTGCCTGGGTGTCGGCATAGACCAGTCTGGCTCGTTTGGAAGAAGTCGGCAGGGTCGGCAGGGTCTCCTTCCGGGTAACATCTCCCAGTTCCAGAGCAAATCGGTCGTCCCCCAGGCGTCGGAACTGATAATCGTGGAACGCCCCGTTGCCGGCCAAACGAATGATCGTCTCGTCCGCAAGGTCCTGAACCTGGATTCCCAAAAGACTATCGGTTCGTTTCTGCCCGACCCCCGTCACGACCGCCGCGGACGTGCCCGCCTTCTCCCCCGGGTCCGCTGCTTGAACATCCGCCGCCGCGCCCTTTCCGGTAATTCCCGGAGCCGTGCAACCCGCGCAGCACAGAAGGACTAGGATCGAGCCCATGAACCCCCTCGCAAATCCTCTAAGATCTCGCTTTCTGGCCATCTCTCTCCTCTTTCCTCCCTCCAAAGGGTTTCGGTTCTCTTTTCCGGGACGGATCCCCAAAGGCTGCCTGCATCACTTTTTCTTGGCCGGAGGTGCCGCAGGCGCAGGCTGAGGCGGTTTCTCCACGAAGCGATACGTCACGATGGTGCAGTTCACTTGTAGACGGGCCGAATCTTTCTGCCGGGTCAACGTGACGCTGTCCACCTTGAGGATGCGGTTCAGCTTGCTGATCCTGTCAAAAAAGGTCCCCAGCTCGTGATAGGTCCCGATGAGGTCCAGGCGGACGGGAATCATGGCGTAGAATTCCTTGGCCTGCTCCACCTGTGGCTGAAAAAGAATGTTCTCGAGCCCCACTTGCGCCCCCAACTGAGAAACCTTCTCCAGCAGACCCGGGATCTCTTTCTGATCCGGCAGGAAACTCAGAAGCCGCGTGAATTCCTCTTCGGATTGTTCGAGCTCTTTCTGCAGGGCGGCCACCTGAACCGCGGCCTGTTTCAAGGAATTCAGCTTCTTTTCCTGGTCCGCGATGGCCACACGCAGTCTTTGGGCCTTGTTGATTTGGTCCTGGTACTTGAGGAAGTAAAAGCCCGCCCCCAGGACCAGAAAGGTAGCCGCAACCACCAATCCTTTGTGAAGGGGGGTGAGGGCGGAGAGCTTCTCCAAAAGGGGGCCGACGGGAAGGGTCATCTTTTTCATGACGCTTTCGCTTTCAGAAGTTTTTGAACTTCGGAATAAGGATAAAAGCGACAGGTTATCTGGAACTCCCTCAATTTCATCTCACTCTTCATCGTTTGCCGGGAATGGGTCAAATTGATGCTGCCCTTCTCCACATAGGGCGACGATTCCAGATTGCGCATGAATTCCACGATGGCCTCGTTGCTCAGAGCCACACCGTCCACGGTAACGTTGTTTGCCGTTTGAGCCAGCCTCTCAAACCACATCTTTTCCGAAGGGACCTGGATGCTGAGGACGGCAAGCAGGCGAGCAATGCTGTCTCGGTCCCTCTGCAGATCTTCCACCACTCCTCGTTTCCGATCCACGACCTCTTTCTTGCTTTTCAGCTCCTGCAGCATGACCTCGTACTGGGCGTACTTCTTGACTTCCGCCTGCACTTGAGCCAGGCGCTTGTTGAGTGCGGCAATCTCGCTCTCCTTGGAGATCCACAGATACCCGATGACGCCGCCTGCCAACAGAACGCAAAGAAGGTACAGGACGATGAACTGTTTTCCCGTTTCCCTCTTCTTCCTGGTGCGGACTGGGAGCAAATTGATTTGAATCATTTCAACTTAGCCTTTCTTAAAGCCAGTCCCAAAGATACGGCCATTTGCGGTCCAACGTAATCCAGGTACGCGGAATCGAATACCTTGGAATCATATTCGAGCTGAGAAAGGGGGTTGAACAGTTCTACGGGTACCTCCAGACTCTCCCGAAACAATTGATTCAGGCCGGGAATTCTGCTGGAGCCCCCGCTCAGGAGAATTCGACTGATCTTCCGTTCCGGAAAATTACTGTAATAAAAATCAATAGCACGCTGAAATTCATTCACCCAGTTTTGAACCACCGAGACGTAAATATCCTCCAGATCATGGACGGACCCTTTGTCGGAGGCGTCTCCCAGTTTCAGGCGCTCCGCTTCCTCGGGGCCGACTTTGAACTGCTCCAAGACCCGGTGGGTGATCTGGTTGCCCCCAATGGATATCCCTCGAGTGAAAATAGGAATTCCTTTAGAGGTGATATTCATAATAGCTTTATTTGCGCCAATGTCCAACAATACAAGGTTTTCTTCCTGTAGCCCATAAACCGCTTCATAAGCATTGCTCAGGGCGAAAAAATCCACATCCACCACTACAGGGTCCAATCCGGCCATTCGGATCAGGCTTACATAATCGTTGACCGACTCCTTCTTGGCGGCCACCAGCAGGACATCCATGTAATTGGGGCGTTCCTTGACAAGGTCCATGATCTGATAATCGACGTCCACCTCTTCTATGTTGTATGGGATATATTGGCCCAACTCCACCTGCATCCGGTTTTCCAGTTCCGCCTCCGTCATCATGGGCAATTCGATCTTCTTAATCATCACCTCATAGCCGGAAATGGAAGTTGCCACCAGCTTGTCTTTGATCTTGAGGTGGCTTGCCAACTGCTGGATACACCTGGCAACCTGATCGGCCTTGCTCACCCTTCCCTCAGCAAAGGCTTCGCGCGGAACCGAGGCAACTCCGAGGTTCAACAGCTTGAGCGACCCGTTTTTCGCACTCACCTGGACCATCTTTATGCTGTGGGACCCAATATCCAAACCGACAATGTTTTCTTTTTTTCCGAACATAGAGTGGGCCCGCCCCTGACGAGTAAGTGCAAGGTTTCCATTGACATTTCAAGACGTTCCTAGTCTACCATCCTTCCTTGAAAACTTGCAAGAAACTTATTACAGTAAGCGACGCCTGCATTCGCACGGATTATGTCGCCTTCAAAGGAGGAAACCCGTTGTCCATTCTCTCTGAAAAAGAAGCTGAAAAACCCATCTCCAAGAGCGCTCTTAGGGAATATGCCGAGGCCATCATCATCGCCGTCCTGCTGGCCCTTGTGATCCGAGCTTTTGTGGTCCAGGCCTTCAAGATCCCCTCCGGCTCCATGAAATCCACTCTGCTCATCGGGGACCATATTCTGGTCAACAAATTCATTTACGGGATAAAGATCCCCTTTTGGAACAAGGAGATCCTCCACTTTTCGGACCCCAAACGCCAGGACATCGTCGTATTCAAATATCCCGTGGATCCCTCCAAAGATTTTATCAAAAGAGTCATTGGCTTACCCGGTGATACGGTACGAATACAGGATAAAGTCGTCTACGTCAACGACCAAAGGCTGGTTGAACCCTATGCCGTTTTTAGCGACAGCAAAATCATGCCGGCCGGTCTCAGCACCCGGGACAATATGGGTCCCATAATCGTTCCTCTCAATTGTCTCTTCGTCATGGGGGACAACCGGGACGAGAGCTACGACAGCCGCTTTTGGAAATTCGTGGACATCAAGGAACTTAAGGGGAAGGCCTTCATTATCTATTGGTCCTGGAATCGGGACGGCGAGCTTACCTGGAAACCCACTGAAAGCTATGTCCGTTGGAACCGCATCGGCAAGTGGCTCCATTGACCTCTTCGTTCCCGGGACCTGGGATGGAACGGATATGATTTCCAAAGACCCCGAGACCCTGGTAAGAGAATCCGTCCAATGGCTCCGCTGCAGAGCAAAACGCCCGGGAACCAAAGGGTTTGTGGTTGAGCTTACGGGGGGATTGGATTCGGCCGTGACGGCCGCTCTTGCAAAACTCGCCGTGGGCAACGCCGTTACCGGGCTGATCCTTTCCTGCCGTACGGCCAAGGCCCAGCTTCAAGACGCGTGGGCGACAGCTCGACACATGGGGATACCCCATGAATCCCTGGATCTGGGCCCGGTATGGGACACATTCACTTCCGTGCTTCCTCGAGCCTCCAAGGCTGCAAACGAAGAGCTCAAGGACCACCTCCGTGCGGCAGCTCTTCTTCACTTTGCAGCCGTCCGTCAATGCCTGGTCCTGGGTCACGGGAATCGCAGCGACTGGGAAATCGGAAACTTCACCAAGTACGGGGATTTTGTCGGGGATGTCTTTCCCCTTTTCCACCTCCTGAGAAGCCAGGTCCATGACATCGCCCGACTGCTTCGGATCCCCCAGCGCCTTGTCAAGAAGGCTCCGGCATCCCCCGCCCTTCCGGATCTTCCCCGGGGCTCCGCGGGGAAAGTGACCTACGAGATGCTCGACGCCTTCCTGGAAGGGGACCTGCTTCGGGTCCCACTCCCCGTTCAGGACCAGATCCGGAAAGCCCAGGAGCGCACGGCAGGTAAGCGGAACCTCTTCCAGCGCTTTTGCCCGCACGCCGGTCCGTCGGAAGAATCGGTGACGGAATTCGAGGATCACGAAGCCTACGACAAGAGTATCGAGGCCCTCACCCTCATCAGCAAGGCCATCACCTCGGACCACTACCTGGAAGACATCCTGCGCCTCATCGTAATGGTCACGGCGGAGGTCATGAACTCGAGCGTCTGTTCCTTATGGCTGCTGGACGAGAAGGAACAAGTCCTGCGGCTCAGGGCAACCCAATCCATCGACAGCGAATACCTGAAGGACCGCGTTCTCAAGGTGGGGGAGGGCATTGTGGGGAAAGTCGCCCTCGAGGGCCGTCCTTACGCGGTTTCCAATGTCCTGGGAGATCCCATCTACAAAGAAAAGGACCTGGCCCGGCGCATGAAACTCGTGTCCATGTTGAGCATCCCCATGCGGGTCAAGGACCGGGTCATCGGTGTCATCAACTGCTACACCTCCCACCCCCATGCTTTCAGCGATCTTCAGATGAACGTGCTCACCACCGTGGCCAATCAAGCGGCGGTAGCCATCGAGAAGACGGAACTCATGGTCCAGACGCGGGTCATTCAGGAAGAGCTGGCCAACCGAAAGATCACCGAACGAGCCAAGGATCTGCTGGTGAAGCGCCTGTCCATTTCCGGGGAAGAGGCCTACCGGTGGCTCCAGAAAAGGAGCATGAACACCCGAAAATCCATGAGGGAAGTCTCCGAGGCCGTTCTCCTGACCATGGAGGGGCTGGAGAGTCAATAGAGGAAACAGCCCCGAGCCTTCTCCCGATACTCCCGCAACTCGGAGATCCACCCCTTTTCGAGTTCCTCGATGTTTGCCCCCGCCTCGATGGCTTCCCGGATGCACCCGTCGCCCAACAGAATGTCCATGGGCAACTTATGCCGCTCGTATTCGTATGGAGGAGGCAGCCACTGGAAGTCGTCCCTGCAGGTGGTGAGAAATCCCCGAAGAAGGTGTAGTCCCAGGTTATAGGGCCGGAATTTGCGAGGGTCCGTCACGTGGATCTGGAAACCGCAGCAGGTTCTCCCCTGCCACTTGTCGAACATGGGCTCGAAGCAGATGGGACGGAACGCCACCCCCTCCAGATGCAGGTCGTGGAGATACTCGCCCAGGCGTTTCTGGTCGATGAAGGGTGCTCCGAAAAGCTGAAAAGGCAGCGTAGACCCTCTGCCCTCGCTGACATTGCAGCCCTCCAGGAGCACCATCCCGGGGTAAAGGACGGCGGTCTCCCAGGAGGGCATGTTGGGGGAAGGAAAGACCCAGGGCAGTCCGGTGTCCGGGAAAAGGTCCCCCCGATTCCAGCCTTGCATGGGGACGACCTCGAGGTCGCAGGCAACCCGACACTCCGCTTGAATGAACAACGCCAGTTCCCCCAAGGTCAATCCGTGGCGCATGGGAATCGGGTATCGACCCACGAAGGATCGGTACTCGGCCTTGAGAACATTGCCCTCCGCACGAGTCCCGCCGATGGGGTTGGGGCGGTCCAGGACCACGATTTTCGTCCCGCTCCCGACCGCCGCCTCCATGCAGAGCCCCATGGTCGTCCCAAAGGTATACACACGAGTCCCCACGTCCTGCACGTCGATCAACAACACGTCGACGGACCGAAGCATTTCCCGGGTGGGCTGACGGACCGCACCGTAGAGGCTGTAAACGGGAATGGATTCCAGGCACGAGTCCGCCGACTCGATCATGTTGGCCTGCTTCTCGGCGAAAAAGCCGTGCTGGGGAGAAAACAGGCTCACAAAACGTCCTCCCGCCCGCTCCAACACCGAACGGGTATGCTCGAATCTGCTTGTGACGGACGCCTGGTTGGACAGCAACCCCAGCCGCGCCGAACGAAACCACGAAGGCGCCCTTTGCGCCAAGACTTCACATCCCAACAGCACCGGATCTTTCTCCACCGTTCCAATCCCTCCGGATTTCCCCGCCGCAGCTCCATCTCGGCTTTCCACGCCGTTGCGACAATGCACCCTCTCCTCAGCCCGTTCTTTGCCGACATTCAAACGCAACCGGACGGAGGTTGCAAGAGAAAGCAAGCTTCACTATAGTCGGAAGCGATTTGGATGCCGTTCCCTGGGTCGTGTCGGGCGACCTTCCGGCACGGGTTTTTGGGCATGAGGGCCCTCGTCCGGGAGATCGCCTCTTCCCATCGTGAAGCCGTTCAAACTCATCCCAACGGGCTCCGGCAGGGCAGGGTGAAACGATGAACTACAAACGCGTCCCCGTTTCGGAAGTCATTGGAATCGTGGGTGAACCCCATGTGGTGACAAGCCGGGAAGAACGCTACTGCTACGGGTACGACGCCAGCAAACTCAAAGGAATGCCCGATTGCGTCGCCTTTCCGGGAAGCACCCGGGAAGTCTCTCAACTCCTGGAACTGGCCAACCGGGAGCTCTTTGCCGTCTACCCCCGGGGTGCGGGAAGCGGGATGGTGGGGGCCGCCGTCCCCGAAGACGGGGGCCTGGTCCTGGTGCTCAACCGGTTGAACCGCGTGCTGGAGATCGACCCGGACAATATGATCGCCGTGGTGGAGCCGGGGGTGGTTACGGGGGCCTTTCAGAAGATGTTGGCGCCCCACGGGTTGTTTTATCCTCCCGATCCCGCCAGCCTCCAGTTTTCCACCATCGGGGGAAACATCGCCATGTGCAGCGGAGGCCCCAGGGCCGTGAAGTACGGCGTCACCCGGGACTACGTGTTGGGACTCGAGGTCGTCTTGCCCACGGGAAGGGTACTCCACACGGGGACTCGAACCATGAAGGGAGTGGTGGGATACGATCTGACCCGCCTCCTGGTGGGTTCCGAAGGGACCCTCGGCGTCATCACTCAGGCCGTTCTGAGGCTGATTCCCGCCCCGGAGAGCGTGCGGACCCTCTTGGCCTCTTTTGCAAGTCTCGAGGATTCCGTGCGCTCGGTGTGCGATATTGTCCGCAACCGGGTGATTCCCTGTGCACTTGAACTGATGGATCAGGCGACCATCCAGGTGGTGGAAAACCACCTGTCCCTGGGCCTGCCCCGGGAAGCGGAGGCCTTACTCCTGATCGAGGTGGACGGACCGGATTCCATCCTGGACGCCGAAGCGGAGAAAATTCGGAGCATCTGCAGGCAAAACCGCGTATCCGACATCGAGACGGCCCGCTCCCCGGCCGAGCGGGATCGACTGTGGCGGGCACGCCGTGCCGTCTCCCCGGCCCTGGGCCGCATCAAGTCGGGGAAGATCAACGAGGACGTGACCGTGCCCCGAACGCAGATCCCCCTGCTCATCCGGGGCATCCGGGAATTGGCCGCCAGGTACGACCTTCTCATCGTCTGTTTTGGTCATGCCGGGGACGGCAACATCCACACGAATATCATGGTGGACCGAAAGGACCCGGATGAACTCCTGCGGGCCGAGAAGGCCGTCCGGGAGCTTTTCCGGATGGTTCTGGACCTCGGGGGCACTCTTTCAGGAGAACACGGAGTGGGCATCACCAAGTCCCCCTTCATCGAGTGGGAATTGGGACGCGAGGGGATGGAGACCATGTGGGCCGTCAAGAAGGCCCTGGACCCGCTGAACATCCTGAACCCCGGGAAGATGTTCGTTCCCAACCGCGCCTTTTTTGCCTGTGAGCCCAGCATCCCCGGAACATCCGGTACGGAAAGACGATAGGCTTCCTCTCCCCGGGAAACGAGTTCCCTATGGCGATCAAGGAAGGGAACGGAATGGACCGTTCGGTGCAAGAGGTGATCTGGAACCTCGAGGATCTCTACGCACATGCCGGGGATCCCCGCCTGCAGGAAGACCGGGCCCGGTGCCGGAAGGAATCGGAGGCTTTTTCCCGAGCCTATCGCGGCCGTGTGGCATCTCTGAATGGGGAAGAACTCCACCGGGCCGTCAGCCGTTTGGAGGTCCTCCAGGAGCGCACCCGCAGGCTGCTTTCGTTTTCCAACCTGTATTTCGCGACCCGGACCCAGGACTCCGCGGCAAGCGCCCTGCGGCAGGCCCACGTCGAGCTTGCCGCCGCCCTGCACCGAGACACTCTTTTTTTCGAGGTCGAATGGAACGGGATTCCCGAGGCGGCGGCTCGGGCACTCTTGGAACATCCGGCCCTGGCTTCCTACCGCCATTATCTCCAAAAGATCCGTCGCTACCAGCCCCACACCCTCACGGAACCCGAAGAGCGCATCCTGGCGGAAATGGGACCCGTGGCGGCTTCCGCCTGGGGCAACCTCTTCGACAAGGTCCTGGGCCGTTTGAGGTTCGGCGTCGAGGCAAGGACCCAATCCGAGGTCCTCAGCGATCTTTACCATCCGATGCGCGAGATCCGGCGCCGGGCGGCCATGGATCTGAGCGAAGGATTGAGGAGCGTCCTGCCGATTCTGGGCCATGTCTTCAACACGGTCCTGCTGGACAAGGCCATCACCGACCGCATTCGCCGCTATCCCCACTGGCTCCGGGAACGAAACCTGGAAAACGAAACAGACGACCAAGTGGTGAAAGCCCTGATCGATGCCGCAGTGTCCCGGTACGACCTGGTGAACCGTTATTACCGACTGAAACGCGACCTTCTCGGGTATGAGGAACTCTTGGATTACGACCGGTATGCCCCCCTTCCCCACGTCCCGACCCGCACCTTCCGGTGGGACGAGGCCGCAGAGATTGTCCTCTCGGCCTTCGGCCGGTTTTCCCGGGAGATGCGGGAAATTGCCGCCTTCTTTTTTGACCAAGGATGGATTCATGCCCCGGTTCTTCCGGGGAAGCGAAACGGTGCCTTTTCCGACCCAACCGTTCCTTCCTGCCACCCGTATGTCCTGGTGAACTTCACCGGCACCCCCCGGGACGTCATGACCCTCGCCCATGAACTGGGGCACGGGGTTCACCAGTATCTGGCCAGGCAACAAGGTCTCTTCAACAGCGACACTCCCCTCACCATGGCGGAAACCGCATCGGTCTTCGGAGAAATGCTGGTATTCAGGCATCTACTGGATCAGACTTCGGATTCTTCGGAAAGACTGGGACTGCTCTGCGCCAAGTTGGAAGACATCTTCGCCACCGTCTTCCGGCAGGTTGCCCTGAACCGTTTTGAAGATCGAATCCACAACCTGCGCCGCACTTCGGGCGAACTGGACGTGGAAGAAATCTCCCTTTGCTGGACCTCGACCCAAGAGGAGATGTTCGGCAACTCAGTGCGGCTGCTCGATCACTACAGGACCTGGTGGGCTTACATTCCCCACTTCATCCATCAGCCGGGATATGTGTACGCGTATCCTTTCGGAGAACTCCTGGTACTCTCCCTCTTCCGACAATACCAGGAAGAAGAGAGCGCTTTCGTGCCCCGCTACCTGGAACTGCTGGCTTCGGGAGGAAAGGCCCCGCCTGGGGAGTTGCTCCGACCCTTCGAGATCGAGTTGTCCGATCCTCTTTTCTGGCAAAAGGGTCTGGATTTGATCCGTGGAATTCTCGAAGAAGCCGAGGCGCAAGCAGGCAGGCTCCGGACCGAACCCTGATCCCGGCGACGGCAAAACGGGGTCCCGGGGAAATGATCCCGCGACCCCGCTCCCGTCGGGGTGTTCCGGGAACGGCGGACCCGTCTTTCCGTCCGTCGCCGCGGATCGTTTCCTGTCTCGGGGCCGGGGCGGAGTCGATGGTCGGGCAGGTCCTTCGCGGTTGGGTCAGGAAGCGGTGCCGGTGACCTTGGCCAGAACTTCCAAATTTTTCACGATCCGTTGCCGGTCCGTTTTGACGTTGATTTTGTTCGGTCTGTGCTTGCGCTTCCGTACGAGCCGGGTATGTTTCGTTTTCGACGCCATGGAGGTCCTCTCCTTTCTATGCCGACCTGTGTTGATATTGGACCCTGCCCTATAACAGTTTGAGGCCTATGTGTCACGAAAAAGTTCGACCCTCCTCGGGATTCCTTGCCTTTCGACCTGTTCAAGGCGCCGTTCAAACCTCGGATACCTGCCCCGACAAGGGCCCTTAACCCATGCAAACAACTGCTTCCAGGCACGGGGGACGAACCTGAGAAATCGATTCTTCCCCTTCGTTTTTCCCAGAAAGGCGTAGGCGGCAAGGGCCTGAACATTTCTCGAGAGGCGCACCGCTCGGTAGCGGTCCCAAAACCTCTCTCGGGTTCCTCCCAGAAACCGGCGGGCCTGCTTCCAGTACTCCCAGACCAGCCTTTCCTGAATCCCGACGGGCAGACATACGTAAGGGTCCGTCACCAGGGATGCCAGGTCATAGGCGGGAGGTCCGTAGCGCATTCCCTGGAAGTCCAGGAGCCGCAAACGACCCCCATGAACCATGAGGTTCCTGCTCTGGAAATCCCGGTGGATGACCCATTGTCTCTCATCGGTTCCCGAGACTTCCGCCAAGTCCTCGAAATCCCGACGCAACTCTTCCTCGGGGACCTCAAGGTTCAGCAGCGAGTTCAGGAAAAAAGTCCGAAAATACTCTAGTTCCCGGGTGTACACGAACCGAGGATCGTAGACGGCGGTATCGAAACAGAACCCGGCATCGAACCCTTCCGGGGCGTGCCGATGCAGGTACACGAGAAGCCTCAACGCCCTGCCGTAGAGGTGCTCAAGGTCTGAAGGACCCCGAACAGCCAGAGACTGAAAATGACAATCGCCCACATCTTCCAGGAGAAAACATCCGTTGAGAGGGTCGCCCCAATAGAACCGGGGCACGGGCACACCCCGGGAAGCCAAGTGAGTCCCGATGAGGAAGTAGGAATCGTTTTCGTCGACCTTCGATCCCTCTTTCCGGGGCGATAGGACGGCGACCATCCTTCGCGCTCCTCGGTGAATGCGGTAAAACCTCCGGTCGGAGCCGTCCCCAGGCATCGGCAAAACCCGGGCCCGGTCCGTGGATTCCCACAATCCGGGCAGCACCTCGTCGAGCAGGTGTGCCAGGTCTTCTTCCAATCCTGCCGACAGCTTCACAATCCCGTCTCCCCCAGGATCACCTCGTTGGCGTGATTTCCTTCCACCACGGCCCCGTCGGTCACGATGCAGTTGTTCAGGCTGCTGCGGGCTTTGACCTCGACGTGGTCCCACAGGATGGTGTCCTCGAGCACCGCCTCCTTGCCCACTCGACAATTCCGACCCATGACGACGAATCCTCGCAGAGAAAGATCCGAATTCTCCACGGCAGGACCCTCAGACCGGAAAGACCGTCCCGCAGGCAACGGTCCCGGGGACTCCCCCTCCCGGAGAGACAATTCCCGGTGCACGCGCCGGTAGCTGTCCAAGGTCCCGATTTCTCGCCAGAAAAAAGGTGGACGGGTCACGGCGCGAACCCGCATCCCCTTGGAGAGGCATTCCGTCAACAAAGGGACCAGTTCCCGGGGATGCCCCGGAGGAACGTCCGAGAGAATCGACGGGGTGAGACAGTAGATTCCCGTAAACGCCATGATTCGGGCCGGTTCCCCATCGTGTCCCGGCGGTGCCGGCCGGTCGCCGAATTGCACAATTCTGCCGTCTTGCGCCACCACCACGTTGTTGAAGGGGGAAAAGTCATGAACAAGTAGGCTGGCGGGGCAACCGGAGCGAAGGTGATCTTCGTAGAGGTCCGCAACGGACACGTTGCAGATCACATCGCTGTTGACAACGGCAAGGGGTTCGTCTCCAAAGAAATCCAGGGCGTTTCTCAGCCCCCCCGCAGTGCCCAGAAGCCTGGGTTCCACACACATATGGACGGGCAAAGGCCAGGGCCGCTCCGAGACCGCCTTCACCATCTGCCCGTGAAGATGAAATGCGTTGACGACTACCGCCTCAAACCCCTCCCGGTGGAGCCTGTGAACCCAGTAGGTCAGGAGGTCCGTTCCCATCACCGGCACGAGTGGTTTGGGTCGAACCAGGGTGAGAGGTCGCAATCGGGTCCCGAGTCCTGCGGCGAGAATCATGGCTTTCATGCTGCGCATACCTCCCTGGGAGATGCGGGACCTTACGCCGGAAAGCCATAACCCTTGAGCCGACCCCGGCGATCCTTCCCCAATAAAACGGCCGCCACTGGAAGGCCTCCCAGTGCGGCCCGGCGAAGGAACGGCAAGGGGCGAGGTCGAACGCGCCGCCCCCGCCCTCAAATCCTGGTTCGCAAGCTCCCGGAGCTTGTTCCGCCAATGGGTTGTTAGAAAGCGCGGAACAGGATCCCGGTTCCCACGGCGATCCGGTAAATCACTTCCGTGATTCCCTTCAAGGCAACATACCACCCCATCTTGTCCAGCTGATCCGGTACGATGATGGTGTCTCCCGGTTCCAACACGACACTGCCGCCGGTTCGCCACTCGTTGGAGTCATGGTCCCATGTCAGACCGCTACCCGGCTTGACGGAGGTGCCGTCGCACTTGAGCACATAGACCGCCTTCTTGTCCGCACTGCTGGTGTATCCCCCGGTCTTGGTGACGTAATACATGTAGTCCCTCTTGGGCTCATACACAAAGCTGGTCTGGTTGTACACGGCCCCCAGCACCTGCACCGTCTGGGGATTGGTGGGAATGAAGATCATGTCGCCTTCTTCCAGAGGGATGTCAAAGGAAGTTTTCTTCATTTTGGCCGGGTGGTCCAGTCTGACAACCATACGCCCCTTGGCCTCGACCCTGCGCAACCCTTCCACGAAGACCCGCTTCTGGGCGTTCTGATACTGAATCACCCTCGCCTCCACAGGGTCCGTGGCCACGGTCAGATCCGCGGTCCCGGCCGCCGCCATCTCCCTTTCCAGGCGATCCACCATTTCGTTGATCTGGGCCTGCTGCACCTGCTTGGTGCTCACCCGCGTGAAAACCGTACCCCGCAGATAGGCTCGGGAGGTGTACCCGCCCGCTCTTTCAATCACCGACGAGACGGTTTCTCCCTTCTTAAAGGCGTACTCGCCGGGGAAATTGACCTCACCGTACACGTACACCTTCTTGTAGATCTGCCAATCCGGCACCGATCGGACGAAAAGATAGTCGTTTTCCATCAGGGTGATGTCCTGCTGAGGATTGCCCGCCAGAGCCTCGCTCAGGTTGACGTAGATCTGTTCGGTTTTGGGACCCTGTTGGGTGGGAATAACCCGGGTGACCTCCGCCGAATTCATGAATGCGTAAGGTCTCAAACCACCGGCAATGTTCACAAGGTCGGAGAGCTTCATGTTGGGACGAAACTCGAATTGCCCCGGTGTATTCACCGCCCCCGTGATCTGGACGACTTGCTTCTCCAGCTTATCCGGCTTGGCGTAGACCGTCACCACGTCGAAGGGCTCGAGCTTGACGTTCTCCTTTTCTTCCTTCCGAATGAGCAGGCCTTCCAGGCTAAAGGTCACATACTCCGGATGATAATCGGGAGGGACCACCCTTTCGATGGCCGCATAGGTGAACAGGGTATTGGGCAACAGGGCTTCGGTGTTGGGGATCAGGTCTTTGACCCGCATGCCCGGCTTCCACTCATACTCGCCCGCCCTTCGGACACTCCCTTGAAGGACCACCCGGTTGGTCACCACGGTATTGATGGGGAAGACTTTGACGATATCGCCGTCTTCCAGGTAAATGTCGTCTTTGCCTTTCACCTTGTCCAGGTTCAAATCAAGAATGATCTTGTTTTGCTTCTTGGATACCCGTTCCACCTGGACCCTCTGGAGATAGGCCGCAGCGGTAACCCCTCCCGCCATCTTGATCCCTTCGGAGAGCCTGGTCTTGCCCTTGAGTTCGTAGATGGCGGGGGTGGCCACGTTCCCCGCAATTCCCACGATGGGACCGATGGGCGGAATCAGAATCACGTCTTCGGGCATCAGTCGGGTATCATTGGTCTTGTCGCCTCGAATGAGGAAGTCGTACACGTCCAGGTGGGTGATCGTCTCCCCTTTTCTTTTGAGCTCGATGTTTCTCAGAGTCCCCGTCTTGGTGGGGCCGCCGGATACCATGAGCGCGTTGATGATGGTCGAAAGGGAAGATACGGTGATGGCGCCCGGGGTTCGAGCATTCCCCACGAGGTAGACGCGAATCGAGCGAAGCGCACCCAGGCTGACGTTCATTTCGAAGTCCGTGTAGTACTTGGACAGTTGTTTTTGAAGGACCTCCTTGAGTTCCTGGTAGGTAAGGCCCGCCACCCCGACGACCCCCACCTTGGGCAAGGTGATGTTTCCGTCACGGTCCACGCTCACGAACCAGGTTCCTTCCACGCTGCCCCACACGGCCACGCGCACCTCGTCCCCCGGACCCAGGACATAGTCCGGTCCCACGGGAACGTCTGCGACCGGCTGCAAGAGAGGATACTGATTATTTCGCGGAGAAGGAACGGACGTGCCCGAGGGGATCTGGGACTGAAGCGCCGCCGCAGCGGATGTTGCGGTTCCCGGAACCTGCCCTCGGGCCTGGGGCGACTGCGCCTGGGGAACCAAGGCCTGTACGTTGGCTCCCGGCCCCAAGAGTCCCTGAAGCTGGGCGGCCTTCTGGGACAGGGCGGAAGAAGCTCCCCCCGGCTGCAATCCCGGCTGTGCAGGACTCAGTTGGGGGACCTGTTGTCCGGGAACCCCCGAGGGAATCATCCCCGGCCAACCCTGCAACGTCCCCCCCGGTGCCTGGGGAGAAACGACACTGCCGGGAACCCCTTGGGTCGGAACACCGGGGAATCCCCCCCCCGGCTGGGTAGTGCCTCTCGGCTGCTGGATTGAAGGCCCGGGGACCGGTTTGAGGGGAACGAAAGTCGTGGGGCTCGGCTTGTAAAACACGTCGTAGCCGAATTGCTTGATATCAAAGGACAACGTGGACGGAATGACTCCCGAGACATACTGCTCAAAGGGGGAGGGCGGCTCTTCCTCCGTGGTCGCAAAGGCCGAAGACGGAACCGCTTGAGAAATGTCCTGGGTTGCAGGAACTCCGGGCTGGACAGGAAATGTTTGAGGGGTTTGCATGCCTGCAGGGTAGGAGGTGGCACCCACAACGCCCGGTGCTGGGGCGATCTGCCCGGGATGGTACACCTGGGGTTGAGGCTGAGCAATGGGAGCCGGTCCCAATGGAGACATCTGGGCCTGGGCCTGGGGAGTTCCCATCGATTGAGCATATCCTCCGGGCATGGTGGGGGGACTCGGGATTGTCTGCTGGGGATACGGATTGATCGGAACCGCTTGCAGATTCTGGGCCATGGAGGCGCTGCTCAGCACCAAGACGAATACCAGTGCCTCCGCGATGATGGTTTTCATTCTACGTGTCATTGTGCAGACTCCGCATCTTGATCCTGATTCGGGACCTTCTCATTACCCTCCTGAAGAGGTGAGGGACATTGTGCCTGCCCGGTATCGAACCCTTGCAAGCGGGTCTCCGCTTCATCCTCCCGAAGGCCCGGAGCCCAAATGCTCCCTGCGTTTGCAGACCCGGCCCTCCAGGAGCGACGAGGTGGAGAAGCGGTACAGAGGCCTGATGCCAAGACTCATTTTGGCTGCGCAACCAGTCCTGTTGCACGTTCCCAAGTTTGAGGGATTCCAAAAGCATCGGCCCGCAAATGCCCGCCAAGGCGAGCATCCGGAGGGCGCGCACGCTCTTGTCGGGTCCCCGTTTACCCGGCGAACCGTTCGTGCAAGGAGCCTGCAATCCGTTGCAGAGGAGCCCCGCTTTCGCAAAAAGGACAAAGCGGGAATCGTACCAGCCAAGTCGCTCAATATAATAGGAGATTGATAGGCACTCACCTCTCCGGGCACGGATATTGCCATATAATTTTTCATCTAATAAATGCAGTCCATTATATACTAGAGGACAATTATTCCTCTATCTTCCCCAAGCTGGTGCGGCATTATCATGAAGTTTCAAACGTCTGTCAAGGCGACATTGCCATGGTGGAAAGCCGTGATCAAGGCCTCGTCTGCCGGACCCACCGGGAGCGAGTGCTCCCGATTTTGGCCTGAAAACCCGTCCCCAAAAGATCCTCCCGATCCGGACGGACCGGTCTCGGGCATGGTGGGAAGAAAGGCGGGACCCTGCACGGACAGGGATCACCTCGTTCAGACAACACGGGCCGCCGGGCCCGCTCGTGAGCGCAAGCCGTGCATCAATCTGGGTTCCGGGTATCGCTCGGCACGTTCCCGGATTTCACAAAAAGGGCTGAGGGGAATATGGGGGATGACGAAGCATGGGCCGGAAGGCCGCTCGGGCCATCAAGCGAGGGCATCGACCCCGGGAACTCGAGCACGGGGCACAAGTCCCGGAAGTCGCTCTCCTCGCTTGAATGTGTCCTGCGGTCGTACAAGGGAATACCTCCCGGCGCCGGCTTGCGGGGATGCACGCGGTTCATGCCGGCGCAGAGGACGGGCTAACCGAGTGCCTTATCTCCATTGGTGATGACCAGTTTCATCTCTCGACTACTCTGTTTGGAGCGGGCCGATTGCGCACAGATGAAATCGATGATGACATCCATATCGCCGATTCTCCATCGACTGGGCTGACCGGAGGAGATGAGGGCCCTCATATCCGGAGGCAGGCTGGTCCCGATGAACTTCTGGATGTACTTGCTGGCGGACAGGGTAAAGAATTCGCCGGCCGTGTCGTGCTCGTCGCACATTAGCGAAATGTTCAGACTACCGATGCATTTGGACATGGGAAACGATCCTTTCAAGAAACGCCGACTGTAGGGAGAAAGAGCGCTTTCCTCTCTCCTCTCCCGGGTATCCGTCTCAAATCCACCGGCCCTTTATACAATTCCTGTGCCATCACGGGTCTTTAGGGCCATAAACCATGAACATACAAGTATTGTAGGTACTTACACGGAATCATTTCATAAGCTGCTTTGAGGGAAGGTCTCTGGGGGTCCGGGTCAGCCTGACACAGGGGTCTGCCCAAGGGGAACAGGTTAAGCGGGGAGATTCATTCCCCTTTCTCCTTGACCACCCGCAAACCTGCGTGCTATAGACCCTGGCATCCATTGGGCCGGCGTAGCTCAGGGGTAGAGCAGCTGATTCGTAATCAGCAGGTCGCGGGTTCGAATCCCATCGCCGGCTCCAATTCAATCCATAACCGGGCCGGGATCCACTTTTCGCCGTTCTCCATCCTCCCCGATTGATCCCTGCCCTGTCCGCAC
>Ga0116192_1000690_pt1 | contig 25027 bp, 23 predicted proteins | sample AD_UKC113_MetaG_FD_89876 | JGI IMG/M metagenome (GOLD analysis project Ga0116192, IMG submission 89876) | Active sludge microbial communities of municipal wastewater-treating anaerobic digesters from Hong Kong - AD_UKC113_MetaG | ecosystem: Engineered > Bioreactor > Anaerobic > Digestate...
TATAGGTCACGGCATCAACCGGATGGGTGCCGTCCTGGGTCTTGGTGGGGAAGATCTTTTCAAGGGTGCTCTGCCAAGCCTTCAAAAGCTCATCCAAAGAAAGGGTCAGGGTCGCTGTCCTGATGAAGGGTTCATCCAGAACCTCGCCCACCAGGCTGTAATCGAGGCCCTCAAACAGCTCGTCAAGTTTCAGGCCCTGGGGCACCTCCACAAGAATGGCCCCATAGTCCAGGCCAAACAAACGCTCAAAGTCAAGACTCTCCAGTCTTGCGCCAAGGCCGTTGCCAAAGGCCATTTTGCAGAGGGCCTCGGCCAGACCGCCCACCTTCAAGGAGGAGGCTGAGAGAATCTTCTTCTCTTCAATAAGCCGGGTGAGTCTTGAATAGGTTTGGGCCATATGGTCAAAGTCGGGAAGCATCAAGTCATCCTTCCTGACCGTCAACAAGGCCAGGGAGCTTCCCGGTTTCTTAAACTCGGGGGAAACTAATGTGGTCACGTCCACGGGAGCTAATGCAAAGGACACCAGTGTGGGTGGGACATGGAGATCCTTGAAGGTTCCCGACATGCTGTCCTTACCGCCAATGGCCGGCACCTTGAGCTTCAACTGGGTATGGAAGGCACCCAACAGCGCTGACAGGGGCTTGCCCCATCTTCTCGGGTCCTTGGCAGGCTTTTCAAAATACTCCTGCAGTGTCAACCGGGCCTTTTTATAGTCCCCGCCCATAGCCACCAGGCGGGCCAGGGATTCCACAATGGCATAGATCGCGCCGTGGAAGGGGCTCCACTTGGCAATCTCGGGATTATAGCCATAGGTCATCACGGTTCCCGTTGTGGTCTGACCGCTTTCCACCGGCAGCTTGGCCGCCATACCCTCGGCAGGGGTCAACTGATGCTTGCCGCCAAAGGGCATTTGAACGGTGCCCCCGCCAATTGTGCTGTCAAAGCGCTCAACAAGCCCCTTCTGATTGCATACATTCAGTCTTTCCAGATTCTTTATCCAAGCTTCTTTCTGATTGAAGCGCAAGGTTTCCAGTTCGGATGCTATTGTGGTCAAGGGACTGTTTTTCAGGTCAGCCCCGGACACCTCTACGGGCATGCTCTGCTTAACACCGTTGGTATTGATAAAGTCACGGCTTAAGTTTACAATGGTCTTTCCGCGCCAGCTCATTCTCAGTCGGCCCGTATCGGTGACCACAGCCACCTTGGTGGCCTCCAGGTTCTCCTTGCGCGCCTCATCAATAAATCTTTGAACATTCTCAGGCGCCACCACAACGGCCATTCTCTCCTGGGATTCGGAGATGGCCAGCTCGGTGCCGTCAAGACCTTCATACTTCTTGGGTACGGCATCCAGGTTAATGTCCAGCCCGTCAGCCAGTTCGCCGATGGCCACCGAAACACCGCCGGCCCCAAAGTCATTGCAGCGTTTGATCATTCGCGTGACTTCGGCCTTTCTGAACAGCCGCTGGATCTTTCTTTCGGTGGGAGCATTACCCTTTTGAACCTCGGCCCCGCATTGGGTCAGGGATTCCTCGGTGTGCTCCTTGGAGGAACCGGTGGCACCGCCGCAGCCGTCCCGGCCCGTGCGTCCGCCCAGAAGAATGACAATATCCCCGGCCTCGGGGGTCTTTCTGACCACGTTAATACGCGGTGCAGCGCCCACCACAGCACCAATTTCCATTCTCTTGGCCACATAGTCGGGATGGTAGATCTCGGCCACCATTCCCGTAGAAAGCCCCACCTGATTGCCATAGGAGCTATAGCCATGGGCAGCGGTTGTGGTAATGACCCGCTGGGGCAGTTTACCCGGCAGGGTCTCGCTTAAGGGCACTCTTGGATCAGCGCTTCCGGTTACACGCATGGCCTGGTAGACATAGGAACGGCCTGAAAGGGGATCTCGAATGGCCCCGCCCAGACAGGTGGCGGCGCCGCCAAAGGGTTCAATCTCAGTAGGATGGTTATGGGTCTCGTTCTTGAACATGACCAGCCATTCCTCCACGCGACCGTCCACCATGGCATTGACCACAATACTGCAGGCATTGATCTCGTCAGACTCGTCCAGGTTGTCCAAGTCGCCCGTGGATTTAAGGTATTTCATGGCCAGGGTGGCAATATCCATCAGACAGACGTCCTTGTCCCTGTCACCATAGACCTTTTTCCGTGTAGCAAGGTATTCATCAAATACACTCTTTATCTTCTGCCCGACGGCATTGTCACTGAACCGGGCCTCCTCAATCTCAGTGAGGAAGGTGGTATGGCGGCAATGATCGGACCAGTAGGTATCAATCATGCGAAGCTCGGTCAGGGTGGGGTCCCTTTCCTCCAGGTCCCTGAAATACTCCTGACAAAAGCTTAAGTCATCCATGGACATGGCAAAGCCCATCTGATCCATGAACGCTTTGAGCTGTTCCTGAGATAAACGGGTAAATCCTTCTATTTTCGCAACATCGGGGGGAACGGGATAGGATTGAACCAGGGTTTGGGGCTTCTCCAGGGAAGCTTGCCTGGTCTCGACGGGGTTTATCAGGAAGTTCAGGATTTTTTCATAATCCTGCTGGGAGATATTCCCCGAAAGAACAATAATTCTGGCAACGCGAATGTCGGGGCGCTCACCGTGGGTGATAATCTGAATGCATTGGGCCGCTGAATCCGCTCTCTGGTCATATTGGCCCGGAAGATATTCGATGGCGATTAGCCGCTCATTTTCCTCAACCGGCAATTCCTCTTCATAGACATAGTCCACCGGTGGTTCGGAAAACACCATGGTTTTTGCTTTATCATAGTCGTCGTCAGTAATCCCCTCAACATCATAGCGTTGCAGAATTCTGACCTTAGTAAGCGTCTCAATCATGAGATTCTCTTTGATTTCCGTAAAAAGCTTGGAAGCCTCTACATCAAATCCCGGCTTCTTCTCGACGTATACCCTTCTAACGGCCATTTGGAGCTCCATCCTTATTTTAAATATTTTGTTGAAACAAGTCACCTGACTTCCTTATTATAATGGATTGGTAATATAAAAAAAAGCTTTAAACTTACAAGAGATTGTCAGGCCCTGGAAGCAACCCTCGTCAACTTTAACAATGCGCAACCTTCGGGTCTATCAGTATATAAAACCGAATAAAATATAAGGCATGTATTTTTGAGATCGAGGTAGTGTGCATGCCAGAAGGTAATATCCGGCATATGTATCCGGGCGGGAATACCCCCGGTGGTTTTTTCAGCTATTACGCCCATATCCTGCCCAGCAGCGAGGCACGAAGGGTCTTTATTCTCAAAGGAGGACCGGGCACCGGCAAGAGTACCCTCATGCGCAAGGTGGGTCTTGAACTGGTTAAAAAGGGGTTTAATGTGGAATTCATGCACTGTTCCAGCGACAACAACAGCCTGGACGGGCTTGTCATTCCCGAGCTTAAGGTCTCCATCATTGACGGCACCTCCCCCCATATGGTGGACCCTCTTTATCCCGGCGCTGTAGAGGAGATCGTGAACCTGGGCCAATTTTGGAGTCAGGAGGGATTTGACCAGTCAAGAGAGAAGATAATTGCCCTCAATCAGAAAATCAAGGGCCACTTTGCCACGGCTTACCGTTATTTAAGGGCAGCTTCCGCACTGAAGGAGGACACTGAAAGCATTTATGAGCAGGCCCTGGACAAAGGCCGTGAGGCTCTGTTCTCCCATGATCTCATTGAACTGATTCTGGGCCGGGGCTTGCCGGCCAGGGTTCCCGGAAAGCAGCGCTGCCTGTTTGCAAGCGCCCTCACCCCCAGAGGCTTCTCGGACTTCTTGGACAGCATATGCGCCACCCAGCAGATTATCCGTCTGAGTGCGCCCAGCGGAACCAATACGCGGAATATTCTGGAGGCCTTGAAAAGTGAAGCCTTGTTAAGGGGCTTCGATATCGAGACCTACTTCTGTCCCATGGATCCCAAAAGGATTGAGCACATGGTCATTCCCGAACTGAAGGTCTCGGTGGTCACTGCCAATGAATATCATGATATCAGTGATATGAACAATGAGAAGTGCTCAACCTATTTCATCAACGAATTTTATAATATGGACTATATTGATAAGCATGGGAAACAGCTTGGCTTTAACCGGCTCTATACTGAGGCCCTGCTTCAAAGGGCCATCGACTGTATTGCCGATGCCAAGGCCACCCATGATGAGCTCGAAAAGAATTATATCGGGAATATGGATTTTGAAGGGCTCACAGACTTAAGAACACAGCTTCTGGAACGTATTCTGTCAATGGCAGCACCAGACACGCTCTGATATTTAGGCCGTGGAAAGGACAATTTGAAGCTTGAACAGTCCTGGGTCGTCGTAATCAAAGACCATATTGCCGTCATATTTTTTGACGGTTCGTTCAATACTTTGCAAGCCCAGGCCATGGAGTTCGGGATTGGGCTTCGAGGAACGGAAGAATCTTCCTTCCTTCTCGGGCTTCTGGTCAATGGTATTGACCACCACAATAACCAGATACGAATTGTAATAGGCCATGGAGAGCGTTATTTCGCGGCGGAAAACAGGATTCCTGATGCGTTTGCAGGCCTCAATGGCATTGTCCAGTGAGTTGCCCAAAACCACACAGATATCGGCTGGGGCAATTTTGAGGTTGGATGGAAGATTCAGCTCCTTTTTGAATTCTATGCCCAGCTTGCGGGCCAGGTTGTACTTGTCATTTAAGAGGGCATCGATAACCGGGTTGCCGGTATCGATGACCTTTTCTGAGTCAGAGACATTGACCAGGCTCTCCAGATAGCGGCCAAGCTCATCGTGGTTATTGTATTTGTACAGATTGTAAATACAGTTGAGATGATTCTTAAAATCATGAATGGTTTCAGACAGGATGGCTCTGTTTTCAGCCAGCTTATTATAATGGTTAAGCTGAAGCTCCAACTGTTTTTCAATGAGTTTATAGGTGTAAGTTTTATCAAGCTCCTGAAGGAGGCTCTCGAAGATGGTAAAGACCACGGCATTGACATACATGAGGCCCAGGCAGGCAATAAGAACCATGGTCATATCATCGGGTCCGTTGGGAATTACAAGCTCCAAAATGAGCAGGGAGATGATAAGACAAATCAGCGGAACAATCATGAGCAATGCGAAATAGGCACGTCCGGTTTCACGGAGATTGGATTTTCTGAAATTGGTAATGAGCTTGATCAGCGCGAAGGACAGAATATTCTTGATCATGACGGCTATCAGCTTAAAGGAGGGCTCTCCCTGAACCTGGGGCAATTCAATATTGAGAATCATTACAATAATGCAGATAGCAATCAGCTCAACCACAACGAGAACGGCAACCAGAAGAACCCCGGAAAAAATGCGATAGAGCGGCTTTCCCGTGTAAAGAAGCAGTGCGCAGCATATGGCCAGAGTACAGTAGTTAATGATGAGCACATTGGGTTCGTTGTAAAAGTATACGCTGACTAAAATCTGAATAATAGCCGCTGCAAAAAATGCAATGATCTTCTTGTACCTGGCAACCTCCTTTGAAGGCAGGAACCCGTTAAGATAGGTAAACAGAAGAATAATCTCAAAAGTGGATGTTCCTGCTTCAACCAAAACCCAGCTAATGTTGTGCATCATATTGAACACCTCGCAAGATAGCTTGTAAAACTATCATAGACCGTCTTGTACCTATGTTCGCTTAAGGGTAGGACAACACCGTTCTTCAGGACCACATTCAGCCTATTGATTCTTTGGATTTGAGCCATATTCACCAAAAAGCCCTTATGTATCCTGACAAAGTCATACTTCTTAAGCTTTTGCTCTTCTGCGGTTAAACTGGCATAGCACGAATACTGCTGATTGCTTGTATAGATATTGACTCTGCGCAGAATACTCTCCAGGTAATAAATCCTGTTCAGAGGCAGACTGACAAGCCCAATCTCCCTTGAAAAAAAAGAGTATTCGCCCGTCTTATTGCCTTTTATCTCAGCAATGGCTTTAAGCAAGACATGTTTGAACTTGTCCTCATTGACAGGTTTAATAAGGAACCAAAACGGCTTGAATTCAAAGCTGTTTAAAATATAGTCTCCCAAAGAAGTGATAAAGACTATGATGACCTTGCTGTCGCTCTCCCGGATGACCTTGGCTGCCTCAAAACCGCTGATAGATTTCATCTTTATATCAAGAAAAAGAAGATCGTAATGCTTCCCCTGATTATAGGCCTCCAGAAGCTGTTCGCCAGAGTAAAAGGACTCTATCGAGAATTCATCATTATTGTCATCAAGAGTCGCGACACAGTCTTTTATGTAACTTGAAAAAAGATCCACAAAGACCTTTTCATCATCACATACTGCAATATTCATACAATCTCCCGATTTTCCGCGGATAGAATCCAGAATGTGATTGTAATTTTTTATCTTGTTATGATTATCATACCAGAAGAATTGATTATCTTTCAACTGTATGCTCACCGCCATCAGAACTCTACTATCCCGTAGGTATGTTATTTACACAAAGGCTCAAAAAAAAACCAGCCACGGAAGTTAACATCGGGCTGGTTTTAAGTCGTCATGATCATGTCAAAACACAGGCAGCAATTACATGGGGTTCTTAAGCATCCTTACCTTCTCGGGCATTTTGGGTTGATTAATGTATATGAGACAACCGGTAAAATTGCTCAGATAGGCTACGGAGAGTGCCAGAGCTGCAAGAACCTTTCCTAAAAACAGACCAAACCCTTTCATCCTTTTTCACCTCCTCTTTGCTTGATTTTCCCAAAAACTAGCACGAATACGACACAGAGCATGGCTAAAGAAATGGCTAAGCTGGTCAGCAATTGTCTGTGTTTAAGCAGCAAGAATATGACAACAAGGATGAATTCAATGGAAGCAATGATTCGGGATACCAGACGAAATACTTTATATTCCTGCCCTACGAAGGGCCTGTTGACATGCTCAAGGGGCGCCAGAAGAAAGATAATCAGCAAGGACAGCCCCGCTATGGCCAAGGCGAATGCAAACACAAAGGAGCCAGGTAAAAAGCGGATAATCAGCATTGAGCACCCATAGAGAACCGTATAGGTCAGGATGCAGCCCCAATGGGAACGAGCATGATAGCCGCCGCAATAAACTCTCAGAATGGCAAAGGCGGAAAGGAAAATAAGGGTATCGACAAACATTCCCAGGGCAAGGCCAATGCCAAGAACCAGAACAGTATTGACCAGCGTCGACAAGAGGGCTTCTATACCATAGGTATAGATTTCATAGTCTTCCTCTTTGACAATTCTCCTCTTGAGCAAATAGCCTGCTAATTCGTTGGCAAACTGCTGAAGCATTTTACCACTCCTTTTGCTCATCTTCGCGAATAACACTGCTTTAAGCCCCGGTGTCAACCTCCTGATTTAGTAATAGCGTTGCATAGACAACGCTATTACTAAACTAAGGATGTTGTTGATAATGCCATTGGGTTAAACCACTCACACATTGTTTGCGGGGGGAACCTAGAACATATGCTTATGGAACCCGTATGCCAGCATTATCTTTTGTTCACGCAATCCGGTACAGAAGGAGGATTTTGTGAACCTTTAAGGTAAGGGTGGAGGAGAAGTTTAGGTTCTGGGAAAAATATAGCAAAAAAGATTGGGTCTGTGGGCTGAAATGTAATAACTGCGGTTTTTAATGTAATAACTGCGGAAAAACATGAAAAACGGCTGTAAGTTATTGTCTTACAGCCGTTTTTTTAACAGTTTTCTGTCAGTATTCTTCTTATCCCTTGTCCTCGCCCAGGGTCAGCTTGAGGGTCATGGTGGTTCCCGCATCAAGGGGTCCGTTTTCAGGCATTCTGTAAAGGGTAATCTCAACGGTATCCCCGGCCTTGAATTTGTTCTTTTCAGTTTCGAGCTCGCTGAAGCTGCTGATGGCAACCCCGTTGAAATGGGTAATGATGTCTCCTTTTTTGATGCCCGCATTATAGGCGGCGCTTAAAGGCGTCACATCGGCCACCAGAATACCCATGGGCACATTGTTCCTGTCGGCAATCTCTTTATTGAAACGGGTGTCCACACTGATGCCGATTTGAGGTCTGCCTTTGACATAACCGCTTTCAATCAGGCTGTCGGCGATCTCCTTGGCGCTGTTGGAAGGAATGGCAAAGCCGAGACCTTCGTATCCCGAGCCACCGATCTTTGAGGTATTGATACCAATGACCTGGCCCCTGGAGTTTAACAGCGCACCGCCGCTGTTGCCCGGATTAATGGCCGCATCTGTCTGAATAAGTCTTAAGGTTTTACCGTTTTCAAACTCGATCTTTCGGTTGAGTCCGCTGATATAACCCGATGTCAAAGAACCCATGAATTCCAGACCGGCAGGATTGCCGATGGCAATGGCCTTTTCGCCAACCTTCACCTCATCGGAATTGCCGAATTCGGCGGCAGGCAGCTCAGAGGCATTGATTTTCAGCACTGCAATATCGGTTTTGGGGTCCCTTCCTACCACGGTGGCCGCATAGGGCTTATCCACCTGATTGGGTAGAATGATCTCAATCTTGGATCCGGGGGATATCTCATTGCCGCTGGAGCCCAGCATGGCGCTTTCAATCACATGGCTATTGGTGATGATGTATCCGTCGCTTCTGTAGATAATCCCGGAGCCCGAGCCCTGGCTTTCCTGGGTGCCAAAGAACATGTCGTTATAGCGATAGGATACGGCAACACCCACAATGGAAGGGCTGACCTTTTCAGCCACAGCGGTTTCGGGGGATGTGGTCTGGTCTACGATCTCAATCCTTTTGGTTTCATTGATATAAGAATTATTGCCCGTGTTGCTTCCCTGATAATTCTGGGGAAGGCCAAAAGTAAAATAAGCTCCCACAATACCGCCCGTCACCAGAGAGCTTATGAGGGCCACAATGATCATGGGTGCCAGCAGGCCTTTCAATCTGCCCTTGGTGGGCTTTTTATAGGTCTCATTGTAAAAAGTGGAGGTTTTCAGGTCATCGTAACGATCTCTGTATCCTGTTTCATAGGAGGATGCATTTTGCTCAAAAGGCCTGTATTGTGATGTATAGGGTTTTGGTTCAGGGTTATAACTAGAAGTATAGGACCAGCCGCTCCTGTCCTTCCCCGAATCGGGCTCTCCGCCTGCACCGGTATTCTCAGTTGGCGTCGGCGGGAGATTGTCCGGATTTATGGTATTATCGTTCTGGTTATCTCTATTCCATTCATCCATGATGATAATTCTCCTTTCCGCTGTTTTCTCTATACAAGTTCATTATAGATGTGATTTTTGACATAGGTATGAATAAAATGTTAACTTTAGTATGACTCAGGCCCCGTTACACTACGCAGGGTAAATATGAACCGGGTGCCACGCCCTTCTTGACTTTCCACTTTTATGGACTCATTATGCGAAACAATAATGCTGCGCACAATGGCCAACCCAAGCCCCAGGCCGGTACGATCGGCACTGCGGGATTTGTCGGTCTTGTAAAACCTTTCAAAGATATAGGGCAGCTCTTCGGCCGAGATTCCCTTGCCCGTATCCTCTACAGAAATGAAGGCTTTGTCCCTTTCCACCCAGGTGCTGACAGTGATCTCCCCGCCCTGGGGTGTGAATTTAATGGCATTATGGATAAGATTGATTAAAACCCTTTGGATGGCATCGGGGTCGGCATGGACAAACATTCTTTCCGATTCGAAATTGGCCTTGAAGCCCAGATTCTTTTCAATAAACATCTGCTGCAGGCCGATGACGCAGCGTCTGATAAGCTCATTCATATCAAAATTTGAGGGCTTTAAGGTCACTTCCCCTCCCTGCATACGGGCAAGATCCAAAAGCTCATTAACAAGATTCTGCATGCGGCGAATCTCATCCCTGACAATCATAAGATAATCGGCCTGGCGCTCAACGGGAATGACACCGTCCAAAATGCCCTCCACAAAGCCCTTGATGGTGGTGATGGGTGTACGCAGCTCATGGGATACATTGCCGATAAAGTCCCGGCGCATCCGCTCCAGATTCTCCAGAGCCACCATCATATGGTTAAAGCTGTCGGCCAACTCGGAGATTTCATCCTTTCCTTTGACAGGGATTCTCTCACTGAACTCCCCGGCAGCCACCATCCGGGCGGCATGCTTAATCCGGTTAAGGGGTCGAATGGTTCTTCTGGAAAGCAGAGTAACAGCGATCAGGGCTATGGCGGCGCCTACGGTCCCCGATGCGAGAAAGATAAACAGAATGGAGCGTTTCATCCCATAGATGGCGGGGATCTGGGTATGGATAAAGATAAGCCCTCCCGATCGCGTCCCCGTATAGGGATTGGTGATGCTGAAGGCCTCGGTCAGGGTCAGCCAGTCCACATCGGTCTTTTTAAACAGCCCATAGAAATCGCCCGAGCGGTACTTCTCGGCCAAGGGATCGTATTGGCTGGGATTGGGCAGACGGGGAAAGCCGTCCTCCGACGTGATAAGCTGATCCCGCATATAATCAGGAATTTCAGAAAAGAAGACAATGGTTCCATCGGTCCGGGTTATCCAGATAATGGAATCCGTATTGTCAGCCAGGGTTTGAATCGCATTGACAAGCAGGCTGGGGTCCCGGTTATAGGCACTTTTCAGAATCATCTCCAGGGCAGCAATGACCTTGTCACTGGTGGATTCCAACTGCTGAGCCTTCTGGTCGGTAATCATCCGGTTAAGACCCGAATTCATCAGCAGGCCGGTCAGGGCAAAACTGATGACTAGAACCAGCAAGACAATGGCGAGTATTTTGCCAAACATTGTTCTAATCATTATTTCACCTCAAACTTATAGCCCACACCCCATACCGTTTTGATTTGCCATTTAAACTCTCCAACCTCGAGCTTCTCCCGAAGCCTTTTGATATGCACATCCACCGTTCGGGTATCGCCATAGAAATCAAAATCCCATACATTCTCCAGAAGCTGCTCACGGGTAAAGACCTTATTGGGGTTTGACGCCAGGAAGTAAAGCAACTCCAATTCCTTGGGCGGAAGCTCCAGCTCAACGCCGTTTAGCTTGACACTGTAATTGGCCTTATTGATCAGCAGGCCCGGATAGACCAACTGCTGGGGTGCCTCATCGTGGTGATCATACCGCCTCAGTACGGCACGGATGCGGGCAATGAGCTCCTTGGGCTCAAAGGGCTTGACCATGTAATCATCAGCCCCCAGCTCCAGCCCCAATACCTTATTGAAGGTTTCATCCTTGGCCGACAGCATGATAATGGGAATGGGACTTACCTTTCGTATTTCTCTGCAAACCTGCCACCCGTCCAGGCCCGGTAGCATAATATCCAAAATGACAATATCGGGGGTCTGCTCCTTAAAGGCATCCAGAGCCTTTTTCCCGTCATGGCACACCGAAACCTGGAAATTGTCCTTTTCCAGATACATTCTGATGATTTCGCAGATATTCACATCATCGTCCACTACAAGAACACGGGCTCCCGTACTCATTAACACCACCCCTTCATTCTCACCATATAAATATGTATTAATACTACTCATTGTATCGTATTTTCATAGGATATCACAAAGGCAAAAACAGAGCCGTTTTGTCTCATTATCACTTAATGGGCCGTAAAATTCAAGACAACAACCTTGAAGGGTTGGTAAATTTTCTATGAACAAAAAAGCCTGCCCTGATAACGGGCAGGCTCTGTGAGTATGCGCACTGACAGGGCTTATAGTTTCAGAAGCGCACTAATGACATAGTTGATAATGAACAGTGCGGTGACAATATACATGATGGGATGTACGTCCTTGAACTGACGCTTAGCCACCTTCATGATTACATAGAAGATAAAGCCTGTGGCAATACCGCTGGAAATACTATAGGCAAAAGGCATGGCTGCGGCGGTGAAGAATGCGGGCAGGGCTTCATCAAAATCATCCCAGTCCACCTTGGAGAAGGAGCCCATCATAAGAATACCTACAATAATCAAGGCGGGAGCTGTAGCCGCTGCAGGAACAATACCGGCAATGGGTGCAAAGAACAGGCAGACTAAGAAGAGGATGGCGGTAAATACGCTGGTTAATCCCGTTCTTCCGCCTGCACCAATACCTGCGGCGCTTTCCACATAGGTGGTGGTGTTGGAGGTACCCAGCAGGGCACCCAGGGAGGTGGCCGTAGCATCGGCAAACAGGGCCTTGTCCATCTTGGACTTAAAGCCCTTGCCCTGGAACAGCTCCTGCTCATCCTTATCATCAAAGATACCGCTCTTCTTGCCGGTACCAATAAAGGTTCCTATGGTGTCAAAGGTATCGGACAGGCTGAAGGCGAAAATAGTGATAAGCACAGTGACAATCTTTCCAGGATCAGCAAAAAGACCTGAAAAATCAAGTTTGAGGAAGGTGTCGGAAATATCGGAAACCTTATAGGCGGTGGAGAAATCGGAGATATTGGTAACGCCCATGGGAATACCGATGAGGGTGGTTGCAACAATACCGATAAGTATGGAGCCTTTAACCTTCAGAATCATCAGCACGGCAATAATGAGCAAACCAATGAGGGCAAGCTGGGCCTTAGGATCGGCGAAGTTCACAAAAGCAGGAACAACATTGGCACCCTCAGCAACAACTGTTCCGGCAGCACCATCGGCGCCGGGGATAACGGTAAGGGGAGCACCGGGCTTGGCTTCTGAGGTAAACTTTAAGAATCGTGCTTCTTTAAATCCAATATAGGCAATGAACAGCCCGATACCACCGCTGATGGCATATTGGAGAGATTGGGGAATGGCCTTGATGATGGTCTTGCGAATCTGGGTGGCTGTAATCAGAATGTTGATCACGCCACAGATAAAGACCATAGCCAGGGCTTGAGTCCAATGAAAATTGAGGCTGAAGCATACGGTGTAGGTGAAGAAAGCGTTCAAACCCATACCCGGAGCCTGGGCATAGGGAACATTGGCAAAGAGTCCCATAATCAGGGTTGCAATAGCGGCCGCCAAAATAGTCGCAACATAGATACCGCCCTGGGGCATGCCTGTGAGACCGAGAATGGCCGGGTTAACAAAGATGATGTAGGCCATGGTGAAGAATGTCGTCACACCGGCAACGGCTTCAGTTCGGACATTGGTGCCATTTTCCTTGAGCTTGAACTTTTGTTCGAGTAAGTTCATTGGTTTTCCCTCCTGAAAAGTAAATCCATCCTTTATTTTATACCTGAAAGCCCCTGTTTCACGTCAAATGAGAATGGCAACAATCGCCGCGCATTATTCGGTGAATAAGAACCCGACAACCTGATGAATTCCATTTAAGACGGTATTTCATGTGCTTTCAGATACGGAAACGAAAAAAGCATGAAGCTTATACTTGCTTGAAGGACATCATTATTATTGTCGAAAATTACACAATAATTTTATCATAGACGCTCTTATAATCAAGTGTTAAGCACATAAAAATCAATAACACTTTGTGGTTTTTAAAGGGTCTTCATTCCGCCCTTGTCCTTAAAGGGAACTAAAAAGCAAGTACCGGCATACGCAGCAGTACTTGCTCTTTTCAGGCAGGATTTATCATAGACTCCTTAAGAAGTCCTATGATCACTTGATTTTTTCAATGGCCTTATCGGCGAACTCGGTGGTGACAATCTTGTCATAGGGCGCTCTCTGAGTAATGACCTCGGCCTCCTCCATAACATCCTGGAGCCTGTTTAAAGCCTCTTCCTTCAGGATGGGGTCCTTGCTCCAGGCATCAATCTCGGTATAACGCTTGGCCACTGCCTCCAGGGTATCCAGATCGGTATCGGGGAAGGAATCCTTGATAACCTCAGCAATCTCCCTGGGACTATGGGTTGCACACCAGATCTGTCCTCTGTAGATGGCATTGGTAAACCGCTGGATCACATCTTTATTCTTTTCCATATAGCTCTTCTTGGCATAATAGCAGGTGTAGGGAATCTCTCCGCTCTCCTGCCCAATGGAGGTGAGCACATAGCCCTTTCCTTCCTTTTCAAGCAGGGTGGCGGTGGGTTCAAAGAGGGTCACATAGTCCCCCACACCGCCGGTGAAGGCCCCGGCCATGACTGCAAACTGTACGCTGGTGTCCACAGTGACATCCACATTGGGAATAATGCTATGCTGTTTAAGCACATACTCCAGCGTCATCTCGGGAACCCCGCCCTTTCTGCCGCCGATAATATACTTGCCCCTCACATTCTCCCAGGTAAAATTGGGCTCCGGGGTTCTGCCCACCAGGAAGGAGCCGTCCCGTTTTGTCAACTGAGCAAAGACTACGGCATAGTCCTCCTTGCCCTCATTATAGACATAAACGGCGGCCTCGGGTCCTGAAAAGCCAATATGGGCCTGCCCTGAAATGACGGCCGTCATCACCTTGTCGGCGCCCTGACCGTTGATGATTTCCAGTTCAATGCCCTCCTGTTCAAAAAATCCTTTGCTGATTGCTACATATTGCGGTGCATAGAATACCGAACGGGTAACCTCGCTCAAGACCACCTTGGTCTTGCTCTGGGTCCCGCACGAAACCAGTATGACGGACAACACCAAAAGCATTGCCAAAAGAAGTAACCCCAATCTTTTCATCATTTCACTCTCCTCCGCTTCTATTTAATGTTTTTGAGTAACCTTTTGTCCTGTCAGCTTTTTTTGCAGCAGGACCACGCCCTGATACATGAGGGCCGCTGCAACAGCCAGGATAATGACACTTGTCATGACCAGATCCAATTGGAAGACCTGACCGCCATAGACGATTAAATAACCCAGGCCGGCTTTGGAGACCAGGAACTCACCGGTAATGACACCCACCCAGGACAGTCCCACGTTAACCTTCAGAGCATTGATCATGGCCGGAATATTGGAAGGAAGGACCACCTTGAGAAATACCTGCAGCCTATTGGCGCCAAAGGTCTGAACCAGCTTAATCTTCTCTTCATCGGTCTGGATAAAGCCGTTAAGCACCTCCAGAATGGTGACAATGAGCGAAATGGCCAGGGCCATGGTGATAATTGCCGCAGGTCCGGCACCAATCCAGATAATGAATATGGGCCCTAAGGCCACCTTGGGCAGGCTGTTGAGGATGACCAGATAGGGTTCCAGCACATGGGCTGTAAACTCAGACCACCAAAGGATAATGGCTATGAGCGTACCCAGAAGGGTACCAATCACGAACCCCGCCACTGTTTCCAGACAGGTCACCCCGATATGTCGGAAAAGATCGCCCTGGTGATAGAGATTGAGCAATGTCTTCACCATCCGCGAGGGCTGGCTGGTGATAAAGGGATCGATGAGCTTGAGATTCGCTGCAATTTCCCACAGGGCAAACAGAGAGACAAGGATCAGGGTCCTAATTATCCATGTGGCTATCTTCTTGATTTTCACCTTTCTAAGGTATATCCTCCGCTCGGGAGAAAGGGACTCCACATCCCTAGACATGTACATCCAGCTCCTTCCATAGGGTATTGAAATACTCCCGAAAATTAGGCGCTTCCCTGCACTTTAAAGGCGTTCTGACAGGGCAGTCAAAATGGATGGCGTGGATGCTGGTGACCACGGCAGGTCTTCTGGACAAAACAATGACCCTGTCGGACATGCTGATGCTTTCTGAAATATCATGAGTGACCATGATGGCCGTCTTTCCCTCACTTTTGATGATGCTGTAGATATCCTCGGTCACGGCCAGACGGGTCTGATAATCCAGTGCCGAAAAGGCCTCATCCAAAAGGAGTATCTCTGGCTTGACGGCAAGGGTTCGGATTAACGCAGCTCTTTGGCGCATCCCCCCGGAGAGCTGGCTGGGATATTTGTCCTTAAAATCATACAAGCCATAGGTTTTCAGAAGTTCCAGGGCGTACTCCTTATTTTCAGGGGTAAGCTTTTTTCTGATTTCCAGGCCCAGAATGACGTTTTGATAGATGGTTCTCCAGTCAAATAGGTAGTCCTTCTGCAGCATGTAGCCCACCTTTTCCGAGGCCCCGGTCACTTCCTCACCCTCAATGAGCACCCTGCCGCCGGTGGGCTTTAACAGCCCCGAGATTATGGACAGGAGCGTGGATTTTCCACAGCCGCTGGGGCCTACCAGGCTGACAAACTCCCCTTTGTCCACCGAGAAGGTTACCCCCGCAACGGCCTCAATTTCACCGTTGAGGGACTGGTACTTCAAGCTCACCTGTTCAACCTTGACAATCTCCTTGGACATGGGCTCCCTCCTTTTAATCCACGCCACGGGTTCTTTATTACCATCATATTGCGGTGAGGGGTGGTTGGTGAAAGGCAAACCCTTATCAAAAGCCTGTCCCATGGACTTTTAGCCATGAAAAAACCGCATTAAAGCGGTTCTTAAGGATAATCACGGATTATAAAAGGATGGCGGTGCTTAAATTCAAAGAATCCTGCAGATATAAATGGCCGTGAGCATACCCGCATAGGAGGAGATCAGGGCTGCGGCCACCGCATGGCGGGTATCCTTCACAGGGGTTCCACCGAAATAGACGGCCAGAGTGTACAGAACGGTTTCACTGGAGCTGATGATGGTTGAGAGGGTTCTGCCCAGATAACTGTCGGCGCCGTACAGCTTGATTTGCTCGGTGAAAAGCCCTAAGGAAGCGCTTCCCGAAAAGGGCCTTATCAAAAGTATGGGGATGATCTCGGCAGGTATGCCGATGAGCGCTAAGGGGCCTTTGATAAGCGAGGTAAGGACATCAAAAAGCCCCGAGGCATTGAGCATGGAAACCGCCGCCAGAATCCCCACCATAACGGGGAGAATCTCAAAGGCTGTTTTGGCTCCTTCCTTCGCGCCTTCAATAAAGGTATCAAAGACCGGAACGCCTTTTAAATAAGCCGAAAGAACAATAAACAATATGACGGCCGGAATGGCCAGATTAGCCAAAAAATCCATACTACAACCTCTCCCTGCGTTTTTCCATCAGCTTGGCGGCCACAATGCCCGAGACCAGGGAAACCGCCGAGGCAATCCACACCGCCGGCATAATGGAGGTTGGATTGCTGGAGCCGGCCTGTTGACGAATAATAAGGACGGTGGCAGGAATAAGCTGTATGCAGGCCGCATTGACCACTGCAAACATGACCATGGCATTGCTGGCCCTGGGGGCATCGCCGTTAACATGGGATAATTCCTTCATGGCCATGATGCCCAAGGGCGTGGCCGCATTTCCCAGGCCCAGCAGATCGGCACTGAGGCTCATGGCAATAGCGCCGTTGGCGGGATGGCCCTTGGGGATACCCGGAAACAGAAATCGAAAGACCCCCTTAAGCAGCCTGGCCAACCCATCCACAAGGCCCGCCTTTTCGGCCACGCGCATAAGCCCCGACCATAAGCACATGGAGCCCAGCATGGTGATGGACAGATTGACCGCATTGCCGCAGCTTGCCAAAAGGGCATCGGAGATCTCCTTGACTCTGCCCATTAAAAGGCCTGCTGCAACGGCAGCAAAGATCATGATAACCCATAAGAAATTCAGCATCTGACAGAACCCTTGCTTGTTTACTTCTCACCTAATACATATTAGAAAAGCAGGCTTTTATTCATAGGGATAAGCTTTTCTCTGAGTTTCAGACAAAAAACGCCTTTTAACAGTAAATTTTTACAAAATCCGAAAAATTAAGCTAGAGTTCTGTTGACCTTGTTTGCAATTTTATGGTATCATGTCTATTGGTACAGAAATATAAAATGACTGGGGGGAGAGTTTCGGTGAAATCAACCGGTATTGTCAGAAAAGTTGATGAGCTAGGAAGGGTTGTATTGCCCATCGAGCTCAGAAGAACACTTGACATCGCGGAGAAAGATGCTCTTGAGATCTATGTGGATGGAGCAACCATTATTTTAAGAAATTATGAGCCCGCTTGTATTTTCTGCGATAATGCCAAAGACATCAAGGTTTACAAGGGCAAGAACATTTGTCCCGAATGTTTAGCGGCTCTTAAGCAAGAGTAATAATCTATAAAAAGTTAGAGGCCTTCAAATCCGTTAACGGGTTTCAGGCCTCCTTTTTTATGCTCACTATTCAAAAGAAAATGGAGAGCCGATACCGCTTTCCGCATCAATACTGAACACAGGAATGGCGCAGCCAAAGGCTGCGCCACTTTTTCAACGGATTAGGGTGAATTTCACACCTTCATTAACGCCTCTTCATAAGCTCCTGACAGATATCCTCCCAGGAAAGCCCCTGGTTAACCATCAGAACCGTCAGATGATAGATGAGATCGGCAATTTCATAGCGGATTTCATCAGGGTTGTTGTTCTTGGCAGCAATAATGACCTCAGCGGCCTCTTCCCCCACCTTCTTGCAAATCTTATCAATCCCCTTGTCAAAGAGATAATTGGTGTAGGAGCCTTCCTTGGGATGCAGCTTTCGATCAACGGCCACATCATAGACTTCCTTTAAGATCTTAAACTGTTCACTCATACGCTCTATCCTTTCAGCTTATTTTATCTATACATCCGGCCCTTACTCGGGTGTCCAGGTTCTGTAAAAGCATGTCCTGTTCCCTGTATGGCAGGCCGCTCCCGTCTGGAGCACTTTGGCCAGCAGGGTATCCCCATCACAGTCCACCGAAAGGGAAACCAGCTTTTGGAAATGGCCCGAGGTTTCGCCCTTGAGCCACAGACTCTGGCGGCTGCGGGAATAATATGTCATCTTTTGGGTTTCAAGGGTCAGCCTTAAGGCCTCTTCATTCATCCACGCCATCATGAGCACCTGACCGTTCTCGGCATCCTGGGTGATGACGGGCACAAGGCCCTGGCTGTTAAACTTCACAAGGGATAAAATCTGCTGTGTATCCATGGCCCCTCCTATTGTTCCACCCGAATGAGGCTTTCCACCGAGATGACCGAGGGACTGTTCCTCATATCCTTAATGGCGGCGTGGATCCAGTTTTCATGAGCCTTATGGGTGATGAAGATAATGGTGGCATGGTCATTGCCCCGCTGCTTTTGCATGACCGAATCCAGGCTCACCTGATGCCGGCCAAAGATGCCGGCAATTTCGGCCAGAACCCCGGGTTGATCCCGAACAATGAGCCTTAAGTAATATTCGTCCATCCAATCCTTTTCAAAGGTCACCACCTCGTCATCCAATCTGACCCGGTGATGGCCGCCCTCGTTCTGGCAGGCGGTGACAATATCCGATACCAGGGCACTTGCTGTGGGCAGGTCCCCGGCTCCCTGTCCGTAGAACATGAGGCTGCCCACCATGTCCCCTTCAATGTAAATGGCATTAAAGGAGTCCCTCACCGCATACAGGGGATGGGACAAAGGGATAAAGGTGGGATGCACCCTGGCCTCAATTTTCCCATTCTGTTTCTTGGCGATGGCCAAAAGTTTAATGCCAAAGCCCAGCTCCCGGCCATAGGCAATATCATCGGCCGAAATGCCGGTGATCCCCTCACAGTAGATATGATCAATGGGGACACGGTTTCTGAAGCAGATGGTGGACAGAATGGAAAGCTTATAACGGGCATCATAGCCCTCTACATCGGCAGTGGGATCGGGCTCGGCATAGCCCAGCCTTTGGGCCTCGGCCAGCACCTCGTTAAAGCTCCTGCCCTCCTCGCTCATTTTGGTGAGAATATAATTGGTGGTGCCATTGATAATGCCCATGAACTTGAGGATATTATTGGCCTGAAGGGACCTTCTGACGGCCTTGATAATGGGAATGCCTCCGGCTACGCTGGCTTCAAAGTAGAGCCCGGCACCCGATTTTCGGGCTTCCTCCTCCAGTTCATCCCAGTGCTTGGCAATGACCTCCTTATTGGCGGTGATCACTGAAATGCCCTGTCTCAAGGCAGCGCGTATATACTCAAAGGCAGGGGTCTCCCCACCCATAAACTCGGCAATCACATCAATGGAACCATCCTTCAGGATGTCCTCCATGCTGTCGGTCAGAACCTGGGGCAAAACCGCCACCGAACGCTTCTTGGACTTATCACGAACCAGGATTTTCTTGACCTCTATATCAATGCCTTCGCGATTCTTGATCATTTCGCCATTTTCTTTAATGACCTTCATCACACCGCTTCCGATGGTGCCAAGGCCCAAAAGCGCAAGGCCGACTTTCTTCATAGCGCACCTCCTGTTGAAAACAAATCTGTTGGTAATAATTATAACAGATACATTCTGCCATATTTAAGTTTTTTTCTCTTGTGGATAGAATTTTATTATTCTATAATAAAATCTCAGGGTTTTTGTCCCTTCGACGAAAATTTCATCCTTTGGACCGACGTCTATGTATCATTCGCGGGAGGTTTGTCATGCGGATCCTGTTGGTTTCTGACATCGAAAATGAGTATATTTGGGACCACTTTGATCCGGCGCGTTTTTCAAACATTGATCTGGTCATATCCTGCGGCGACTTAAAGAGGGATTATCTTTCCTTTATTGCCACCATGATCCAGGCTCCCGTCTTCTTTGTCCATGGCAACCACGACACCGATTATCTCAAAGAGCCTCCGGGCGGCTGCGACAGCATCGAGGACAAGCTGGTGGTCTATCGGGGCTTACGAATCGTGGGCCTTGGCGGGTGCAAGCAGTACAACAGGCACCCTAAGTATTCGGTGCCGCCTCTCCAGTATACCGAGAAGCAAATGGAAAAAAGAATCCGAAAGCTCAACGGCAAAATAGCCAAGCATAAGGGCTTTGATATCCTGGTTACCCATGCGCCGGCCTTTGGCGTCGGGGATTCCCGGGATCTTTGCCATACCGGTTTTGAAGCCTTCCTTCCCCTTCTTGAAAAATACAAACCCAAATATATGCTCCACGGCCATATGCATCTTAACTATGGCCGTGCTCCGCGAATCATCACCCATGGGGAGACCCAGGTGGTTGATGCCTATAATTATTATATCCTGGAGATCCCCTCAGACAATCTTTCCCGTTGATAAATCCTGCGCCGAACGATATTCGGTCATATCAGGCAGGTCGCCGATAATACCATCCACCAGCCAGTCCATGGAAAGGATCTGTTCTCTTTGCAGCTCCTCACCCTCGTCCACTATCAGCCGTTTATTGATATCATAAATAGGGCCTGAAAAGACCTTATAGCTCTGGGAGATCAAGGATGCCTTAACAAACTCTATGAGCTTTGTGGTTTCCAGCGGCATGTTCTGCTTGTTGTAGAAGAAATCCAGAAGTCCCGAGTCCATGCCCCACCAGTAGTTTCTTACCCGACCCCCGGCCAGGGTGTCGCCAAGACGGGTGCCTCCCGCCAAAATGCTCCTTAAATATTTCTCATAGAAAATCCCCCAGTTCCATACGGGCATGGCAAGATATTTTCCCGGAACGGCCTGACCGTCTTCCCATTCCACGGTATAGATGCCGTAATCCCGGGAGAACTGGCGGTTAGCCAGGGTATTGTGATGGGAAATAATATCCACCCCAAGCTGAGCCAGCTCATTGGAGAGTACCCGCGTTTCCTCCCGTCCGTTCCATCGCAGCATCCATTTAATATATACCTGGACCCGGGGGTTGACCATGCGGGCGCCCAGGGTAAAGGCGTTAACACCGCTTAAGATATCGGGTACCGGGAAGGGCGCAATATACCCCAATTTCCCCGTCTGACTCAGGGCCCCGGCCACAATGCCGCCTAAGAAACGCGGTTCATGAATTCGCCCGAAATAGGTGTTCACATGCTTGAAGGAATGCATGCAGGAGCAGTTGAGGAAATTGCATTCGGGGTTATCCATGGCCACCTTCAGGGTGGCATTAATTAAGGATGGTGAGGTGGTGAAGATAATCCGGCAGCCGTTATCCACCAATTCCTGAAGCTGGGGCACAGCATCCAGGCTCTCGGGGAGATTGAAGACCGATTCAGTTTCCACACTGTCCCTTAAGATATGCTGGAGATGCATACGGCCCAGCTCATGAGAATAGGTCCAGCTTGAGGTCTTTTTATCGGTAGCATGGGCAAAGCCCACCTTGATCTTTTCGGTCCGTGTCTTTTGGGTAAGCCGGCCAATGAGCCCCTTCTCCAGCTTGAGGTTAGGGCTTTGCTGGACGTCCACAATCTCGGGCTCATTCTTTACCTGGAGCTCCGAGATCAGGCGCTTGATGCGATCCTTAAGGTCCTCCTCGCTGAATTCTTCCTTAATGCCATAAATCTTAAGGAAATCCAGAAAGGCATCCCCGGTGGTCATGGGCAGCTTATCCCCGCCCAATTCGTAAAATACATTTCTGAACAGGTTATAGACCCCGCTGGAGAAATACTTGAAGCGGTTGGTATCATCCCCATAACGGGTGTTGGGATGGTAATCCTTGATTATTTCCCAAAGCTCATGATAGCCCTTTTCATCGGTGAGCCAGATATCGTTGATGCCCGTCTTCTTATTGAAGTCCATGAACTCATAATAGCGGACAATATCCTTGTCATTTTCATCATACTTGGGCACCAGACGGGTCACGGTACCGTGGAAGGAGTAAACATCCAGGTACTTAAGGACACTGACTCTTTTATTGCCCTCCACCACATAAAACCAGTTTAAATATTCGTAGACCTTGATGGGGTCTCTTAAGCCCTCATTATACTGAATATTACACACCCTCTGCCATTTGACGGCGAACTCGGAATCGGGCTCCATCAAGGGCATGTAGTTGCGGGCAAAGGAAATGCTTCTTAAATAGGTATAGGTGCCCCGAATCTTCCTTAAGGGAATCTCCACGACGCCCAAATCCAATTCGGAGACAATATCAATATTCTTGAGGATACCGTCCAGAAAAGGCAGATATCCGTTTCGGCCCTGGGAGATATAGGAGGCATACTCCTTCAACCCCTGTTTTCTCGCGTTGAGATAATCTATTAAATCGGCACTCATATATGACACTCCAAATTCGTAAACTCACGAATAATTTCATGGACCTTGCCGGGAAACTCCCTGCCATAGACCCGTCTTAAGAGGCTGTCCGCCTGCCTGAGGGACATGGAGAGCTGCTGGGATGTGATCAAGCCCTGTTCATAGGCCATAGCCAGCTCATCCAAGTCTATGACCTCCACCGTTCCGTCGGGTAAGATCCGCACATCGGTCAAAAGATCATATAAATGATATGTATCGGTATTTTCGTTGTAGACAATTTCCATAATATCACAATACCAGTATTTCAGCTTCTTTTCCCTGTCCAGTATGGCGCTTATCTTCCAGCCATGCTGAAGGAAGACGCAGGATATTCCAAAAGCAATATCCTCTCTGGGATTGATAGGTAACCATTCGGTGATAAGATAGTTTTGATCCCTGTAATGCAGCACATCCTTCGACAGATCCAATGTCTCAGAAGGAATAAATCTGGTCCGGAATATCCTTGGCATTTCGCTCCACCCCGAAAGTCCTTTTAGACCATTATACCCGAACCATGGATAAAAACAATACAGTACATCCAACCTCTCATTTTTTAGGTCTTTGGGCAATATGGTATACTTTTCTAAAAGGTTGTCTGAAAGGCGGAAGCCCTTTAAAATGAAGAGCAAATCGCAGAAACTAAAAGAAAAGATTAGGCCCCAGATTTCCCCTCCTCCGCAGAAAAAGTGCTGCAAAAATTGCCTGAGGGGAAAACGGTTAAGCTTTAATAATGATGTTCTCTGTCCGGAGAAGGGTATTGTGTCCTCGGATTATGTTTGCGCATCCCATCGCTTCTTTGCTCTGGAGGAGTTTAAAAGGTCTGCCGCTCTCCATTGCTCAGATTGTGAGTTCTTTATTATCCATCCCCATGAATACCTTACCACCTATGGGGTATGCGATCTTTTTTCGGTCAGGAAATGTGACGGCAGTTTAAAAAAGGCCTGCTCCCGATTTGTGAGCCGCAAGGAGTCCATCGCCTAGAAAGGCCTGTCTTTCTTTGGCTTGAGTTATGATCTATAATGGGGCCATGGGCTACATATTTCCAAACAATACAAGGAGGGTTCACCCATGTATACTGCCAACCCGTCACGTTATTCCACCATGCGGTACAATCGGCTGGGCAAAAGCGGTCTGAAGCTTTCGGCGCTTTCTCTAGGCCTCTGGCATAATTTCGGCGATGTGGACAGCATCCATAACATGAAGGCACTCATCACCAAGGCCTTTGATCTGGGTATTACCCATTTCGATCTGGCCAATAATTATGGCCCGCCCCCCGGCTCGGCCGAGAAGAATTTCGGCCGGATTCTGAAAGAGGAGCTTTCGGCCTACAGGGATGAGCTCATCATTTCCACCAAGGCCGGCTATACCATGTGGGAGGGCCCCTATGGCGACTTCGGCTCGCGGAAATACCTTTTATCCAGCCTGGATCAGAGCCTGAAGCGCTTGGGACTGGATTATGTGGATATCTTCTATCACCACCGCCCCGACCCGGATACTCCCATTGAAGAAAGCATGCTGGCCTTAGACAGCGCTGTGCGTCAGGGCAAGGCGCTCTATGTGGGTCTGTCCAATTACAACAAAGCGCAGACCAAAGCGGCCTATGCGATTCTCAGGGAGCTTAAGACGCCCTTTGTCATCCATCAGCCCAGCTATTCCATCCTCAACCGCTGGATTGAGAAGGACGGGCTCAAGGATTATGCCCATGATATCGGCATTGGGCTCATTGCCTTCAGTCCTCTGGCCCAGGGTATGCTCACAAGCCGGTATCTGACCGGTATTCCCGAGGATTCCAGAGCTGGGCGCGGGGTTTCGCCCTTCCTGACCAGGAACCAGATTACTCAGGAGCAATTGGCCGTTATAGCCAAGCTTAACGATATTGCCGCACAACGCGGCCAGAGTCTGGCCCAGATGGCCCTCTCATGGGTGCTCCGTGAGGGCGGTGTGGCCTCGGTGCTCATTGGCGCCAGCAAGGTAAGCCAGCTTGAGGAAAACATCCGCTGCCTGGACAACACTGCCTTTTCGGCCGAGGAGCTTAAGGCCATTGACCAGGCTGTGGCAGGAAAATAACAGGGCCATCCCACAGCAGTTCATCGAAAGCAGGATCAAAAAAGAGAGGATTTTCATCCTCTCTTTTATTGGGTTCTATAATAAATGTTGGGGTACGGGAAGATTAAAGAATTCAGTGCTCCAACATTTTTTGAAAAAAAGAGAGCATGGAGTTGAAATCTCAAGTAAAATGAAGTTGCTCACACCACATTTGA
>Ga0116192_1000696_pt1 | contig 24803 bp, 18 predicted proteins | sample AD_UKC113_MetaG_FD_89876 | JGI IMG/M metagenome (GOLD analysis project Ga0116192, IMG submission 89876) | Active sludge microbial communities of municipal wastewater-treating anaerobic digesters from Hong Kong - AD_UKC113_MetaG | ecosystem: Engineered > Bioreactor > Anaerobic > Digestate...
GATGTAGAGGTCTTCTTTGTTTAGTAGAGTGAACAGCCATTTTATGTTTGAAATTCCATCTGAAACCCTATCTATATTTTTGTCTATGGTTTGTATATTTTCTAAATTTTTGTCTTTATCAAGATCAAAGAATGAATTTGAGAGTTGTGTAGATGTTTTGTTGATGATGTATAGGCCTAATGAAGATGCGATAATTGGGTAGGCAAGAAAGTATGCAAACAGAATTGTGAGTATTGATATGATTATCCCTTTTGCAAATGTTTTACTAGTAAATTTTTTTGCTGTTTGTTTACTGAAGAATTTTTTGAATGGAGATGTTAATTTGGAGACAGTTTCACCTAACTTTGTCTTACTGATTTTTGTGTTTTTTTCATTTATTTTTTTAGGATTTTCTAGATCAGCTTTGTATGCATTCCATTGTTTGTTGATTTGTCCATAATAGTTTTGTAACTGAGCTATGCATGATTCTTCTAATGATATTTGTTGAGTCCAACCGTATTTACTTGCATGAGGAGCAGGAACATATATATCCTGTATTGCAAATTTTTCGTTTGGATTGTCAACAAATCTTATACTTTGAGCTTCTGTGTTTAGTTCAAGTAATTTGTATGCTATTGAAAGGGTTGTGTAGTTGTTTTTATTTGCTAGGGTTATGACTTCTTTTTTTGTTGAATCAGAAAAAGTTAGTTTTAAAAGTCCATATGTTGCGTCGTCCTCATTTATTAAGTTGTGTATGTCTAGACCTTCTCCATATATGGTTATCTGTGGTTTTGAGACTGCATCTCTAAACATTGCATCTAGGGTAGGAACATCTATTTTGTCTATTCCCTTTCCAAGCAATGTTCCTAAGCGAATGATTCTTAAATTTGTGTCGGTTTTGTCTCCAAATTCGGCAACTAGATTTTCACAGTATTTTTGTAGTTCTACATTTGAGTAAGGAGATGGAGATGCTGATTTTTCGTTTTGTATCCTGTCTGCAAGTTTTTTGTTTAGTAGAAGTGAGGTTATTAGCGTGAATTTTGCATTGTTTTTCTTGGTGCTGATGAGTGCTTGTTCTAAGTATTTTGTTTGAGAGAGGAATTCTTTGCTATCAAATTCAGGTTCTTTTAATTTTTCATTTAGGAAATAGAAGACATAGTCAAATCTTTTTATGTTTTTGAAGATGGAATCAAATCCTTTGTAGTCAAAGAAATCAACAAGATTGGATTTTTTTAATTCGGAGACATATTTTTTTGTTGAATTGTTGAATTTGTCTATTATTACGACATAGCTTCCCTGTTCTATTAGTGTTTTTGCTACTAAATAGCCAAGTCTGTTTCCTCCTCCGACAAGGATGGTTATTGGTGTTTGACTTTTAATTTGATTTATTCGTAAATTGCTCATATTTTTTCTATTCTTCTTTAGTGATTATTGGAATTGGAAAATGAAAAGTTTTTAGATTAAGTTGGTATCCTTCTCTTATTAGCACTGGGATTTCTACTGTTTCATACCCTTCTGCGTATATTTTTATTTGGTGCTCTCCCGTTTTTAGTGAGAGATTGGCGATGGATTGAGTGTTTGTAAGGTCATTATCTATGTATATTTTTGCGTTTTCAGCACTACTTGTTATTGTGATATATCCATGTTCTTTTTCAGTTGCTTTTACTCGAGAATAGTAGAGAATCGAACCATTTAGTGTATCATCAGGTCCTATTTCTATACTAATTCTAGCAGATGTATTTTTTGAAAGCTCTATGTTGAATGATTGATTTTGATAGAAGGATTCTTGTGTAGTTATTCTTTGTAATTCTACTAGGTATTCACCTTCTGGTAGGTCTTGTACTGTTAATGGTGTTTCTCCATACTCTTTTCCATTTATCCATACCTTTGCTTTACTATTTGGAGTGATTATTTCTATTGTTGTATTATTGTAGAATTTGTTGATTATTGGTAATTTCCCTATGAGTGACTTCACAGGAATGAAGTAGAATAGTACTGAGAGAGTTATGATAGATATTATGATTAGCAGGGCAGTTTTTACGCTTTTCATACTGCCAATTATAGTGAGAAGTTGGATAAATGTCTATCTTAGTATGAATATTTTGATTCTGGTGATTTCTTCTTTTCCTCCATTTTCTTTTTTCTGGAAGAAAGTATATTCATTACAACAACCAATAGTAGGGCTAGACTTGTTGAGAATATTAGTGCAAAGTATCTCATAGCTCCTGTGGAGAGTATTGCAAATGATCCTAAGAATAGTGTGATACCAGATTCGAGAAGGACTATGTTTCTTCTTCCTACTCCTAGTGCGATGAGTTGGTGTTGAAGGTGATCAGGACCATTTATTTTCATTAAATCCATGAGATTTTTAGGCTTGTATGTGATGTATCTTTTGATTATTACATAGACAAAATCTATGAGTGGAACTATTAGTAACATTACTGTTGTTGAGAATTTTGCATCAGCAATTATGGACAAGAGACAGATCATAAAGCCATATACGGATTTTCCCGCTGATCCTGTCATTATTTTTTGTGGAGGCATTGCAAATATTAGGAAGATGAGTAATCCTCCCACTACAAAGATAGATATTGTGGAAGCGAAAAGCGAATTGAATCTTACACCTAGTATGAATATCAGAAGGAAAATAATTAAGGAATTAGCTTCTATTATTCCAGGGGATCCTGCGGTCCATTTGAAAGCATTTATGCAGACGATCATCCATATTATGAGGAAGAGATCTCCAGGGAAGACAAAGGATTGTTGTATTCCAAGGAATGAGAAATTCCATGTGTATATGTCTAAATTAGTATTTCCAAATGAAAGGTTTGTTAGATTTATGACGGAGAAAGCAATGATTATTGCTGATATTAATTGGTAGAGGAATTGAGTTTTAGCAGGAAGATTGAATATATCGTCGAGTGCTGATCCTACAATTAGGATAAGGAGAGCAAGGATTATTGGTATTGTAAAGCTGTCTAGCTTGAAGCATAGGCAAATTATTATTAATGTCGGAATTGTTATTGCTAGTCCCCCTAGTGCAGGAGTTATCCCTTCATGTAATGCTTTTTCCTCATTATCAAAGGTTTTTCCATTTCTCTTAGTTCCTGGTTTGTATGTGATGTCGTGCTTAAGTGCTATTTGTCCAACGATTGGAGTTAAAATCAGAGAGGATATTGAACCTATGAGGAAGATGTATATATATTGAAAGTATTTAAGGTATGGAGTTCCCTCTATGAGTGTGCATTTGAATAGATTTAGTACTTTATTCAATATTTCTGTGGCTGTAGACATGTCCATATGTGTCTTATGCTATAAGCTCAATTAAAATAATGCTTTGAGAAATTATACATAAAAGTGTTGTAATCATAAGGAGCTTAACTAGACTTCTCTCCCTATTGTAACAGCGCGGAGTGAGTATTAGTGAGAGAAGCATAGCACAAGTAGAAATTGCTGGGTATATGTATATGTACGCCTTGTTTGTAAGTTTGTTTTGCATTGCCATGTGGTATTTATATATAGGAAGGTATGTTGGAAGGGAATCTAGATTCTTATGTATTAAGTATACTTGTTGAGCTATTAGAATAGCTCCTATTACAACAACAGCCCATACAAGTGGGTCTTTTAGAAATTTTAGTATTTCAAGCTTTGTAGTAGTTTTATCTATTTTCCCCTTAACTTTGTAGAATTTGTTACTGAATGGCTCCTTAATATCTAACCCAAGTTGTTTGTACTCTTCATCACTATTCTTTCTCAATTTTTTTGTATCAGACATATGGTGAATTATATCACAGAGGGATTATATCTATTTCCTTGTACTTACGGAAAATAGTTGCAGGTATTGTTCTAATGAAAGATGTTGTGGTCTCTTACTTAGCATTTCTGTGAACTCCAGTGGTATATGGTATTTTTGTTTAGTGTTGCTCAAAAGTGTTTTTCTTGGATGCCTAAAACATTCAGTTAGAAATTCCAAGAACTCTTTTGTATTTGAAACTTCCTTTTTCGATGGAGAGAAGCTAATTAAAGAACTTGTTACTTTTGGTTGTGGACTAAATGATGCTTTAGAGATGTCGAAAAGTTTTTTAGGATTAGCGTATAGTTTTGTCTGAAGTGCTAGTAGGTTGTTTTGTGGTTCTGAACTTGTATATTTTTCGGCTACTTCTTTCTGTACTATGAAAAATGATGTTGTATTGAAATATTCAGAGGATATAACTTTTTTGATTATCCTTTTACTGGTGTTGTATGGAAGTGATCCAAAGAATAGTATTTGTTTGTCTTGTAAATTCTTTAGCTGGGTGAAATTCCAGTCTAGGAAATCCTCATTTACTACAATAATCTGTGGAAAGCAAAGTGCAAGGTCATTTGAAAGTTCATTGTCCTTTTCTACCGCTATAATCTTCTCATTCTTTTGTGTGAATATTTTTGTAAAATATCCATGCCCAGGTCCTATTTCAACTAGAATGTCGTGTGGTGTAGAAAGAACTATTTTCGCAATCTGTTCTGCTAAGTTTTTGTTCACAAAGAAGTTTTGTCCTAAAGACTTTTTTGATTTCATCTATATAACTCTAAAATCCCATATATTATCTTTTTTCGTGTATACAGTTGAGCATTTTTTACAAACAGCTTTTGATTTTGATGTAAATTCTAAAGCTCCCTTGCAATTTGGACAAACAAGTATATCTTCTAATTTTAATGACGAATTGTCGTGATGGGTACTGTTCTTTTTGCAGACTAGAAATATGCTTGGAGGGATATTAGTCCATGAGAGTAGATCTTGGAGGATTTTTTCAAGGAAAATCATAGTGTTTAAGTTAAGTATTTTCTTTAGTGTTGGGATTCTTAAAAATGAGCACCCATATCTTTTTTGAATTGAGAAACCAGTTTGTTCCAGTTTTGTCTGGATATCTTTTGGGTGGTAGTTGTAAAAAATTCCTTTTAACCCATGTGCAGTACCCTGTGCTCCGTTAGTGGAAAGGGGATGTTCATATGGTGTTTTATCGAAGAATTTGAAATTGAAATGGGCTAGTGCTTTGAGAGATGCTTTTAGATGTACTTTGTTAGGTATTTCTTGTATATACAGAGCTTCTCCATTTGTTACTCTATATATCTCATTGAAATATTCGGAAACATTTTCAATGTGGTGTAATACTCTAACCATCATTGCACCATCAAATGAATTTTGTTTGAAAGGCATTTTGTATGCATTTCCAGCAATTAGTTCTACATTTGGATATTTATCTGTGATATTTTTTCTGTTCCTTTGAAGGGTTTTCATTGAATAGTCTAAGATTATTGGTTTGGAGTATTTGTCATAGTACGTAGTTGTAAGTCTTCCATATGAGCCACCTATATCTAGAAACCATTGTCCATTTTTATCTTTTAGTATTTTTTGAAGTATGTTTTTTTCTGCACTATCTTCATATTGTCTGGTTCTCCAGTATTTTCTGTAATCATAGTCAAAAAGATCGTAATCTGTTACATCATTGATCATTTTTTAATGAGTTTATAATTTTAGTTATGTTTTCAAGTTGTTTTAGTAATTCAGCTTGTTTATTTGTATCTCCTATTTCTTCACTCATAGCTATTTGTGAGGATATATTCTTTTGTAGATCTGTATAGTACTTTATCTTTATCCTTTTTATTAAATTCCCCAATTGAAGATTTAGTTCTTCCTGTGTATCTGGAATCTCTCTTGCTTGGAATATTAGATTTTCTACAAGAGTGTGAAGCCGTTCATCATTGTCAAATTGCTTGAAGAATTTCTCTCTGTTGAAGTTTGAAATTTGTGCTAAGAAACAGCTGTATATCTCTTCATACCCTGTATCTTTTAAAAAGACAGGGTCGATCAGAAACTCTTTTGGAATGTTGTCATCGTAAAAAAGGAGCATTTGCAGATACAAAAATTCTGGAGTTATGTTCCTTTTCGTTTGTAATGATTTTGTAATAACTTTGTAATAATCCGTTTCACGTGCGGGGGTATACCCCTGCGATTTGCCGTACTGTATCTTGGTTATTCGGGTATACTTGGGTATATATATGGACCTCGTGGAGATGTCCTTTACCTGTTCAATGAGGGGTTCCATTACCGCTCTGATTTTATTAATATCCTCTAATTTGTTTAAATTTTTCCCCTCTATTACATTTTGTAAAATCTCCGAAAAAGCTTCCTGCTTATTTGACAATGCATTTTCCATTTGCTTTGGATCCTTTTGTAACATTTCATCAATATCCTTGTATGGATCTGATGTTGCAGCATATGGATTTATTCCTATCTCTGAAGCAAGTTTGAAAGCCCTTATAAGGGCCATTTTCCCAGCATTATCATTATCAAAGAAGAAAATGATATTTTTAGTTAATGTTGACAGTAACTTTAGTTGCTCTATTGTTAAACTTGTTCCAAGGGGAGCAACAACATTTTTAAAACCATGCTGATGGGAAGAAATCACATCCATAGAGCCTTCACATACTATCGCTGAATCTAATTTCCTTATCTCCTGCTTTGACTCATACTGTCCAAATAGATTATCTTTTTTATGGAAAATTGGTGTCTCTGGAGTGTTCATATATTTTGGCCCCTTATCATCACCAGGCATAATTCTTGCAGTGAAAGCTATGACATCTCCTCTCTTAGATCGTATTGGAAACATTATTCTGTTGTAGAATTTTTCCTTTATAATTCCATTTTTTTCTGTGAATAGGCCTGACTGAAGTAATTGTTCCTTTGTATACTTTTTCCTACTATTTAATTCTTGGAGTAAGTGAGGATATCTTGGTGCAAATCCTATTCCGAAGTTCTTTATGCTTTCCTTTGTCAAGCCTCTCTCTTGCAAGTATCGTGAAGCCTCCTTGCTTAATGCTAACTGTCTGTAATAGTATTTTGTTGCTGTGTAGTTAATTTCTTCTAAAACTTTGTATTTGGGATTTACTTCAAATTTTTTCAACTCTACTCCAGCTTCTTTTGCTAATTTCTCTAATGTTTCTGGGAAGTCCAAATTTTCAATCTTTTGTATGAAATTGAAGATATCTCCTGATTCTCCACAACCAAAACATTTGTATCTTTGCAGGTCTGGACTTACCATAAAGGAAGGTGTTTTTTCCTTATGAAATGGACAAAGCCCCGAAAAATTCTTTCCAGTTTGCTTAAGCTGAACATACCTACCTATGACCTGAACTATGTCAAGTCTATCTTTTATCTCTGAAACCTGATTGTTGTACTCCATTACATTGGTATTATATCATCATTCACATGATATCTTGTCCTCGCTTACTGTGCACTGCATTTCTGCAACTCCAGTACCACTTTGAGGACTCCATTGTATTTCTTCTCCATTGAAGAAAAGGTGTGTGCTACTTAACTTTCCTGTTATTATGTGTAATGTCTTTTCAATTTTGAATTCTGTCTCTAATGGTTCTACGATATTTGCAATTTTATTTACGCTATCAATATCCAGTTTAATCCAAGCAGAGGAATCAGTTATCTTTAGTTTAATTGTATTTTCCTTTGGTACTACTTGTTCCTGAACTTGTGGCTTTTCATATGTAATTTTCCTAGTTTCAACGACTTCTAGGACATTGTTGTTGTTCTTTCTTGCTTTAACGGTTATGATATTCATTCCTTCATTCAACTTCATTTCTTTTTCAAATTCTCCATTTTCATTTTGTTCGACTGCTACACCATTTATCTCTGCTGTGGTGTTTTGAGAAATTTTCCCCTTTACCTTTATGATCTCTTCTGTAGTTGTAATATCCTGTGGTGGTTCTATTATTGTAAGTTCTGGTGGTGTTTGAAATTTATGTATTTGTATGAAGATATATGCAACTACTCCTAGGGAGAATAATGTAAGTAGTATTGTTATGATTAATTGTGGAGTTAGTACATTTCTCCTTTTGTTTAGAGCTTTTTGTTTGAATAGTTGAGTGTCCTCTGTCTTTCCAATGGGAGTATGATTTGTTCTTCTGTACAGTGCTAGAACTTTTTTTACATCAAGCCCAAGATATTCTGCGTATATTTTTATGAAGCCCTTTAGAAAAACCTCTGATTCGAATGGAGAGAATTCATCTTTTTCTATATATTCTAGAAATCTCTTTTGTATTTTTGTATCAGCTGATACGACATCGAGACTTTTTCCAAGTTGCAATCTTTTGTTTTTTATGACTTGTCCTACTGTTATCATTATGCAAGTATTTTACTACTATGCCCTTTATTCGTCATCTGGTCTCTTTTTTAATATCTCCTCAGTTGAATGAACAAGCACTTTTCTAGGTTTAGATCCATCTTCTGGGCCTATGGCTCCAGCATCATACAGTTCATCTATGAGTCTTGCAGCTTTGTTGTAGCCGATTTTCATCTTTCTTTGAAGGAATGATGAAGATGCTTTTTGCGTGAGAATAACTATTTCTAAAGCTTTTTGGAAATCAGGATCTCTTGTCGAATCTCCTAATCCTGATGCTTCCTCTTGGGTTTTTTCAATAGCTTTCGCTAATTCTTCAGAATATTCTATGTCCTCTTCTGTTACTTGCTCCTTTATCTTTTGAATGATGTTCTCTGTATCCTCAGTGGATGTATATGTTCCTTGAATCCTTAATGCTTTCGGTGTTGTTTGATCTTTGAAAAGCATATCACCATTACCTAGTAATGTTTCTGCACCTGCTTCATCTAGTATAACTCTTGAATCTATGAGGGTGGAGACTGCGAATGCCATTCTTCCAGGAATATTTGATTTTATGAGTCCAGTAATGACATTTACAGTTGGTTTTTGTGTTGCAAGGATTAAATGGATCCCAACGGCTCTTCCCATTTGGGCTAATCTTTGAATCTTTTTTTCAACTTCAATTCCTGTGGATAGCATTAAGTCAGCCATTTCATCTACTACAACGACAATGTAAGGCATTGCTGTGAATCCCATTTTTGCATTATATTCTGAAAGTTTTTTGGCATGTACTTGCTTAAGTAATCGGTATCTTTTCATCATTTCACTTATTACCCAGTCGAGTGCATTTGCAGTAAGATTTACATCAGTAATTACTGGATTAAGTAGATGTGGTATTCCATTGTATACTGCCATTTCGACTCCCATCTTTGGATCGACCATTATGAACTTTACTTCATCTGGAGTCTTAGTCATAAGTAAACCTGCCAGAAGGGAATTAATGGCAACGGATTTTCCTGTGCCGGTAGCTCCAGCTACGAGAAGATGTGGTATTTTCGCAAGGTCTTTAATTATCGTCTTCCCTGTAATATCTTTTCCTAGAATTAATGGAAGTTCGTACTTATCTGGATCTTGTTTCATTTCTTGTCTTAATTTCTTTATCATATCCTTTGTGTAAACAAAGTTTGGTGTAGGATTTGGTATTTCAACTCCTATGAATGAAGTTCCTGGAATAGGTGCCTCGATTCTTATAGATGCGGTTTGTGAAGCTAAAGCTAGAGCCAAATCGTTGCTTAGATTCTTTACCCTAGAAACTTTTGTTCCAGTACTAATGCTTAAGGAGAATCTAAGAACTGTTGGACCTACAGCTATTGCTACAACTTTAGATTGGATTCCAAAATTTCTTAATGTTACCTCTATTATTCTGGCTTTTTCTTTGTATATTCTCTCATCTTGTTTCTGATGCTCTTTTTCTTGCAAAATATCTACCGAAGGAAAAATCCAATTTGTAAATTTGGGTTTCTGAGGTTCATCTTCCCCTTTTTGGGTTTGTTGAATATTTGTAGTTATGTCAAAGCCGTCATCTTTGTTGTATTGTTCTTGATTCTGTGTAGTATCTCTATGCAGAATTTCCTCTAATCTTCGTTCTTGTTCTTCTTCATCGGCTTGTTCAACATAGGGCTCTGTAATCTGCATATCTCCACCACTTATCTCAATATCCCCGTCTTTCTTTCCAAGTCCAATTTTCTTAAAGAAGTCCCTTAAGTTGAATCCGTTATCTTCCTTAGTATTTTCTTCAGGTATTTTGTTTTCTACAAAATCACGGATTTGTTCTAGCGTTGTTCCTGTTATCAGTGAGAAAGCGATAACTAGCATAAGTATTACAATTAGAATTTCAATGAAGCTTCCAAATACACCATTCAGTGATTGATGCAAAATTTTTCCTAACTCTCCTCCAGCACCTTTCAGAGATTCGTGGTTGTTAATCTGCTCTGGAGCGAGCCAAAAGGAAAGGAGTACAGCGAGTGAGAGAGAGAAAAGAAAAAACCCTAGAGCTTGTTTTCCAGATATGATTTTTTTGCGTTTGAGTAGTAGAAAGAGAGAGCAATATATTAGTAATATACCCCACCCTATTGCAGAGTAACCTAATTTTAACGATATGACATCAAATAGTTTAGATTGTTCTACAAAAAATGGCGAGAAAAATACTACTAGACCAAGCACAAAAATAATCAATCCAAAGAAGATTTTAGTTTCATTGCTCTTTATATTTATTTCTTTTTGTTTCTTTTTTCTGGACATACGAGCTATATGCTAAAAGATTAATGCCGATTTTTCAAAGATAGTTAAATCAGCTATGTCACAAGTATATCTGATGAGAGAATGAAAATACAGAGTATGGAGGAATTAGGTGTTGAGTTTTTTAAAAAAGGTTATGAATACTAGCTATTTTACTGCTGTTATGGTATAATGTGTTAGTTCTTAGAGAAATCTAAGATAGCATTTTAAAAATTTATCAAATGCCTACAGGAGGGATTGATGAGAAGTTTAAAGGTTTTGTATCTTTTAGTTTTTTTATTTTTAGCATCGCTATTTTGGGGATGTTGTGTAGCATTTTCTATGGGGACTCTTCCCCTGTATCTCAAGATTCTTCTTCTTGGTTCTCTTGGAGGGATCTGCTCTTATTATATTTTGGAAGTATCAGAGTAGTTTCTGTAGCTCTTGATAAATGAGGGAGAGGAATGGCTTTGTTGCTATTTTATTAGTGTTTTGTCATTTCTCTCCCAATTTTTAGATGTTTTGTGTGAATAGTTTGGTTTTTATGAGGTCATACTCTTTGACTATTCTTAATAAATGTGTTAATATGCCCCAAGTCCTTGGATTTTTGCTTAAAGAAGTGGTATCATACCATGCTTTGTTGGATATCGCTTCGGTCAAGTAACAAGTAATATGTTATAACATAACTAAATATTTACCCTATGCTAAAACCTAAAAGTAATAGATCTGGGAGGTTTAATCTTGGCCTCGGTTATTCAAAAGAGCTCGAGTTTCCTAACCTCATAGAAGCTCAATTGATTTCTTTTGATAAATTTAAGAAGAATGGATTCCAAAATCTATTTGCCGACATTAATCCTGTGAAGGATACGATGGAAAGGATGTGGACTTTGGAGTTTAAAGATTTCAGATGTGGTGATCCATATAGAAGTGTTGAAGAGGCAACGAATAAAGGATTGTCATATGAAATTCCTGTCTATGCGAAGGTTCAGTTAATGAATAACAAAACTGGGGAGATTAAGGAGCAGGAAATATTTGTAACAGATCTTCCATGCATGACAGATGATGGAGTATTTATTTTTAACGGTGAGAGAAGAGTTGTAACTCATCAAATAGTCAGAGCAGAGGGTGTTCTTTACGAAGAGTCAGAGAAACTCCCAACAAGAACATTGTATAAATGTAGACTTATGCCAGAGAAAGGTCCTTGGTATGAAATTGACACGAATAGGCATAATGTAATTTCAATGAGAATTCTTCCTAAAAGACCAAAAGTTTTGATAACAGAACTTTTGCGTGTGTTCGGATGGGAGAGCGATGATGAAATTAGAAGGTTATTTGCAGATGTTGATACAGATGAAGAGAACAAGTATATAGAAGCAACATTAGCAAGAGATTTTTCAAAGAATAAAGAGGAAGCCATAATCAGCATTTACAATAAACTTAGACCAGATGAGTCAGTTACACTAGAAAGTGCTGAGAGATATATTAAGAGCAATTTCTTTAATGTGAGAAAATTTAATTTAGGAAGAATTGGAAGGTACCAATTAAACAGAAAACTTGGGACTACATATGATATTGATAAGGAAGATGAAGTAGTCTTGTATCCTAACGATATAGTTCTTGCTGTTAAGAGGTTAATCCAGACCAATAACGGGGAGATTGAGGCTGATGATATAGATCATTTATGCAATAGAAGGATTAGAAGTGTTGGTGAAATCATAGAGAGACAGCTTAATGGTGCAGTTAGAAGGTTAGAGAAAAATATTAAAGATAAAATGAGTTTGTATGGGCAGGACGCAAAAGTTACTCCATCAATGCTTGTAAGTACTAAACCAATTTCTGCAGCAATTCAGTCATTCTTTGGAACGAATGCACTTTCCAGCTTCATGGATCAGACTAATATACTTTCCGAGCTTGAGAATAAGAGAAAAGTTACAGCTAGTGGTCCAGGTGGAATTACAAAGGAAAGAGCAACGTTTTCTGTAAGGGAGGTCCACAATTCACACTATTCAAAGTTCGATCCTGTAACAAGTCCAGAAAGTGCAAGTATTGGTGTTGTAACTCAGTTAGCTATGCTTGCTAGAATTAATGAATTTGGTTTCTTAGAGGCTCCATATTACAAGGTTTCTCATACTGTAAAGAATACAAAGAAAGATTTAGTGAATAGGATTGCATCAGAAGATATTAAAGTGGGGAAAACAATATTAGTAAAAGCTGGTACTTTAATAGATGAAGAGATAGCTAAGAAAATAGAGAAAGAAAGTAAGATTAAAGAAGTTAATGTTAAACCCTTTGTAGAAGACGATATTGAGTATTTAGATGCGATGGAGGAGGAAAAGCGCCATATATCATCTGCTTCTATAACCAAAGATGTGCATGGGAATATCATGGATACTCTTGTTCCAGTAAGATACAAAGGGGATTTTTCCATTGAGGATTCTAGAATAGTTACGCATGTTGATGTTGTGGCAAGCCAGCAAGCAGGTCTTGGAATGTCCCTTATCCCATTCGTATCACATGATGATGCTATGAGGGCTTTAATGGGAGCAAATCAACAAAGGCAGGCTGTTCCTCTTGTTAAACAACAGGCTCCTCTAGTTGGGACAGGTATGGAAGAAGTTGTTGCTAAACAATCATCTTGGGGTATCTTCGCTGAGGAAGATGGAGAAGTTCTGTATTGTGATGGCAATTCGGTATCTGTTAAATATTCGAAATTAGGGGTGAAGGAATATAAGTTGATATCTTTCTACAGAAGTAATGACAATCAATGTTTTACTCAGAAACCAGTAGTTGAAGTTGGACAAAAGTTTAAGAAGGGAGATGCCCTTGTAGATGGGCCAACAATGGTAGATGGAGAATTCTCAGCAGGCACTAATATTAGGGCTGCTTTGATGTTTTACGAAGGCTACAACTATGAGGATTCGGCAGTTATTTCAGAAAGAATAGTAAAAAACGATATACTCACATCAGTACATATTCGTGAATACTCAGTTGATATCAGGGATACAGAACTTGGTTCTGAAATGATAACGGCGGATATTCCTCACATTAATGAAAGAATTCTTCATAAATTAGATGAAAGGGGCATCGTTATTCCAGGAGTTCAAGTTAAATCTGGAGATATTTTAGTTGGTGTAATTGCACCTAGAGGTGAAAAAGAGCTTACTGCCGAGGAGAGATTGCTTAGAGCAATATTTGGTGAATCAGCAAGTGATGTAAGAGATAATTCGTTAAGAGTTCCTCATGGAGAAGAGGGAATAGTAATTAGAACCCAAATGCTTTCTGCTGACAAAGGAGATAAATTAAGTCCAGGTGTTCTTCATCAGGTAAAAGTTTGGGTAGCAAGTACTAAAAAGATAGGATTCGGAGATAAGATTGCAGGTAGACATGGTGATAAAAATACAATTGCTGCGATAAGACCAATTGAAGATATGCCATTTACAGAAGATGGAGAACCTGTAGATATTGTTCTCACCCCAACATTCCTCAAGAGGATGAATATGGGACAGGCAGAGGAAGTTCATTATGGACGATTTGCTGAACTTCTAAACAAAAAGCTTGCCTTCCCAATCTTTGAAGGTGAGAATGAAGAATGGATAAATGAAGAATTGAAAAAAGGAGGATTTTCAAATGAACAAAAAGTTGACTTGTATGATGGTAGGACTGGTGAAAAATTCCCTAATAAAGTTACTGTAGGAGTTAAATATGTACTTAAACTTCACCATATTGCGGATGAAAAAATGCATGCAAGATCTACTGGTCCATACACCGCTGTATCTCAACAGCCGTTAAGAGGTAAGGCTCAAATGGGGGGACAAAGATTTGGAGAAATGGAAGTGTGGGCATTGGAATCTCACAGTGCTGCTTACGCTTTGCAAGAGATGCTAACCATAAAGTCAGATGATGTAAAGGGGAGATCTGCAGCATACAAAGCGATAATCCATGGAGAAAAAATAGAAAATGTTAATATTCCAGAATCTTTCAAAGTGCTAGTTAAAGAATTAAACGCACTTTGCCTAAACATTGATTTAATTTCAACTAAAAGTAATCAGGAAGAGGAGGTTATAACAGATGAAGAAAAATAGTAAAACAAAAATGGGGGATTTTGATGCTCTCAAACTAACTCTAGCTTCTGCTAGTCAGATTCTAGATTGGTCGTATGGAGAAGTAACAAAGGCAGAAACAATCAATTATCGAACATTTAGAGCTGAGCCTGATGGATTATTCTGTGAAAAGATCTTTGGTCCAACTAAAAACTATGAATGCTACTGTGGAAAATACAAAAAAATAAGGTACAAGGGCATTGTATGTGACAAATGTGGAGTAGAAGTTACATCTCAAGATGTACGAAGAGAAAGAATGGGACATATAGAACTTGCAATTCCTGTGGCACATGTATGGTATGCATATGGTATTCCAAACAAAATGTCCATAGTTTTGGATATCCCTCATAAAAAAATACTTTCAGTCATCTATTACACTAGATATATAGTTGTTTCTGCAGATACTGAGCAGAGAGAAGCGACCTTAGTGAAAGCAAGAGATTTAAAGGAAAAAGAGATTAAGGAACTTCATAAACAATTAGAAGAAGAATTGAAAGCAACTACCGATAGCTTTGAAAAAGAAATGAAAGAGGAAAAGAAGGCAAATGAAAAAAGTAAGGAGTTTAAGGTAAGTCAATTGGAACATAAAAGAAATCAGGCTCTTGCAAAAGTAAGAAGAGATTACGCCGAAAAAGAAGAAGAGATTGAATCTTTCTATTCAAAAATAAATCAAACTCTTGAGAAGTTAGAGGTTGGAACTGTTCTCTCAGAAGATGAATATTCTGATTTGGCGGAGAGAGACCTGATTTTCTTTGAAGCTATGATGGGTGCGGAGGCAATAGAAAAACTTTTGGAAAATCTTAACCTAGAAGAAGAAGTAGCAAAGTTAAGAAAAAGATCAGAAAAAGAAAAAGGAGAGAAGAAATCTATGACCATAAGGAGAATTCAGTATCTTGAGGGCTTCTTAAAGAATGGAATTAAACCATCTAGTATGGTTATTAGAATTTTACCTGTTTTACCACCAGAATTAAGGCCAATTATTCCTCTTTCTGGAGGAAAGTTTGCTACTTCAGATCTAAACGATCTATACAGAAGGATTATCAATAGAAACAATAGGCTCAAGAAACTGATGGAAATAGGAGCTCCTGATGTTATCTTACGAAATGAGAAGAGAATGCTACAAGAGGCTGTTGATGCTCTCATAGACAATTCACACAGACCCTCTAAGGCGATGATAAATAGCAAGAGACTTCCATACCAATCTTTAACAGATGATCTAAGAGGAAAGAAGGGTATATTCAGAAAAAATCTTTTAGGAAAAAGAGTCGATTATTCTGGAAGGGCTGTGATTGATGGAGATCCTAGCTTAAAGTTTGATCAGTGTGGACTTCCAAAAAGTATAGCGTTGGAAATGTTTAAACCATTCGTCATATATCAGCTATTAAACAGAGAGCTAGCTCCAAATGTAAGAGTGGCAAAGGATATGATAGAAGAAGAGGAAGAGGTAATTTGGGACATTCTAGAGGAAGTTATAAAGAACAAGCCAGTTTTGCTTAATAGGGCACCTACTCTACACAAATACAGTGTACAAGCTTTCTATCCGAAGCTTGTTGAAGGAGAGGCCATTAGAATCCATCCACTAGTATGCAAAGCGTTTAATGCTGACTTTGATGGAGATCAAATGGCAGTACATGTCCTGTTAACTGATGAAGCAATTGAAGAAGCTAAAAAGGAAATGATGTCTTCTCTTAATATTGTAAACATATCAAATGGAGAGGTTTTGGCTTCTCCTGCAAAAGAGATGCTTCTTGGTTACTACTTAATGACTGATTTAAGGGAACAGAAAAATCCTAAAATATTCTGTGATGAGGATTCAGCCATAAAGGGATATGAAGAGGGAAATATTTCAATAGATGAGGAGATCATAGTGAGGGCAAAAGGCGAGGTACTTCATACATCTGTAGGTAGGGTCATATTCAACAGCATTCTTCCTGATGATTATCCATTTGTAAACGAACAGATTAATATTAAGGGTTTAGGGAAAATAATAAACAAGATAAAAAATACTAGAGAACTCTCAGAGCTTGTTAGAATTCTTGATGACTTGAAATCTTTAGGATTTAAGTATGCGACAGATTTAGGTTTCTCATTCTCCATAGATGACTGTAATGTTGATTTTGATTTGAAGTCAGAAATAAGGAAGATGGAAGAAAAAGATGAACAACTTCAGGAAAATTACATTCAGGGTCTAATAACTAGGAAGGAGAAAACAAATATTTCTATAAATATGTGGGATGATTTTGCGACAGAAATTGCCGATAAAGCATGGGAGAAATTGGATAAACATAACCCTGTTCTTCAGATGGTAGAATCAGGAGCAAATGGAGGTAAAATACAGGCTGGGCAGGTTCTTGCAATTAAAGGTGTTGTTAGAGACTCTAGAGGAAACTTAGTAGCTATGCCAATTAAAGGAAACTATAGAGATGGTCTTAGTGCTTTTGAGTATTTTGTTGCTGCTAAAGCAGGAAGAAAAGGTGTAGCTGATAGGTCATTGAAGACTTCCTCATCTGGTTACTTAACTAGAAAACTTGTTGATGTTGCTCATGATGTAATAATTCGACATGATGACTGTGGGTATGATGGAGAGGGATTAGCGATTAGAAGAGAGGACAACAGAAGGATAGATTTTAAAGATAGAATCTATGGAAGGGTTTTAGCAAAAGATGTTACAGCTGGTAAGAAAGTTATCGGAAAAAAGAACGAAATCATAACACAGGATATTGCAGAACAGATAGATGGAGCTGGAATCAATGAGGTCTTTGTAAGAACTCCTCTACTTTGTAAATCTCCTATTGGAATTTGTAAGAAGTGTTATGGATTGAACTTAGAGAATGGAAAAGAAATAGATATGGGAAGAGCTGTTGGCGTAATAGCGGCCCAATCAATCGGAGAGCCAAGTACTCAAATGACTATGCAGACATTCCATAAGGGAGGTGTTCAAAAAATAGATATAACACAGGGTCTTCCCAGAATAGACGAACTTTTTGAGGCGAGGACACCGAAAGCTGAGGCAAATGTTTCATCTATTGATGGAAAAGTACATATTGATGTAGCAGAAGATGAGTCTGCCACAATTACGATAACTGGAACTAAGAAGTTGGTTCGATACAATGTTGTTTCCAGAGCAAAAAGTTTACTTGTTGAAAGTGGACAAGATGTAAAGAATGGTGAGATTATGTTTATAGATGAGTATGGAGAAGAACGACAAGCTCCATTTGATGGAGTTGTATCCATCGAAGGTGGAATCCTAACTTTAGTTGGTACTGTCAAGGCTGAGGAATCAATTCCAGTACTTCCTGGAGTGAGTATATTGGTCGAAGATGGGAGTACTGTGAGGGCTGGAACACAATTGACGGAGGGTTCCTTAGATCCTAAGAAACTTGCAGAGGTTGTTGATATACTCTCTGCACAGAAATACATCTTAGATGGTGTTCAAGAAGTGTTTAATAAAAACGGAGTCTCTGTAGATGACATACATATAGAAATAATATTGAGACAGATGGCAAGATTAGGTAAGGTGGTTGAATCAGGAGATTCTAACTATTTGATAGGCTCATTTGTTAACAGGTTTATGGGAGAAGTTAAGAATGAAATCTTAATGTCAGAGGGAAAGAATAAAGCATTGATACTTCCTGTCCTTTTGGGAATTAAGATATCCTCTTTGAATACTGAGAGTTTCCTTTCCTCTATCTCGTTCCAAGAGCAAGTTAGAGTCCTTACAAATGTTGCTATATTAGGAAAAACAGACTACCTAAGAGGTATGAAGGAAAATGTAATAATTGGTAAATTAATTCCCGTAGGAGAAAGAGCCGAAGTAAAAGACTTTAAATCTCTAGAGGAGTTTAAAAATTAGTTGATTTTGTATATAATAAGCACTATGCCAACAATAAATCAGTTAGTAAGAAAACCTAGGAAATCGAGTCAAAAGAAAGCAAAGCATACTCAATTGGCTAGAGATTTCAATCCATTGAAAAATAGATACAAGAAGACACCAAATCCTTTCAAGAGAGGTGTATGTCTTCAGGTTAAAACAATGACACCTAAAAAGCCTAATTCAGCTTTAAGAAAAGTTGCTAAAGTTAGAATGTCTAACGGAATGGAAGTTACAGCATATATTCCAGGAGAAGGACATAATCTTCAAGAACACTCGGTTGTGCTACTTAAGGCTGGACGAAAAAGGGATCTCCCTGGTGTAAAATACATTGTAGTCAGAGGAAAATATGATGCTGGTGGCGTAAAAGGAAGGAAAAAAGCAAGATCGAAGTATGGAGTTAAGAGAGAAGATGCTGAAAAATAGTTATTTTTAATTATAATTTGTTCTAATAATGAGAGGAAAACGAGCAAAAAGAAAAGCACAAAAAGTTGATAGTAAGTATGGAAGTCCAATAATAGGGAGACTCATTACTAAAGTGATGCAAGATGGAAAGAAAAGTGTTGCTGAAGATTTGGTATATACGGCAGTTGAAAATGGTGCAAGTTCTGTAAAAGAGGAAGATGTTGTTACATTTGTTAACAAGGCCATAGATAATGTAAGGCCATCTCTGGAAATAAAAGCTAGAAGAGTTGGTGGTGCAAACTACCAAGTTCCTATGCCTGTTTCTCCAAGAAGGCAGGAAACACTAGCTGTAAGATGGATAGTTGAGATTTCTAGAAATAAAAGTGGAAAATCGTTTGATAAAATACTGATGGAAGAATTAGTTAACGCATATAAAGGAGAAGGTGATGCAGTCAGAAAGAAAGAAGAGACTGAAAGAATGGCTGAGGCTAACAAAGCCTTTGCACATTTCAGGTGGTAGAAATATTACTTTGTACTTTCAATCCTTTCCCACCCACCTTTAGGCATTCCTTTTTTAAGGATTTTCTGTTGCCACCAAATCACTATCCAAGTGATTAATCTAACTGGAAATAACTCGACAGACCACAGAAACTGTTTAAAACTTTTTGCATATCTTAATACAAAGAATGTATATCTTAACTCAATAAAGAAACTTCTCGATTGTTTATCTCTCTTGAATATTCCAAATCTCTTAAGTTGCGAGAAACCACCAAGAGATCTAGCTTTTTGTTTCAAATAATCCTTAAAATTTGTAGGATACTTAACATAACAAATTGCTTCAGGTGCATATCCTATTTCTTTCCCGAGATTCCTTATGGCATATGAAATATATGCATCATCAGATAGGACATCTTTTGGTATTTTGATATCATAATTTCTCATTGCCATAATATATCCACTCATTGGGAAAAAAGTATCTCTGCTCATATAATAATCCTTTCCTTCTACCTTGCTCATGAGCTTTGTTCTTCTGTGATGAGCAGAATCTGAAAGTAAATGCCCCCAATATGAATATTTGTTAGTTATCTCATCGGCCGATACAGGTCTCCCACTTACACCTCCAATATTATTATCTTGGAAAGGTTCTAGTAATTTCTTTACTGCATTTCTTTCAAAAAATGTATCACCATCTGTCAATATCACAATATCACCTTTTGCTTTCCTTAATGCCATTCTTAATGCGTATGGTTTTCCTTTTTTCGGATCTTTTATCTGTAGAAACTGTTTCTTAGAAAGTTTAAGCTTGTTAGCTTCTTTTTTTCCTGCTTTTAATGTAAGAGAATCAGGTGATACTTGGATAATTTCAAAGGGAGACTTTATACCAGAATATTTTTTATTCGCAATTGAAGAAATACATCTACCGACAGTCTTAGGTTCTTTGAAAGACACTATGATTACACTGACCATAAGAAACAATAATATGTTATTCTTCTTTCTTTGCTTCCTCCTGAACTCCCTCAGTTGGAGTTTGTCCTTCGGTAGTTTCTCCTTCTGTAGTAACTTCCTCCTCAGGGGCTGTTTCTACAATTTCTTCTTGCTGCATTTCGGTTATTGTTACCACTGTAGCATTTTTAATATCATCATTTACAAAGGAAATATTCTCGGGTATGTGCAAATCAGAAACGGTAATTGTTTGTCCAGGGTGCTCTAATGAAGAGACATCAATATCTATGTGTGGAATTAAATCTTTTACTTTGCATTTTACTTCTAATGAAGGCATAACCTGTACAAGGACTCCTAAGTTATTCTTAACTGCAGGAGAAATTCCAATAATATTGAAAGGAATTGAAAAAACCATATCTTTAGTTTCATCTATTTCGAAAAATGATACATGACGAATTTCGTCGGTTACAGGATTAGTATCAATTTCTTTGACAACCACTTTCATGTTTTTTTCACCAAGCTGAGCATCTATAATTGTTGCAGAAGTAGCCTCTTTCAATATTTTCTTTGCAATTGAAGAGTCAATCATAATCGGAGTAGATTCAGTTTTAGAATTGTATACAACTGCTGGAGTTTTTCCTTCTTTCAAAAGAACCTTAGCCTTTTTTGCCTTTGGATCTCTTTTTTCAAACAATATCTTTTCCATGAGTTATTCAGTAATAGTGATTATTTATGTGTTGCGAGTATATCAAATTTGAAAGAACAGAGCAAGACATACGAATAGTTAAGGAGGCAGTGAAGATCATTGTTAAAAATTTTAATCTTAGTACTTGACAGTATGATTTCTATTAAATATACTTAGCAGATAATCTTATCCTTTGCTAATATGGATCTTACAGAAAGACAAAAGGAGATACTTTTGGCCGTGATCCACGAATTCATGGAAGAACCAGAAGAAGTTGGTTCGCTGTCGCTCGTTGAAAAATATAATTTGGGAGTAAGCTCAGCTACAATCCGAAATGAAATGGTTAAGCTAATGAGGCTAGGATTGTTGGAAAAAAGTCATGTGTCTTCAGGAAGGCTTCCAACAGATCAAGCCATTAGGTTTTATGTTTCGGAGGTGCTTAACAATGGAAAGTTAAATCCATTAATATCTGTAGAAATTCGTCAAGGAATTTTTAGAGACAGGTTTTCTAAAGATACAGTTATAAATTCGATTTTAGAAATAGTTTCTAAAGAATCAGAATCATTAGTCTTCATAATTTTGGATGAAGAGGTTAGATATTATGGAATGTCAAATATACTAAAATATGATGAGTTTAAGGATGTTGATAAAATTACAACGATATTTGACATACTTGAGGATAAGAGTTTTCTTTTGAATTTAGTTGAGAAATACTCTGGATCTGGTGTTTCTCTGCTAATAGGGAAAGAGCTCTGTATAGAGAAAATGTGTGATTGTGCAATAGCTTTTACAAAAATTCCTTTCTGGGATACTGAAAAAGCGTATGTAGGAATTATAGGATCCAAGAGAATGGATTATTCGAAAATAATACCTGTACTAGATGAGGTCAGAAATTCTCTAGAATCGTCTATGGCAGGGTGGAATTAATTTAGCATTATTTAGTTATGAATAAGGATAAACAAAAAAGTGAGAAAAAATCTAAAGAGAAAGAGCTAGAGGAAAAGCTTAAGCAATTAGCATTAGATATAGATAGGGTTGAAGATGAAAAGCTAGAAATACAGAATCAGTTGAAGAAAGCATTAGCTGATTATCACAACTTACTTAGAGATGTTGAAAAGAGACAGAGCCTTCAGTTTTTTCAATTAAAGAAGGCATTATGTGAAGAGGTGATACCGTCTCTTGACTCTATGTATCTTGCGATAAAAAGTGGAGAAGAGATGAAGCTTGGAGAAAAAGAAAAAGCATGGATGGATGGAATAGCGGGAATATTAGCAAATCTCGAAAAATCTTTTGAGGGGATAGGATTGAAACAGTATTGGCCTAAAAAAGGTGATAATTTTGACAGCTCGATGCATGAGGCTGTCGCAGTCGTTGAGAATGGAGAAAGTGGAAAGATATTTGATGTCTTACAACCAGGATATATTCTCGACGATACTGTGGTAAGACAAGCTAGAGTTGTAGTGTCGAAATAATATAAATTTTTAAATATACAAATATGGGAAAAATAATAGGAATAGATCTTGGAACAACAAATTCTGCAATGGCATATATGGAGGGTGGAAAGCCTAATATTATTGCTAATTCGCAAGGAGGTAGATTGACACCTTCTGTTGTTGCTGTAGATGATAAAGGAGAAATTTTAGTTGGGACTCCAGCTAAGAATCAGGCAATTATGAATCCTGAGGGAACGATCTACTCTGTGAAGAGATTGATAGGTAGAAGTTGGGATGATCCTGAGGTAGAAAAAGACAAGAAACTACTTCCATTTGAAATGAGGAAAGCATCTAATGGTGGAATCGAAGTAAAAATGGGTGATAAATGGTATACACCACAGGAAATTTCTGCAAAGATACTTGCTAAAATGAAAAAGGATGCAGAGGATTTCTTAGGAGAAAAAGTTACCGAGGCTGTAATAACAGTTCCTGCCTATTTTGATGATTCACAGAGACAAGCTACAAAAGATGCTGGGAAAATAGCTGGATTAGATGTAAAAAGAATTGTTAATGAGCCTACAGCAGCTGCCTTAGCGTATGGTATTGGCAAAGGTAAAGATGAGAAAGTTGCAGTTTTTGATCTAGGAGGAGGAACATTTGATATCTCAATATTAGAAATAGGAGATGGTGTTTTTGAGGTTTTGTCAACTAATGGAGATACACATCTTGGAGGTGATGACTTTGATCAGGTAATAATTGATTACCTTGCAGAACAGTTTAAGAACAAGGAGGGATTTGATTTGAGGACTGATAGGACAGCATTGCAAAGATTGAGAGAGGCAGCAGAGAAAGCAAAAATAGAGCTTTCTACAACAGAGGAGACGGAAGTGAATGTGCCATATATAACTGCAACAGATAAAGGGCCTAAACATTTGAAGGAGAAATTAACAAGATCTCAGTTGGAGAAATTAACAAGTGATTTGATAGCAAAAACAGTAGAACCATGTGAAAAAGCTTTGAAAGACGCAAAATTAAGTAAGAGTGATATTGATGAGGTTATTCTAGTTGGAGGAATGACTAGAATGCCTGCTGTACAGAAAAAAGTCGCTGAAATCTTTGGAAAAGAACCTAGCAAGGGTGTGAATCCAGACGAAGTAGTGGCCTTAGGTGCGGCTATACAAGGTGGTGTTTTAGGAGGAGATGTTAAGGACATTACCCTTCTCGATGTAACACCATTATCCTTAGGTTTGGAGACTCTTGGAGGTGTAATGACAAAACTCATAGAGAGAAATACAACGATACCTGTTGAGAAGAAGCAAATTTTTTCAACAGCTGCAGATAATCAACCAGCCGTTGAGATACATGTTCTTCAAGGAGAAAGAGAAATGGCTAGTGACAACAAAACATTAGGTCGTTTTATACTTGATGGTATTGCACCAGCTCCCAGAGGTGTTCCTCAGATAGAGGTAACATTCTCTATAGATGCTAATGGTATCTTAAACGTGAAAGCTGTTGATTTGGCTACGAAGAAGGAGCAGAAGATTACAATAACAGCATCTACAGGATTGACAGAGGAAGAGATAAACAGAATGGTTGAGGAAGCCGCAAAGAATGCTGAAGAGGATAGGAAGAAAAAGGAAAGAGCTGAAAAGAGAAATAGTGCAGATACTTTGTCCTTTAGTGCTTTGAAATTCATTGAGGAAAATGGAGATAAAATTGACGAAGCACAGAAAGAAGATATTAAGAAGAAAGCAGAAGAGCTCAAAGAAATGATATCTAAAGATGACTTTGATCTTGAAGAAGTAGAGAAGAAGTCAGATGAGTTAAACAAGGTAATGCAGGAAGCTGGAAAGAAGATGTATGAGAATGCATCTAAGGAATCCACTTCGCAATCATCTTCTGATAATGGAAAGAATGAGGAGAAAAAAGACGATGTAAAAGAGGGAGAGGTTGTCGAATAGTATCATTGTCTGAGTTCTTGTTTTGTGGTAAGGGAGGTATTGGCCTCCCTTATCTTTTGTGTTACCATTTACTGACAATAAATAATATGTTCATCTGCCCGAATATGCCCAATAATTCGAAAATAGGCTCTCTTCAGAAATTTAGTTTGGTAAAAGTTGAGAGATTATTATTGTATTTACTTCTTTTTATCCTTCCATTAGTAGTCGTCCCATTGTCTTGGGATTGGAATGAAAGGCCAATGTCTTTATGTATACTACTGTTTACTACAATAATTGCTGGATTAGAGATTATCAAATTAGTGAAGGAAGGCAAATTTTGTATAATTCGAACTTCAATGGATGTGGGGATTTTATTGCTATGTGCCTCTTATATTCTTTCTACAATCTTTTCTCAGGATGTAAATACTAGCTTATGGGGAATAGACAATAAGCTTGGAGGTGGATTAATAACTGTTATGTCTGTTGTGGCTCTTACAATTTTTTCAAGGTCATTTATTAC
>Ga0116192_1000700_pt1 | contig 24733 bp, 26 predicted proteins | sample AD_UKC113_MetaG_FD_89876 | JGI IMG/M metagenome (GOLD analysis project Ga0116192, IMG submission 89876) | Active sludge microbial communities of municipal wastewater-treating anaerobic digesters from Hong Kong - AD_UKC113_MetaG | ecosystem: Engineered > Bioreactor > Anaerobic > Digestate...
GCCCTGGCGAGCCGCACCGTGCCCCACGCGGTGCCGATTACCACGGCAAACAGCAGTGCATGGACCGTGTCCGGAAACCCTAGCCACAGCCCCAACCCGGCAGCATACTTGACATCGCCGCCGCCCGCGCCGCCCGCGGCGGCCAGGGCGAACATAAGACCTAAGCTAAAAGCCCCCCCTGCCAGGGCTGACGACAGGCTGCCAGCGTGAATCGCATTCACCAGCCCGGCCAGGATTATGGGAAGCGAAGCCTTGTCGTAAATCGTGTACGATTTTGCGTCAGTATAAGCGATATGTGCGGATGGCAAAAGGAGCCCTATCAAAAGCGACATGTTTTCTGTGCTCATTTGTAAATAAACACCTTCCATCCAGGAAAATACACTATAATCACATCGCCGAAAGCCACGCGGTCGCGCTCAAAGCTAGAAAGCCTAACACCGCAGACCTCAAGAACAAATAAACCGTTTCTTCGAAAACAAGGACAATCGGAAAGGGAAAACCTGCCCTGGCGGTGAACATATGCATAACCCGGCACACCAACCGGGACAGCATCCAGTAAGAAAGACCCCAAAAAACAGCAAAAGCTAAAACTCGGCAAAGAAACGCATGGTGACAATACTCTTCCTCGTTCTTTTTCACAAATTCGGCCACTTCGCAGGAAGCGCTGCCTTTATCCTCTTCTTTCTGGCATGCGCATACACTCACCGGATCATCCACGAGCTTGGTCACTTTTTCGGGCACATAGCAGGTGGTTCCGCGCCGCTCTTCGTTTCTTTCGGCCCTATAAACGGCAGGCTTAAAATAGATTTCCTTCTCAGAAGAACGACTTTCAGATTTTCCACCGGTTTCGGCGGCTTTACCGGCAACCCTGGCAAACCCTTCGAACTCCTCCCGCACCCCAAACAGGAACTGATTGCTGCTGGAAGCGGGATTCTCTTTACAATGATCGCAACTATTGCCGCGCTTTACGCAAGCCATTTTTTCTCTTTTGAAATCCGCCTCTTGCTGGCATCTTTTAGCGAACTCGGGTTCCTCCTCTTCTTCGCCAACGCGATACCGCTCCCAAACACCAACGATGGGTATAGAGTCATGGTTTCCTTGCTTTGCGTCATTAGGCGCGACTTTGGTTTCTGGCCGCAAAAGTATGCTATCACTCCAAAAAGAAAGCTTAACAACTTCGCTTCTCTCTTGATAGTCCTCCTTTCGATAACCGCCGAAATTTACATCGCTTTCCACCAACTCATCCGCTAGACAATTATTATCAGCATTTTCTTTCACACAAAGTAAACCGTAAAGCAAAAAACCTTCCAGCCAGCCATAACAAAATATAATCCCACACAACAGGAAGCATTTCACGAAAGTCCACAAAAACAGGCAACGGTCGGAGATTAAAACTTTAATATCCGTTTCTTTGAATCCCTCACACAAAAAATACAGATAATTACTCAGCTCGCTTTTGAGCGGAAAAGAACACTGTCCCGTGACCAATCGCTCTCCCACCATAATACCCAGTTCTCCGATGAGGACGCCCGTTATCAGCAAGGTGACGGGGCCGGACAAAAAACTCCACAAGCGGTGTCTGTCGATGTACGCGTTAGTTCCTAACCTGGCCATGAGAACATCAACCTTTTTTAAAGCGCAGCGGTACGGTTTGCAAAGCCGGTCTAACGAAAAAAGATCCCAATGAGTTCCCGCAACGATGAGCAGACGGAACGGCCCTGCGACCAAACCCAAAAAGGCAACCAGCAATGCCAACCAAGCCTTAATTGGCATATTCCCCCTTCCTGTTTCGCTTTTATCTTTTCTTGCTCGGGATTGGGCATGACCAGGTAGCACGAGGTATGCCTGCTGTTAAACAAAAAACAGGACAAGAATCGAAAACGCCAGGCCAACTCCCAATTCCACCAGCGGGTAAACAACACTCACCTTTTCCCCGCAGCACCGCGACCTGCCCCGCGTCAGAAGCCAGCCCAGTACTGGAACCAGGTCAATAAGCCCCAGGGTTTTGCCGCAGGAGTCGCAGAAGGAGCGCGAGGGCCTCCAGACAGACATTTTCCTGCGCACGCGGTACACGAGCATGTTCAGCCAGCTGCCCGTGAGGGCGCCATAAACGAAAGCTACCGCTGCCCAGAAAAGTTTTTCCATATAATTGTCATTTGCCTCCGTTCCCTTTAGCTAGCCAGCAAACCGCGTCACCAGCGACACGAACGCCGGCACGGTGAGCGCTACGAGCGCCGGCAGTGAGAGCGCCGCGGCCAGCGGCACGCACTCCGCTTTCGTTAGAGCTTCTTCCGAGTGCTCCGGAATTTCGTCTATCGCTCCCGCGATTACCCTGCACAGCCAGCCTTTCAATTCGTTCGCCCTGATCAACCGGATGCCGCCCCAGGCCGCGCCGATAACGAAACCCGAAAACAGCACGACCAGAAAAACCTGGTAATGAAACCAGGGAGACAGCGCGAACATCATAAACAGGTCTCCTTCGCCGAGTCCTTTCTTAAAATAAAGGAACGAAAACGGCAAAATGACAATTGCCGAGCAGAGTATATCTGCCCACGTGCCGTATTGCAGCCTCCACGCTGTTCCCGCCCCTGCCAGCAGGACAAGCGGCACCGCGGGGACGACCATGCGCCGCACGTCCGACATGAATATCCACACAATCGAGATAATTCCCAAACCCGCGCACAACAGGTTTCCCATCATTACCCGCCTTTCTCCGTCAAAGAATTGCTCGCGTCAACAAGAGGGCCGCTCCGGAAATCGGAGTGGCCGCCAGCAAGAAACGCAACCACCTCAACACTCCGTTAACCAAGACTGGCAATGTCTATTTGCGTTATTACAGAACCCGCGCGGGAAAGCCCACGGCTTCAGCCGTGAGATGAGAGCGCGGCTTATCTTTTAGCGAACATATGTTGCTGTTGTGATCCAAATCTGTTATAATGCAACTATGGAGCAGAAATATAGACACAAACACACGTCCGTATCGCTGGTAAACTACCATTTTATCTGGTGCCCGCGCTACCGGCGCAAGGTGCTGGTCGGCCCCGTCGAAGCCAGGCTGAGAGAATTGATCCAGGAGGTGGCTGAAAAGCTGGAACTGGAAATCCTGGCCCTGGAGATCATGCCCGACCACCTGCACCTGTTCGTCAACGCACCGCCCACGCTGGCGCCGCACGACATCGTGGCGCGGTTTAAAGGCGTGTCCTCGCACCACCTGCGCCGGGAGTTTGAGCACATAGCCCGGATGCCGTCCATGTGGACGCGGAGCTACTTCGTGTCCACCGCCGGCGATGTTTCCTCCGACACTATCCGCAATTACATCGAAATGCAGAAGAAGAGAGGGTGATTGAACTGGCCCGGAAGAAGAAGTCCATTAATGACGTACCGACGCAGACTCTCACAGCCAGGGCCAAGGTCGTAGGCCTTTCCGACCAGGACGCCCTGCTCCTGGGCCTCTTGGGCTTTTCTGCTACAAAGCTGTGGAACGTGGCCAACCACCACCGGCGCGCCGCCTGGGACGAAACCGGCAAGATCCCCGGCTTTCCGGAGCAGTGCCGGGAACTCAAAGGCAACCGCTGGTACAGGCTCCTGCCGTCCCAGTCGGCCCAGGAAGTCTTGGGTGAGCAGGACGACTCCTACCGTTCGTGGTTCTCACGCCGGAAGAACGGAGACAAGAAAGCCAATCCGCCGGGGTTCAGGAAGAAGGACTCGCTGAGCACCATAACCTTCAAACAAAACTCCTTCGAGATGCTACCGGACAACCGGGTGAAGCTGAAACTACCCAGGACCTATGAAAGGCGGGAAATTATTCTGGAATACCGACTTCCTCCGGACACCGTCCTGGGCAAAGTACAGCAGGTCAAGCTGGTGTACGAACCTAAGACCGGGGAATGGTACCTGCATATCACCCACAAGGTTCAGATCAAATGCCGTGAAACCGGAAATATCATGTCCCTCGACCTAGGTATCGTGAACATCGCGGCTGGACTTATATCCAACGGCTATTCGTTTATTGTCCCCGGCGGGGAACTATTGGCCCTCGACCGGTACTTCCAGAAGGAAAAGGCCAAATGCACCAAGTCCTCCAGTAAGCATTGTATTGAATTGAACGCCAAGTGGGGCAGGCAGCGCAACCACTGCCTGCACGCGCTGACCAGGTGGCTGGTCAACCTGGCGCTTGCCCGCAACGTCTCCACCATCCTCGTCGGCGAATTAAAAGGTATTCGCGCGGATAAGAATTGGGGAGACGCCGGCAACCAGAAGCTGCACGCCTGGCCGTTCAGCAAGATAATAAGCCTACTCACCTACAAGGCGGCCCTTGTCGGCATCCGGGTGGTCAAAGTACCGGAGAAAAGCACCAGCACGACCTGCCCGGCGTGCGGCAAGAGGGTTAAAAAGGCCCGTATATACCGGGGGCTTTTTGTCCACTGCAGTCGAGCTTTCAACGCTGACCTGGTGGGCGCGTACAATATTCTGCAAAGGTATCTCCGTGAGACCGGTCTGGCGCTGCCGGAACGGTCGGGAGTAGTGGGCGCACTGGCACGCCCCGCGGTCAACCTGTTCGTGTGGAGGAAAACCACACCTAAAGGCCGTGAACAGGGGACGTTCAGGCAAGCCGCTTAGGTCTGCCATGGGCATCCGCGAAATATAAAATCGTCTGCACCACGCTGGACCCGTGAACCCCACGGCTTCAGCCGTGGGAGAATGCCAGTTTTCGAATTAATGGAGTTGACCCAGTTTGTCTTTTATGTTGCCGAATACAGTGTTCAGCTGGCCGCCTACCGCGAACACCATCGCGAACACCGCAATCGCAACGCCAACGCCCAGCAAGGCGTATTCAACCATAGTCATTCCCCGGAACCCAACAGACAAGGTTTTTCTCATTTTCATTGCCTCCCTTTAAGTTTTTAAGATTTTTGATAGTTGGCTTAACGCCGGATAAAAGAGCATGCCCAACAGTGGCATGATAAAAAACATCAACATTGGAAATATTACCGCTACTTGAGCTTTGCCCAGCTTTTCCTCCGCTTTCGCGCGGCGTAAAACATATACCTGCACAGCTAAATCTTTTAACGCTTCGGCCACGGGAACACCGAACCGTTCTGCCGTCTGCACGCTGCGCACCACTTCGTTTATTTCTTGGACACCACATCTTTCAGCCAAAGCGCTCAAAGCGTCGCCACGGCGCTTGCCTGACGCTATTTCCGCAAAAGTCCTGTTCACCTCCTTGCCGAGTTCCCCTCCTATCTGTTCAGCCACCACTTTCAATGCTTCGTTGACGCCGACACCACCCGCAGACAGTACGGCAGACAAAAGCACAGCAAAGTCAGGAGAATCCCTTTCTATCTCCATCTTCCTTTTTTTCAACCGGGAGTCCAGCCACGCCTCGGGCAGCACGTACCCCGGCCCTGCCGCCGCTATCCCCAAAATAAGCGGGAAACCAAACAATATGCTCGCAAAACCGACGACCAGCATTGATGCTACTAAAAACACCAATTTTATTGCCAGAAAGTCTTCTGCCTCCATTTTTTCAAGACCGGCTTGTACCAGTCTTTTTTTGGTCTTCATCCGCACGTCTTCGGGGAATATGACAAATACCAGGGGCGCAACGGCGGAAACTGCTGCGTTTAACATCATGCCTGTTTGCCCTGAAGCGCCGGCTTGTATTTTCTCCAGCGACCCTTTTGCTACGGAAAAGCGCCCTCGTTTTTTCGCGTCCAGGTAAGCACCCGTCAACAAGACAGACAAGCCTGTAAAAAATCCTCCGATGGCAACAGGGTCCGACATTACTCCACCTCCACAGCCAAAAGCCTGCGTATAATAATCCAACCTACAAAAAACATACTCAGCGCGAACCCCAACATTGCGTTGCCTGTCGCGGTTTTCAACAGGGGCTTCATATATTCCGGGTTCATCATCCTGAATATAAAAAGGAACACCAGCGGCACAGCCACCAGTATGTTGCCCGCCGCCCTGGCCTGCGCTCCTTTGGCGGCAAACTGCGCTCTATACAGCCGCCTCACCCGGACGGAATCAACCACCTGATCCAGCACGTTTACAAGCTTTGCCCCCGTGCGCATGTTTACGCTTATCGCCGATGCCACCATGGCCATATCGCGCGATTTTACTTTGCGCCCCGCGGCTTCTAAAGCTTCCGGCAACGTCGCCCCGGTGCTTAACAGCGACAGGGTTTCCTCCATCACTTCTTTAAGCGGCGGCTGCGCCTGACGCGCAGCTTCTTCGACGGCCTGCACCGTGTTTGATCCGGCGTGCAGGCTTGCGGCCATCGCCGTGAGCCCCTTTTCTAACTGCTCCTCGAAAGCCCTGGCACGCCCTTCAATTTTTCTTCTAACCCACACTCCAGGCAAAAACAACCCCAAAAAAGCTCCGGCAACAGAAAACAACATGACGCCTGTAACCGCGTAACCAAACACAAACCCTCCGATCATTCCAGCAAAAAGCACTACTATGAGCTGCCCTGCGGAAACATTCAACCCGGCCATTTCTGCTTCTGCCACCAAACCTCCGAATATCCCTCCAGGCTTTTGCTCTTTTTCCTCATTGAACTGGTTCCAAGAAGTCGTTATTGCCCTCACGTTCGCCCAGTGTTTCTCTTTTTTTCTCCTTGACATGCCGAGCATGAATATCATGACTGCCCCGAATACCAACCAAAAGCACAATGACAACTGGTAGCTCAAGATATCTCGACCTTCCTTCTGGCAAGTCTTTCCTTCGCCTCTGCAGACAGCTCGCCTGTTTTTATCCAGCAGGTTTTTGACCTGTCATATTTCCACAACTGATTGAATACAAATTCACCTTTTCCCATTTCGCCGGTTTTGATAATTTCCGCCACTTCGACGACGCGCCGCTTGAACTCCCTGTCCTGCTCAACATGCACCACCAAATCGAGGGCGCTCCTTATCTGGTCAACTACCGCTTCATACGGCAGCCCCGTATCAGCCATCAACACCATGTTCACCAGCCGGTTCAGCCCGTCTCTAATACTGTTAGAGTGAAGAGTCGTCAGCGAACCATCATGTCCTGTGTTCATCGCGTTGATCATGAGAAATGCTTCTTTCCCGCGCACTTCGCTGACGATTATCCTGTCAGGGTGCATCCGCAGTGAGTCCATCAGGAGGTCCAACATCGTCACTTCGCCTTTTCCTTCGGTGTTTTTCGGACGCGCTTCCAGGCGGCGTATGCATGGGTGCTCGAACTGCATTTCAGCCGGATCTTCTATCGTTATAATCCACTCATTTTTAGGTATGTATCCTGCAAGCACGTTGCAAAACGTGGTTTTACCCGAAGCCGTCCCCCCTGACACGACCAGGTTAAGCCGACCCTTCAAGGCGGCGCCCAGCCACTCGATGAGTTCCCGCGATATTGTTCCCAATTCCACCAGCTTGTCTGCCGTTATATCCCTGCGAAACCGCCTGACAGTAATCGTAGTGCCGTCAACCGCAATCGGGGGTATGTGCGCCTTCAGGCGCGAGCCATCCGGAAGGCGGGCGTCCACCCTGGGGTTGGACAGGTCGATCTGCCTCCCGGTCCCTTCCAGCATTCTTTCCAGAACTGCCCGGCAGTGTTCTTCGCTTTCGAAGCACTCCTCCTTTGGCAGGTTAAACCGCTCTCCGGCGCGTTCCAGCCACACGTTGTCCCATTTTGCCACCACTACTTCCATAACCAGAGGGTCAGTGAAAAACCTCTCCAGCGGACCGTAGCCCAAGCAGGAGTTTACCAGTCGCTCGGATACCCTTCTCTGTTGCCCTACCGTCGCCTTTATTCTCTGCCCTTCGGGATCTCTTATCGACGAGAGATAGTCGCCTACGAACAACTCTACAGCACGCCTTATTTTTTCTTTCTGCCCGTGATCTCGCCAGGATGCCAGCTCCTGCAGGGCGAACTTCTGCCGCAGCATCTTAGAGCAAGGATCTCTCAACATAGCATATAACTCGTCGTCGGTCGCGCTTTTCATGCCGGTTGCGCCGTCGGGCACATACTCGTCAAGTCTCTGCCTCAAGCTTTGTTTTGATGACAAAAGCATTTTCGCACCTGCCCTTTCATCTTGCAAAAATACTGCTCAGCCTGCCGAATATACCCCTGCTCTCCCGTGGCCTTTCATGTACTGCTTTTAGAGATTCACTCGCAAAAGCGGGGAAGAACTCGTTAACCAGAGCCCTTACCGCCGCCGCATACGGGGTGCTCGGTTTTGCCGTGATATACGGCTCGCCTCGTTTGATGTACTCCCTTATCTCAGGAGTGTCCGGCACCATCCCAACGCAAGGCCAGGGCGCGTAATAGTCCAGGTCCTTCATGGGCAACCCGTAAGGCAGGTCATATTGGTTTACAACTCGATAGCAGCGTCCCGATACTGCGAGTTGGGGGTGCTCGAACACTCTCCTCAGTTGGTGTAGGCCGGGGATAACCTGCACATCGGGCGTGCAGACAACCAGTATTTTCTCTGCTTCCAAAGCGCCCAGCCACGTCGGGTGCAGATTAACGCTCGGCGGGGCGTCAATCAGAACGAGGTCGAACTCTCTCCTGAGCACGCGGATCACCTTTTTTACGAGATCTTCGGTAACTTCTTCAAGCATTTCCGGGCAAGGCACCGAAGGAACCACCCAAACACCGGTAGTCATGTGCTGAATCATCAGATGGGGCAGGTCTTCCGGCGATACTTCCCCGTCCACTTCTTTCCAGGTGAGGATCGTTCTCGATACCCGTCCCTCCACCAGCGCTTCTTCAGGGTCGGGCGAGCCGAGGTTCAACTGCACGTTGATGCACCCGAATTCGTTCAAGTCTACAACCGCCACCCGCGGGCGAAACATCGCCTGCGTTGCCGCCGCGCACGCCATGTTGACAGTGAGCGAAGTCTTCCCAACGCCGCCTTTTGGGCTGCATATGAGCACAACCTGACGCGGCACGGCTATCGCGCGTCCTCTTTTTTCTTCCCGGGACTGCCCGAACCTCGCTTTTAGGGGGCCTACGCCGGGACTCGACGCAGGCAGCTCCTCCATCTCACGGAACCTTCTCTGGGCTTCTCTTACTTCGTACTCCACCGGGCCAGCGGCGTCCTGAACGGAAATTGGCCTCCTAATCAGTCTGTGCACCAAGCTTGCCGACCTTTTCGCCAGCTCCTGGCTCGGATAGTCTGTGTACATGACCACAACGGTACCCGGTGAGAACTTGGCAATGTGCTCAGCAACAGCCAGACCGTCCATGTCACCCATGGCGTAATCCAACAGCACAGCGTCCGGACCGGTGTCCCGAACAAGGCGCAGACACTGTTCTCCAGTCCCTGCCGCGCCAGTGACCCGAATAACAGGGTGCGACTCGAACACTCTTCTGATCCTTTCCCTCTCTTGCGGATCGGAATCGGCTACAACCAGCCTTATAATGTCAACACTGTCGCTTCTTTGATACAAACAAAATCACCACCTTTTTCTTTTTTACCTGACTCCGGGCGGGACCGCCGCCACCAGTAACTTTCCGTTCATTCCGACTATGGCAGTAATCCTAGCTGCCACTTCTTTCGGAACCGCAACCGTTATACACTTATTATCACTGCTGCTTTCATCGTCACTCGGAGCCGCAACAACTCTCGCCGAAGACGCCACCATGATGCCCTGGTCCGCCGGCGCTCCCTGCACCGTAATGTGAGCATATATGTCTACCCTGTCGCCTGGATAGACGACCAATCCTTCTGAGGCTTCTGGAGGAAGGGCTACGGCTCTTAACTCAGTGTTTCCCTCAAGAGCCAAGGCAGCGGCAACTGCGCTTCCCGACACTTCCATAATATGAGTTTCCCGCAGTATGTCTCCTTTCGAGAGAAACGACCTGGCATGCCTTCCCTCCACGTCATGCGCAGACTTCACGATATCGGGAGGCACGGCGGAAGCCGGCAGACTTTTTTCCTCCAAATCGCTGGAGCTTATTGCCGCGCCGGGATACAGGTCGTTCTTCAAAACATACACTTTTTCGGACGGCACCGCGGCCTTTAAAAACGCTGTCACTGCCAGCCCAGCGGCTATGGCGCAGGCCAGAGCGCCGAGCATGAACCAGGAACTGGTTTCACGCGACGTTTTCTTTACTTCGGGCATCGACGTAACACCGCTGCTGAGCTTTTGCTTTTTTCTGAACAAAGACAAGAAAATCACCCCGTCCTTTCTTTTTTTTGTTTTCTACTGCTCTTTTTTCGTTTTTTATCGGGTTCCGGGCAAGAGCCGGAATCTCCCGCCTCTAAGCGAAGCGTAGGCGGGAGTAGTTCAATGCCTTTCACGAAGGCAAAACTTCTCAAGGTCACCCGGGTTGGGGTCTCGGACTAATTTCATCGGTCTGTCTGCCGCTACTGGACAGCTTTAAGAAAAACGTCCCCGACTGGCCGCATGTATTTACGTCCAGTTCGTCAGCTTTAAAGAGGCTGCCGGCAAGCATGGACTTTATCCAACCGCTGAATTTGACGACCACCGACGGCGCGAGCGGGTCTTTTTTGCCCTTGTCGCTGCCTGAATGCACGTCGGCGTCCACGCTGCCGCCGCCTTCGGGCGCTTTTACGTCAGCGGGCAGGTTTAGTTTAGCGGTCTGGACGGCGACCTGCTCCGCGTCGCCCGGGAATTCGATCCATTGGGCTTCCACGACAGGCTTGCCGCAGTATACAGTGCAACACTCTCCGCACGAGCCGCATTCGGCCTCGCGCTCCCAGCCTCTCTTGTCCCACACCTTCACCCTCGTCCCGCTTACAACAACATCGGGCAGTTCGTAAGTTTTACACCTGCAGCAACTGCACGTGCCATCATCACTACAGCACACTCCGCAGACTCTTTTATATCTGTCCGGCACCCGCACTTTGACGTACCGCACGCCCTCCAGCGACCCGGCCAGGCTGCCGGCGTCCGCCGCCGTCTGGAGCTGCTCTTTAACGGCCATAACCCTACCTAAATCCAGCACTAGAGCTGCCATCCCGGCAATCACGAGAGCCCATATCGCAGCCCACAGAATCGCTGTGCCGCGCAGGGCTAGGGGTTTAGGCCGGTTTCCGCCCTGAACACCGCGTTCCCCCGTACCGTCAACTCTGTCCAGCTCTCCCCTCCCACCAGCCTGGGGAGGGCCGGCACGACCATCTTGTGCCTGTAAGCGGCGTTTGAATGATAAAAATCTCCCTGACGGGAAACTGAACAGGTCACGGCGCTCTTTTCCAGCCCCGCAGTTTCGGCCATTTCGTAGCATTTATCCACCCCCTTTGAGGCGCTGTCCGTCACGGCGGCCGTCCTACTTCCCTCGCGGGCCGCGGCTATGGTTGCGGTCTTCGCGTACACCGTCAGCCCTAAATCGAACACCACCACAGTGAGAAATATGAGCAGGGGCGCGACCAGGGCGAATTCTACCAGCACCATGCCTCGCAAGCGTTTTCTCAAAAAAACCACCTCCACAAAAATAAAAATGGCCCGGGGAACTCCCTGGGTCAAAAATCTTGCAAATACCAACCTCTCTTTTTTCCGTAAAAGTAACCAACAAGCCTTAAAACGACAAGAACAAGCGCAATTACCACACACCAAAAAATTTTCAAAAAGATAGTATCGACTTTAATGAAGCCTTTTTGAACCATGAGTATTATTGGTAGTATAATGAAGATAGCTCCGACAAGATGAGGAAATTCGTCCAAAGAAAACATAATATAGTCGAGAGGTCCTTTTAGTTGAAAGTGATAATTATCATGAAAATCCTCCTGCATGTTTTGCTGGGAATTTATCTTACAGTTTTCCTTCCCTTTGACATCTTCGCTCAGTTTCCTGTTCTGGTCGCTATTTTGTGGTTTCCTCTGTCTTTCACTACAGCTTTTTTGTTTAACCGCAATCATAAACGGAAAGGCGTGCTCGCAGAAGCCGTCATCGCTGCCATTACTTATGGAATTACGCTCTTCGTCTCCTCTCCCGCCGCAAATTTTTTCGGACACCCTTTCCTCCTTTTTGCCCCCAAATACCTCCGATTTCCTGCCATACTGTTCGTCACCTCTGGATTGCACCTTCTCCTCGCCAGCATAATTGAACTCAGAAAGGCCCGAACTGCAGTCCTGGTTACAACCGGCACTTATTCGTTCGTCCGACACCCTCAACACCTCGCCATTCTTATTATCGTTTTCGGATCATTTTTGCCCGTGTTTTTCCCGGTTTCGCTCGTGAATTGCCTGGCTTTCTTCTTGTGGTTTCGCAAGGCCGGAAGGATCGAAGAGGAATTGTTTTTGCGCGACCCGGCCATAAGCGCAAAGTACAAGGCTTATCAGACACATGTGCCTTCACTTTTTCCTTTTCCCAGAATACCCGCAAACACAAATTAGGAACGGGATTACAAGATGCGTTAAAAATGCAAGCCCGGCCAAAAAACCGGGCTTGCAAAAAAATCCAAAATGATACCTATTAGATTTCCCGCCGCTTTTCTGGCGGATTTAGAAAAATACATCGGTAGCAGCAGTGAAGCCTCTCCCGCCTGCGCTTCGCTAAGAGGCGGGAGCTTCCTGGTTCATTGGCCGCAGCCACAAGGGTCTTACGCAATCTCCGCAGGCGTGAGTTCGGGTGCTTCCAGCCCTACTGAAAACCTTAAACTTAACTCGCCCTTTGCAGGATGACCATTGCCGAAACCACATCCCGATCTGCGTTCAACCCGCATTCAGGGCATTTATGCAGCCGGACACTCAAGTCCTTGGGTACATGAGCCCCGCATATACAGGTTTGGGAAGTGCCGCCAGGCGGGACTTTAACGAGTTTCTTGCCGTATTTAAGGCACTTGTATTCCAGATAACTGATGAATTTTCCCCATCCGGCGTCGGCAATACTCTTGCTTAAATGATGGTTCTTAATCATGTTTTTAACCGACAGGTTCTCTACGGCGATCAAATCATATTTTTTGACTATACTGTAGGAAACCTTGTGCAGGAAATCATTGCGCTGGTTGGCGATCTTGTCATGCAGCTTGGCTACTTTGGCTTTAGCTTTCTCTCGGTTATTTGAACCTTTCTTTTTGCGAGAAAGCCGCCTTTGCAACCTGGCCAATTTCTTCTCGGATTTACGGAAGTATTTCGGGTTGTCGATTTTAGTGCCGTCAGAAAGTGCCGCGAAGGTTAAAAGCCCCACGTCAAGGCCGACTTTGTTAACGATTTCTACTGTTTCTATTTCTTGTATTTCTGATGTTAGGTTGACATACCATTTGTCATTATGATACTTGACATTGATTCGGCTGACCTTTGCCGGATCAAACTCGAAATGCGCTTTCATTTTGACATAGCCTATCTTGGGCAGGTAAATGTAACCTGGTTTTTTGAAATGGTTCTGCTTATCAGCCTGGGGGTAGGTAAAAGAACGGTAGTGGTTACGCCCCTTATACCGGGGATAGCCGGCCAGACCACCAAAAAACCGTTCAAAGGCATTGTCCAGCCTCTGGAGACAGTCTTGCAGGACCTGGGCGTTGACCTGTTTGTATTCCGGCAATTCTTCCTTTAACGCCGGCAGTTCGTTCTTTTGTGCAGTGCAGGAAGGTGACTTGCCTCTTTGCCGGTAACAAATTTCCCTTTGTTCCAGGGCAGCGTTGTACAGCCTCCGGCAAAGCGCGAGAGTTTGAAACAGCTTCTGCGTTTGTTCTTTAGTTGGCTCAATGTGGAATAGAACTGACATTCCCCACGGTTGAAGCCATAGGGTTCCTTATTTTTTTTAGTATCCTTATTAGCCTGTTAATACTGCTTTCACATCTTCATAAGCTGCCAGCTTAATTAAATAATTTCTTGATATTGCTTTCTGGTTTTTAAAACCCAGCTTTTTAAAGGTTTTCAATAGATAAACCTCGTTTTCAAAAGATACAATCGTTAACAGAACAGGCTGTAACCCTTTTTGATCAAGCCTGCGGCGGGCAGCCTTGATAAATTCCAGATGGCGCCTCTTTATATAACGACTGCTTACCTTGCATTCATACAACTCGCCCTTCCCCGGATCATTAAGCTTGTCCACTCCAGCCACGTCTACAGTTTTGGGGTTGGTAGCATTTTCAGATACCTTTAACGGCTCACCGTCCACATAAACATGGCAGTTATTGCTCAGGCACGGGTAGCGTTCCTGTAAAAAACGTGTTACCACGACTTCCATCACTCCGCCGCGCAGTCTGCCTAGATAATCTTCTTTTGACTCTCCTTTTGGTGGCTTTTGGGCAAGGCTAAAAATGGCCGACAATATATTAGTAAATTTATTACGCAACTTACTTATCCTCTTGTTTGGCGCTTTTGTCTTGAGATAGTTCATTTTCCACAACTCAAACTGAAGCCATTTATATAAAAAAAGATCTGCTGTTATAGTAAGAAAACTGGGTTCATGAAAAAGAAAATCAGCAAGATCATGGAGTGCTTGCTGGCTGTTTACATCATCCATATAAGTATCATAGTGAACAAAGGCAATTTCCATCCTTATAACCTCCCCGGAACTAACCTTTGGATTTTTCATCCTTTGCTTGGTCATTTGCGCGCAGTGTTTTGAAGACATCAATCAATGGCAGGAGCAGGGGAGGCAGGCCCATCTGCCTTGTTAGGGAAGCAACCGCCTCCCTTGCCCAGGGCAATAAGAGAGGCAGACCCTGGCTTTCGGCAAATCGCTTCAACATGGTGCGGTTGGTTGCTTTTTCATTGACTAGCTTACCCCGCACTACAACTTCCAGTGAAAAAGGTTTAGATTCCTCATCAAATAAAATTTTAACTTTTAAATAAGCATAAGCCTCGTTTTTCGTTAAAGTTTTTGCCTGAACAGCAAAATCCACCCCGTATGTAACTTCAGGACGAAAGCCGCCAACTCGTTGGCAATTGATTTTTTCAATAATTACCTCACGCAGCTGCACTGGATGAGGGATGATCGGCCTGTTCATCTGAAATCCCTCTTCCTTTCTCTCCAGTTTTTATTCCAAACTTAATATTTTCCACGCTAATTTCTAAAACCAGCTCGAAGGTCGGAGTAAGCAAATTCGACAGGGCAGTTTTGAACTGTCCTGCTTGACCTGCGTTTTCCTTTTTCCATTCTTCTACAAACCAAGCGATACTGTCTACCTCTTTCGTATCTATTTTTAAAATACTTCTTTGCCAATCAACTAACGGAAAAGCATCTTGCTCCCATGTATACTTAAAGCTTTCTGGTTCCAGGATAACACCTCTTAAAGAATCCACTTGCCTGGCCGCTGCCAACAGTCCCAATTCTGCTAGCTCGGAGGTAGCCCGCTCCGGTATGTCGATAATAAAGCTGTAACTTTCCACATCACCGGTAGTGGAGGTGAAGATTAAGGAGTAATACTCCAGTTGACGGATCAGAGCGGCAAGACCGTCCACTTCATTGATTAAAAGACGCACCCGCATATCACTTAAAAGGGCTGCCCCTTCGTTTATGAACCACTCCAGAACCGGATCATCCGAACGAGCCTTGGCAAATATATTCAGCAGTCGATCTAACTGTTCAGGTCCTGTAAACTTCCAGGATAATACTTGCATCTCTTCCCTAGCAAACTCTTCCACAGTCTGAGCAGTATAGGCAGCCACCTGTTCAAGATAACTTGACACAAATCGGTCATATGCAGTTAAGGCCAGGTTTTGCAGTAGTTCCTTTTTCGACGTTCCCTCGGACAGCAACAAAAGATTAAAAGACCCCCCAGGCAACAGCGGGGATTCCATAAAGGACTTCATCACTTGCTCCTGGTAGTCAGAAGCAAAGTTTGCGCTCAATTGCTGCAGCGAAGTACGTTCTTCTACTAGATATTCCTTGAGAGAAGCCAAAAAAACCATCCTTCATATATTAATTGGTATATATTATTGACATCTTACAGTAGATATTATTCCTGCGGGAAAAAATTTGTTCTTTAAAGTAAAAAATTATTCTATTATTAAAGTCAATTTCCTTCTAGCAATCGAAATTTTATCACTTATATTAACCCCGGCCCCGGCAGGCTGGCATAAAATATACAGCAGGGCAAACAGCAAGGCGGCGATCAGGACCGCCGCCGCGAGGAATTTAGGTTTTCTCATGTTTTAATTTCCCCTTTTTAACTAATTAGATGAACCCAGATGTCGTCTTTAGTAGGATCAATATCAATCGGTTCATCGACAATTGCGCTTATGCTGTCCTTGTTGTTCCCCGGCCGGCAATCCTCCGTCCCGTCCGGCCACGCTTCGACGGTGAAAACCACGTCGCCCTCGCCGCTGAGGGTATATTTCGCGTTGAAACTCCCGGATTCGCCCCTGTCCAGGTAAAGCGTCCCCGTCTTGCTGCTGCCGTAATCACTGCTTATAGTCACGTTCACCGGCACGGCGCGGCCGGGGCCGTCATTGGCCCGCTCGACGAAAGCGGTCACGGTCACGGTGCCGCCGCTCTGAACGCTCAACGGGTATATGCCCGCCGTAACAGATATGTCCGTGCAGGGTTCCTCGGCGCAATACGATACTTCCATCCGGTTGTCACCCGGCCAGTCTCCGCTCAAGAAATTTATCTCGTTGGGCGGCCAGTCCCCATCGGGGTTGACCATCGCGGCCACGCTGTAAGTGTCCCCTCTGTCGGGCGTGAAGCTGAAGGGCAATTGCTTGGATTCCCCCGCCGCGAGGCGGTCGGTCACGATTGTCCCCTCGTCCAAAACTGTGCCGTCGGAACGGCGCACGCGCCAGACGGTCTTGACGTTAGTGAAGCTCTTTTCGGATTCGTTAAGCACGGTTATGGTGCCGCTGGCAAGCTGCCCTGGCTCGCCGGGATCGGGCGTTAGGGTAATGTCGGTGACTTTGAGGTTGACCAGTTCGACGGGTATTCCAGCTTTGACGGTGTTATCCTCATAAGTCGTCTCCAGGTGCGCCTTCCCGATCTCGTCCCGGTTGATTATCCCGGTCAGGCCGTCTCTGCTCTGCCCGAAGGGGTGCCACTTGCAGGTGAACGCGCGCCTAGCGTTTGGTTCGCCTTTTTTGCCGAAGTCGGCCACCTGGACCTCTTTACCTCCAACAACTTTCTTGGGCAAAACCTGGCCGTTTTCGTCGTACAGGGTCGCTTGATACTGCCCATGCAATACGGCTATGGGCGTTCCGGGATAAGCCTGGTCGGACTCGTTCTCGAACACTACCGTGGCGGTATATTCTGCCCCTGCTTCGGCTTTTTGGCCCTGTGGCACGCCCAGGTCGATGGAAACGGCCTTGAGGTTGCCTGGTTCGGGCAGCAGGGCGTCGGGCAGAAGCGGCACGGTCATGTAGTTGATCTGGCCGCCGCTGCCGTAGCGCCACATTCTCCCTATGCCCCAGGCCCACTTTGTCGGCGGGGCCAATACGTGCACGTACTGGTGGATGTTGTCCCAGAATTCCTGGGTGTCCGCATTTATGCCCCTGACCTGGTAATTGTTGGCGTTGTCTGGGTCGGTGTAGTACACCAGGATGCCCTGGCGGATGTTCTGGGCGTAGCGGTCGGTGCCGTCGATGCCGTTGTTGAAGTCTATGGTGTAATTATTTTTCACGTCATCATTACGCCATGGACGGTAAATCCACTGCTGGTCCTCCAGGTACCCGCTGTGCGCCACGTCAGGCGGGAAGGCCACGTTGGTGTAGTTTTCCTTGGTGCCGGAAGCAGGGTCTTTAAAAAGTGTATAGCCCAGGTACCGGTACTGGCCGTCCTTCACGTCCCCGTGGGGCTGGCCGTAGACCAGGCAGCCGTAATAGCTGTCGCCCTTCAGGTAATTGGACAGGATCGGGATGGAGACGTAGTTAAGGTCGTCACCGTCCTTGGTACTTAGTACGTAAAACTCTGAGTTATTATTAACCGCGTCATCTATGGCCGTCTGCGCGTCGAAAAGCTCGCCGGCGAAGGCCGGCAGCGCGGCAATCAAAAAAATAAAGACTGCCGCGAATGCGAACAATCTTTTGAGCATATTCATTTACCTCCCGTTGTTATTTATACCATACGGTGATCTGTACCCCAAGAGAGCCGCCCATCGAACTGACGCCGACTTTTTTCCCGTTGGACTCCCATGTCTTAAAGGCCAGACCATCCCACCTGTCCGTCTTCTGCTTCACGTAGGCCATCACTTCGTCAACTGTCTGGCTGTCGAGCTTCTGGCCCAGGATATACGCGGCGTCGGCCCACTGGCTCTCCAGGTCGCCTTTGGTCAGGTCGATGCCGAAGTCAAGTTCGCAACGGTTCGGATCACCAGACCCAAGTTCTTTGATGTCTTTGGGAATAGTCAGTTTGGTCACTTTCGGAATCTGGTACCCGGCCCTGGTGGTGAATGTCTCAACCTGCCCTGCCTGGCTGTTCAGGTACTGCACCACCGCGCTCACGTCCGGCTCCGGTTCACCAGCAGGCCAGCATATCACAGTCTGAGAAGCCTCGTCCCAGTCAACTTGATACCCCAGGCCCTCGGCAACGAAACGCGCCGGGAGCATCGTGCGCCCGGGATCCACCAGCATGGGAGCTACGTCAATGGCCCTTACCTGACCGTTACTGATCACTTCGGGTTTGCCGATGGTCATGCTTAAGGTTGCCTTAGCGCCTTTCAGCGTTGCGGTCTGGGCTGTGTTATCCCAGGAAATGTTGCTGTCGTCAACCCCCAGGGCGTTGCCCAGGAAGCGCACTGGCACGAATGTCCGGTCTTTTTGGATGAACGGGGCAACGTCCATTCTCTCACCCGGCGTCTGGCCGTTGACGACGTAGTAAGGTACGCCGATCTTGAACACGACGGACTTGACAAGTTTCTGGTTTTCGTATACGTTCACCTGGTCGGCCATCGCTGCGGGTATGGCGGCAACCAGGAGAAGCATCAGGGCAAGGATTAGCACTTTAACTTTTCTCAAAACGATTCCTCCTTTATAGGTTCTACATATTTAGACGCTCGAACAGGTGTTTTTGTTCCCTTGTTTTTCCACCCCCAGTATAGCATCGGATAATCTTCGTGGGAACGCTTGGGTTTGAAAATTGTTCCCTGAAAACGCGAAAGCCGGGCTTGGCCCGGCAACTATGAAAGTTCTCTTAGGGATATTTCTTTTTTAGGAAGATATAGTTTATCAAACAGTATTTGATTCCTTTTCCTGGCATCTTCAATAAGTTTTTCATACGATATTACCTCAATGTAGCATCCATGCGTTATGTTATAACCAAAAAAACCGAGACCGTCCGGCATGGGGCGCAGATCGGCATTTCCCGCCTGTTCTCTGATTTTTTCTGTCAAATCACAAAGCACGTAACAATAAAATGGCGTATTCTGCGCTAGTAATATTGGTCGACCCTTCTTATCTTTTACTTTACCGCTTCGTATTTTCTTAACGTAACCGTAGACCTGATTAATTGGATTCTTGTCATCAGAATAATCATTACGCAGCGGTCTTTTAAAATCTATCACAACCACAGACGAAAAAGGCGGATTGTCTTCCACAAAAGCAAATGGGGAATTAAAAATGATCAAATCCGGCCGTTCGCGACTACTAACTTTCAACATATCTATTGAAGAAAGGGGTAAATCGGATGCCAGATACCGATGATAGGATAGTTTTTCATCAATAACCCATAAATTTTGACGTTCATAATCAATATCGTCGGAAGTCTTTTGCATTGGAAATATAATTTGATGCAGAGCTTCTTCCCAATGGTATCTGCCATCACTTTTAAATTCCAGAGATTTTTGGAGCAAATCTAGCACGACTTTCCTGTGGACTATATACTCGGCTAACTCGGACTTTACAAAATCATTCAGTTGATTTGCATAATCATTGAACTGTTTTTTATACTCATTTATGTCTGTAATTTCTATTTTCTTTCCTAAAAGAGCATCCCCTCTCTCTTTTAAATCTGCCTTCATTTGAGACCAGGCACGATACAATTCGTTATCCAATGCTTGGTCTGAACCATATGCAGAAATATTTCGAAGATACTTTTCGCCATATTTTAACAGCACGCGGTACCTTGGTGCTTGACCATAAATATAATTCCTGATTCTTTCCATTTTATGGGTTTCTATTTCCCTAAGATAGGATTGGAGAAAGGATTTAACTTCTGACATGACAGCATTATGCAAATCTTCCTTTGTAATTTCATCAGGGAAAAGATTATCGTTATCGTCAACCAAATCGAAGGACGTTCGTTCGTTGTTGACTCTTTCATCAAGAAATTCACTTGATATGTAAGTCGCATAATAGAATTGCCTTTTGTTTTCATCAACAAGACTTTTCTGAAGATCTGGAATAAACACAGTGATATTGTCATTGTAAACTTCACGATTATTTGCACAATAATGAATTCTATGCTGCTTTACATCGGAATATAGGCGAAGATACAACGCTTTAAAGTCACGACCCTTAACTGAAAAATTTCTACAGTTAGAGGTCGATGAAATTTGATCATGAAATATTTTATTAAGCAATATCTTGTCATTGCCATCAACAAGAAGTATATTGGGACACTTGGGCCACAAAAAATACGACATGCAATGTTGTATGATTTGTCTGCCGATAATTTCTGCAGCACAAGGACAGTTTTTTCTGTAATCTGTTCTTAAACCTATTAAAGCAACTTTGGTGCTCGCATCGGAAGCAGGTATCTGTTCTAAAGAATGATTTGTTATTCCGTCACCCACAGGTTCAAATAAAAATTTTCTAACAAAACATAAACCGCTATCATAATAGATGCTTTCGACTCGCACTCTTTCAAATGCTTTCAACCAGAGAAAACGCCCGATGCCTTTACCGCCTTTTTGTAATTTGAATGTCGTATCAGAGGTTTGAAAATGCCTGAAATGTTCTTCATTAAAACCAATCCCGTTATCAAAAACCTCAAAAGATACAATCGGGTTTTGATTATCATGCGAATTTTGACTGTCATACAAACCTACTTGAGAATTATCACGAATAATACGAACTTCAATATTTCCATCGTCCCGGCCTGTTTCCTCTATTGCGTCAATCGCATTTACAATTGCATCAAACAAAGGAAGCAATGGTTTGCTAAAAGGAAGCTTTGTATTTCTAATTTTCCCTAAAATATCTAAATACACGCTACCACCCTTTTTAAAAGAAAGGAAGTTTATGTCCATATTATACCATCATCCTTTCTTTGCAAAAACTATTTCTAAAACATATCTGAGATTACCTAGTGGGAACAGTGGAGCAAAAATTGTTTCTTAAAAACAAGAAAACTGAGCGGGTGCCCGGCAATCAAACGACAGCAGCTTCCGGCAGCAAAAGCGTCTCCGCTCCGGGAAGGCTTTCCTCATGCAGCCTCGAAACCAATTCGTTGCATTCCTTCCTCACCACGTCCGACAATATTTCCACTAGATCCTCCGGCTTCACTCCGCCCTCAAGGAACTTGTCTGCAGCCTGGTTCACGCTGGCAGTCACCACCGTCTCAATCAGCCGCATCTCCAGAAACACCACGGCGGCACGCTGAGCTAAAGGTGAAATAATTTTTCCCTGCCTGCATTTTGACAGCAGCAACTGCCGGGCCACGTATACCTGCAGGTGTTGTTTGAACTTTTCCTTCTCGGTATCCAGTATCGCCCTGAAAGAAGGGTACCTGGCCACTATTTCCAATACTTTCGCTGTCGCCCCTTCGCATTGGCGCATTTCCAGGATCGAGAGCTGACCCAGGACGGTATTCACCGCCTTGCTCAGGGTCGGCGTGTGCGGCTTCACCTTCATGTTGTCGAAAAGTTTGCCGTCCCTGTATGACAGGAGTGACAGGGCCGCCGCCACTTCCATTCGCTCTTCCCTGCGGATTTCATCCCGCATGGCCTGAATGCTGTACAATTAGCCCACCCCCACGTCGATCACTTTTTCTATATTGCCCATCGTGTCAAGCGTGTTCTCGCTCCATTTCAGGACGGCTCGAACAGCGGACTCGTATTCTTTCTGAATCTCCGGGCGACACCTGTACAATTCCCTGGCCGTGTATGCCAAAAGGGAAACTTCTTTTAAAAATGTATTGACTCTGGAGGTAAAAAAGGCGGCGTCCTGCTCCAGTTTCTTTACCTGTCCTTCGACTGTTTCCCTTAATATCTCGTCCCGCTGGTTCAATTCCTGGAGCCTCTCCCTGTAGGCATCGCGCTCCCTGCGGAGCTTCTGAATCTCGTTCAAAACTTTTTGGGGCACAACCTCAACCAGTTTCTCTTTGACTTCCGGCGAACGCGAAGATAGTTCGGTTATCTGTCTTTTTAGAGAGTTAATCTGCGTCTGCCAGTTTTCTTTTTCCCGCTCCGCCCTGGCACGTTCTTCCGCTAGTTTTTTCTGTATAACGCCCAGTTCTTTTTGCAGGGTCTCTACCTCCGGATGTTCTTCGCTCTCCCGGAGGGCTTCTTGCAGGTCGGCTATCGCCCTCGTCAGTTCCCGCTCCCTGTCTCCCCACAGGACCTCCGCCTGCCGCTTTTCTGCCTTCAGTTTTTCCACAGCTTCCTGAAGTTCCGCCATTTCTCTTTCAACTTTAACTTTGATTTCGGCTTCGATTTTGCGGCGAAGTTCTCTTGCTTCAGCTTGCTTGAGACCGGAAATGCTTTCCCCGTAAGCGGCAAGCAACTGTCTCTGGGTTTCCGGAGACAGAAAGGCTAGTTCGCAAGCGGCTGTTGTCCCAATTTTTTCTGAAGCTACAAGGGCCTGAAGCTCAGGAGTGAGGTCATTAAGTTTGTTGATCTCTCGCAACCTGCGTTCAGAGACTCCGATAGCTTCGGCGATTTTCGCCGAAGCACCTCCTAAATACTGGTTATTGCCCCGTTTCACCCCGTACTGCTCTTTCAACACTCTGATCAACCTCGCCACCTGCATGTCCGAAAGCTGCCTTCTAAGCAGGTTGTCTTTCACCAGCAGCCCCACTGCTTCTTCGCTGTCGGGAGCCACATCCCTGATGACTACCGGCACGTGGGTCAGTCCTGCTTCTTTGGCGGCTTCCAGCCTCAAGTGACCGGCCAAAACGGTATAGTCAGGCGTCACGATCAACGGGTTGATAATGCCGTTTTCCTTGATGTCTCCCACTAATTCTCGCCAGAGGTTTTTTGGCATATCGTCGGGAAAAAATTCTTTGTTCTTCGGGTGCGGTTTTAAAAGTCCTACTGGCACGTTATTCACAAAATCACCCCATAAAAACACGAAAAACCGGCCTTTGTCCGGTTTGCTCTTACTTAAGTATGCACTTTAGCGGTTGTCACCTGGCCAGTCTCCGCTCAAGAAATTTATCTCGTTGGGCGGGTTGTCGCCGTCGGGGTTGACCATCGCCGCTGCGTTGCAGGTGTCCCCTCTATTGCGACCCGACATTCCTCTAAGACTTTAGCCGGTTCCCAAGAGAGTCTTCACGATCAACAAAAGAGAAAAAATAGCGATAACTCCTGACAGAACAACTAACACTTCATCATATGTACGCTTTAAGCCGCTGCTCACAAAAGTCCCCCCATCGCCCAGAGTGAAATGTTGGCTCCCGCAAATATGAGAAAAAGGGCAAAACCATCCAGTCCCATAAATACTTTTTCTGCGCGAACCATCATTTCTATTACTATAATATATTTCTCGAAACCACAATCTTTTAGATAAGAAGAAAGCCAAGCCTTTGAAAAATTGGAAACTTTAATTTCGTCGTGAGATATGGCAACCAAGGTGACACTCCGCCATGGGCTAAAGCCCCACGGCTTCTTCGGGCACCCGTGCGTAGTCGCTTCTCGCAGTAATTGCCCCGTGGGAGCTACCGCATTGAGGGCGTAGTGGGCGACGGATACCTTGGGCGGTGCCAGGCCCGGCCTGATCCCCGTTTTGAATTTACCGCTCATGGGAGACCAGACCACCCTCACCTTTCGGCAAAGGCTTTGGTCGTTGAGTTTAGGCCGCGTATCTCAAGAAGAACTTTTTGGCTATGTTCCTGGCGGCATTCAGGTCCGCGTCGCCTTTCTTACCGCATTGACAGGTGAACAAGGGCGCTCCGGGCCGGTATCCCTCGGGTTTGTCCTTCTCGCCGTGCCGGGTTACTTCGGAACCGCAACCGGCGCACTGCCGGCTGGTGTCTCTTGGGTTCACCCGGCTGGTGATGATACCGTGCTCCCAGGCTTTGTACTTCGCGTAGTGGAATATCCTGCCCCGGAGCCAGTAAGCCCGCTTGGAGTTAGCCCGCCTGCTGTACTTGCCCTTCTCCGGCTTGAAATTACCCAGGTGCTCAAAGACAATAATGCTTGCGCCGTACTCCAGGGCAAATTCCACTATCCGCCGGGATATTCGGTGAGCTTCGTAATCGTCGATGTGCTGGATTTTGTTCCATAAATCCTTGTTGTCCTGCTCATCTTTGTTTATGGAACCTGTAAGGCTGCGCCTGGTTGCGATCATACCCAAAAGTCGCTTCCTGCGGCCGTTTAGGTTGTCGCCGCCCCGGATGAACCGGGTGGCCACCTGCGTGCCGTCGCTCTTGAATATGCCGCACACCGCCAGCCTGTCGCCGATGTTCAGATCTACCGCGCAGATTCGCAGATCGGGATCTTTAACTTGCTTTTCAACTTTCATAACCTTGGGCTTTTCCTTTTCGACCGGAAAGTGTATCTCGATCCGGTTTTTCTTTATAACCGCGCGGGGACAGCCAATCCCCCAGCCGTCCGGAATTTGCCTTCCGGTCAAGCGAAATTTACCCAACGCCAGGTGTTGCCGTCGAACAGCTTGAGCATTACACTGGTTCCCCGGTAATCCTTGTACTGGCCAGCATAAAACACCGTGTTGCAGCGCCACTCCCGGGGTGGAACCGGAGGC
>Ga0116192_1000702_pt1 | contig 24726 bp, 9 predicted proteins | sample AD_UKC113_MetaG_FD_89876 | JGI IMG/M metagenome (GOLD analysis project Ga0116192, IMG submission 89876) | Active sludge microbial communities of municipal wastewater-treating anaerobic digesters from Hong Kong - AD_UKC113_MetaG | ecosystem: Engineered > Bioreactor > Anaerobic > Digestate | place...
ACGTTCTTCGGCAGCCCTCTTCTCGGCTGCTTCCTGAGCGGCCTTCTGTGCTTCTGCTCTCTGAATAGCTTCCTTTTCTTCAGCAGCCTTCTTCGCAGTAAGACGGTCAGCCTCGGCCTTGGCCTGCGCCCCAATCTGAGCGGCATCATCAAAAGCCGTTGCCGCCTGTTTGCAGGTTGCAAGCGCATTTGGCAAGTCCCCTGCTTCTTTGAGCGCGAGAGCCTTGCTGTAGAGGTTTTGCGCTGCCTTGAACTTTTCCGGCGCATAAACGTCGGCGCACGCTTCCAGCGCAGATTGCATCGCTGCTTCCGCCCTCGTTTTTTCGTCGCGGCACGCTTGTGCATTCGTTTGGAAATTGTCAGAAAGTGTAGCAATCACATCCAAGTAGAGCGATTTCGCTGTCGGGTACTTGAGATTGTCGTATGCCAGGTCCGCAGACGCGAGGTCGCCGCTCGCTTTCTGATATTCGCTGGGGAAGTCCTTGTCGAGTCCGAACGATTTTGCCCACGCCATCCGCTGATACGCGTCTTTTTGCACCGCCTCGACATCCTCTTTGCGCTCGGTCGCCATGGCAATGTCCGCCTCGATGCGTCTGCTTTCCTTGTTACAGCACAGACTCGTGCACGAAGAAAGCAACGTAATCAAGACAACGAGCAAAGGAATGGATCGCTTAAAGACTTTCATCGACAATCTCCTAAATCCCTGAATCAATGTGATCAAATCAACGTACTAAACAGACACTTCACCGTTTAATCATTGCCTTATAATAACTTGATAATACAATTCGCCGGACTCTCCCGCTTTTAGCCTAAAGATGCCACCCGCAAACCGGCCTGCAAGCGGTCCGCCCGAGGTACACAGCGTGTTCAGTTCCAAAAACACAGGGCTGTGCGTAGCAGAAGAGTTTGCATAACACAGAACCGTCGCATCTGCAAAGTGGAAGCTGAACTTGAGCGCATAGTTTGAACCACCCGATGAATATGCGGCAGCTACAAGGTCGGAGAAAGGCGGTATCGGGTCGGACAAAATAAAGTCCGTTACTTCCTCTGCACTGAGATTCTTGAACGTGATCTTATATTCGATGGTCTCGCCGGGTTTGCCTTGCGAAGACGCGCCGAAAGTGCCGCTCGTTGTCAGGTTCCTGGTCTCTTTTTTCATCGAAAGGCGAGAGTCCGATACGGTTGTGATGTCGGTAACGGTACGGAATACCTGTGCATCGGAATTATACGTCGCCTTTACTGTGGTGACATTGACCGCTCCAGTAGCGGCACTGCTCGGAATAAACACGCGCACCGCAAAGTCTACAACATCGGTTCCAGAACCGGCTGCGCCCAGGACAATTTGGGTAATAGGCCCACCAGTGATCTGTCCATTTGCATCCACACGGTAAAAGAGGGAGCTCCAGCCGAGTGTATTGGTCGTAGTAAGCAGAATGGTATCGCCATACGATGCGTTGTTGCGAAGAGAGTGCAGGTAGATGACCTGCCCGCCCGGGATCCCCGTGCCGGCATTGTCCGGCCGCAACACGAGTTTGCCCTGAACAACGTTTACTGTCACCGCATCGTCCGAATAGCTCCCACATCCCGCAGACGGTCCACCAACTGAATAGGCGCTCACTTCTGTACTACTGTCTTTCAGCGCCGTGCCCCGTATTCGGGCATTTACCCAGTAATCGGTAATGGCATGCTCCGGAACGATATTGAGCGTCACAATGAAAGTCATCGAAGCGTTGGCAGCCAAGGAATTCATGTTGCCAACAGTGATCGTATTTGTTGCCGCCGTGAAGGTAACCGAACCACCACAGTTATTGGTATACGACGGTGTCTGGAAGCCCGGACCGAAAGTAAACTCGAAGGGTTGATTGATGGAACCTGCTACCTTTGCGATATTGTTGGCCGTAGCATCTCCATTATTAGTGATTGTGACTGTAAATACTTTTTGTGTGTCGCCCGGTTCGATTACGGGGCTCACTGGGGCTATTGAGATATTGAGGTTTGGCTGCACAGGATTGATCTGGAGTGCTGCCGAACTCTTACTCTGCTGTGGTGGCGTGCTTGAATCCGAATAATGATATTGCAGCGTAGCCTGGACGTTGGAAGTTGGAATGGCTGGCGGGTCGCTCGTCTGCCCATAGCCCGCGCAGGTTGTGTCCAAGTAGTAGCCATCGGCTTCCATACAAAAGGTGAGAGTTATTGTCTCTCCCTGATCCACGTAATCGATCTTCGTGTTATCCCACTTGAGTGTTCCTCTACCTGCATCTCCAGCAGCAGTTGAGTTGGTAACTGTACTCGGAGTTGCGTACAGCGTATGTCCGGCTTTTCCACTGATGGTAGGTGCATACGATGTACTAGTGTTGTAGTTAAATCCGACAGGAGGTTGTATGGTCAGATAATCTCCCGAATTCAGCAGCGCCCGTGTGCCGGTATTGACAATTTGGATCTGCAGTTTACCACCGTCGGTCTTGAAACCGGTGAGACCTGTGAGGTCGTATGACTGTGTCGTCACGGTTATGGCAATCACCGGCTGCGTCCTTAGCGAGAGGTTATTACTGCCTACAGTCTGCTGCATGGGAGGCACCGTGCCGGAACACCCACTCACGCCCCAGGTTACGCTCGAAGCATGTATGACGTCGCCGGAAGCAGAGTTCACCTTAACTTGATAGATTATGGTATGCGTCGCATTAACCGCCATTTCACCCAGGGAAAGCGGCGATCCGCTCACTCCTGGTTGCCATGAACTTGCGCCGCCATCAAGCGTCGTTGATCCAGAAACCCAAGAAGTATTCGCCGGCAAAACTGTTGCAAGCTGTACATTAGTGGCAAGGAAGTCGCCGGTACTTGTCAATACAATTTTGTATTCGACCGTCTCTCCATAATCCGCAAGCACTTGACCGGTCCCAAAAGACCCGCCATCGGAGACATTGCGGCTTTGACTTGTAATAGTAACTTTGGGTGTTGCAGGACTTGTCAGTAGCGTGGCAGTCGGCGAGGCCAGAATCGAACCACCGGTACTCACGTTGTATGGCGGATCAAATCTGACTAAAGCAGTGGCCTTCTTATCGCCACTTGTATACGCCTGTGCTCCCGTACAGCCGTCGATCACAGCGTCGAATTGGATGGTGATCTCAAGCCCGGAATTCATGGACAGGTCACCATAACTGTCGGTGGGTAAAATCGATGAGAAATCCCAGGTAACAGTAACGCCATTCGCAGGGTCACCAGAGGTACTAACTGTTGGCACTCCTGTACCGGAGAACGAGCCACTGCTTAGGCTATAGCTGGGGTTGCCAACATAGCTGAATCCCTTGGGCAAAGTCTCTGAAATTATCGCGTTATAAGCCGTTACCGGTCCAACATTTTTTGCTTTGACCGTAAAATGCGAACTGTGGCCCGCATAGTCAGTCTTATGGTCGACAGAAAGCGCCGAGATTATCACCTGTGGCTGCGGTAGCACAACCTGAGTTGGCGTAGTAATAGTAATAGTCTCGCATGGCGAGCCTGTTTCGCCCCACGTTGTCACTACGGAAATCCCCAACGAACTGTTCCCCGCCAACAGATCTGTCAAATTGATATATCGCTTTTCTCCGGGTGCGATTTGGTTGTAAACAAAGCTAACGTCGTTATCACCGGAAGCGCCCGTCACCGTATCAGGAGAAGAACCTGAAGGAATGCTATAGCTCTTATAACTTAGGCTTGTGCCATTGTCGACAAATACTTTGGTGTTATAGGCGACTCCTGAACCCTTATTCCAAATAATAATTCCAAACTTCGGATATCGGTCGTACGCGCTTATGGACGCCGGCTGGACCTGTATGTCGAGGGCAGCTTTGCGCACCAAAATGGGTTGGCCCGTACTGGATGTGGAATAGGCCCGTGTGGCCGAATTGTCGTTGGCGCGGTCGTTGTAGTCGAGTGTTGCGGACCAGGTTTTTGCACTGGCATCGCAGGTCTTTTTCATGTAGAAGGTGATAGATGGCGAAGCCCCGCTTCCATCAGTATTTGCATGGCTTCTCAAATCGGAACCGAAAGTCCAGGAATACTTCGTCCCCAATTGTGTCGGGGTAAAAGCGCTGACCGAAGTTCCATTGATAGTGTAAAAGTTATTGAAAGTTATAGGATAGGTCGCATCTCCAACGCCCCCAACCAACGTGTAATCGCCAAGCGTATCGAGGGTTAAAATCGGGTCGTACGCGGGCCACGGGGTGTCGGCGGAAAGAGCTATCGTGAATTGCTTTACTTCGCCTACGTCGATTGTGTCAGGAGAGTTCGCCGAAGTTTTTAGTGCGCTCTTACTGAAACTGACTGGCACGCCAGTCTCAAAGTAGGTCTTTTGGGAACATACAGGCGGATATCCTGGAATGGTAAGGCGCGTAAAATCTACGCCAGCACCTCCAGCAGCGCTAGAGTGCATAGTATAGGTGACGACAAGGGTGGTGGTGCCGGCGTTTGGCTTCGGGGCCCCCGCAGCAGTGTCGAGGTATCCCAGATCAAGAGGCGTTCCCGGGAAATTGGCCGTGCCGAACCCAGTATATTCCGTGCCGTTGACCTTTACGCTGTCAATGGAAACCAAAGTCTGGCTCAGAAGAGCGACATCGTTGATAGTGATGTTGTGGCCAAGCCCGAGATTGTCAGTATCGGACCAACTGGCGGGCGCGTCTGTGCCTGAAGCAAATGTGTAACTTACTTCATACTGGTTGTTGGTCACATTCTCACCTTGTGACAACCCAGAATCGAGTGTCGATGTCATTGAGTTGTAATAGGTTATCTTCTTTGACGATGCCGTTATCGGGCCCCTGTAGTCGTCTATGTACGTAGATACGCCCGCACTCGCCGACAGAGGGATGACACATCCCAGGCATGTCGTTATGGGTGAAGCCGTCATGCTCGCAGAAAATGCAGTGTCCTGCCCTGCACCACAGGTATCAGGAGCAGTTACTTTGATAGTTTTCTCAACTAATCCCCCAGGAGAAAGCGCAATACCCGACCAGGTAACGGTCCTCGCATTTATGTCCAAAGTACCACCGGCCTGATCGGTCACCGTGTAGCCACTCGGGTATGTTGCCACTAGAGTAAAAGTTGCTGAGCCATAGGTAGAGGCAGCGGAATACTTTCCGGTTACTGTGTACGAAAGATCGGTGTCGTTGGCATGGACCGATCGAGGACCTGTCAATGTGAGTGAAGCATTCGGCAGACCTGACATGTCCACGGACAAACCAAATGGTCCAACAACAGGAGGAGCTCCCGAAACGCCGCATTCATCGGTATAGCTAGGAAACAACACGAGTGTTGCACCAGTCGTAGGAGGACAGGCCGATCCAGTAGGGCCTATCGTGAAGGTGAATGCAACTTTTGGCCTTGTTCCGCCGCTCTTGCCCAAATTGCCTAAAGAGAAAGACTTCGTAGAGGAATTCCAGGTTACCGTTCCCACACCACCCGTCGTAACACTTATGTCCGTGACGCCCCAGTCCGATGGCATACCAGACAGCGCCACGTTCATACTGTTAGCTGGACCTGCACCTGTATTCTCGACGGTTATTGTTGCTTTATTTCCTTTGTTTGGATATCCGCAGTAATCAAGGCTCGAAGGGAAAGCCTGGGTAATGGACACTTGCGGTAGATTCTTTAAGAACTCCGCCGTTGCCGAAGCGCTCACCGTCCCGCCAGTAGTTACACCATCGGTCCAAGTGCCGCTCACGTTGTTCGACCAACCGGTGCACCCAGTAACAGTAACGGTTAACTTGTAAGCCTTACTTGCACCAGCTGCAATAGCACCGGTGTTCCACGATGCGCCCGTCGACCACGACCCTGTATAGCCGACCGTCGTGCCGCCGGAATCTTTCAAACTGGAAAAGGTATATCCTGCCCCCAATGTTTCCGTTAGACTGAGCCCGTTTACAAGGTCGCCAGGCCCGCCGTTCGCCACAACCACGTCCCACACAACGGTGTCGCCTTTATGAATGACCGGCTGTGTGCTCCCTCCTGACGTGACTGTTACTGAAGGAGATGGTGTCTTCACCGTTATTGGAGAGCTGGTGAGCGTCGTACTGGGGCAATGCGCATAGAGCGACATAGTCTGGGCTGTATTAGCTCCGACGTTCGGTATGGCATTAATAGTGTAGGTTATAAAGCTACTCTTGTTTATCGTCTGCGAGGACCACGTTATTGTCGAGCCTGTTACGCTTCCGCTGGGTGATGTCGACACCACTCTAAAGCCCGTTGGGACGGAAGCTACAATCGATCTCCCCGTGGCGTCCGTTGTAGCGCTCGGGTTGGTTACCTTGAATACCCACGTCCCCTGTTCGCCAATGGAAAGACTTGGGGATTCTGAAGTAAGACTGACGGAAAGAGAAGGTATCGTGATTGCAGAAGAATTCAAAGACACCGAACCCACCGCGGCGTTAATAACTCCGCCCGAAATCGCCGAGCAATCTGGTTTCGCGCTGAAACTCTTTGACAATGTTCCGCCATTCGCGCTTATAGTCAGTCCTGTCCACGTCAGCGTATGATTCGGACTTGTCGCTTCAGTTCCGCCGCCTTTATTTGTAACCGTGTACCCGGCTGGCAAGGTCACCACCAAAGTGGCGCCAGTTACCGCTGTGGTGTCTGGATTGGTAACCCGAACCGTCCAATTGCCTACCTGATCCGCGAAGAGCGTAGTAGAGCTTGTAGGGAAAGAGAGCGTCACCGCCCCAAAGACTGCCGCCGGTATTGCAATAAGCGCGGCACAAACCAACACCATTCTAGAACGGCGCGTCATACACTCTCCTTTCTTTCTCCATCCTACCTGTCAAGACCAAAGGTGCCCTCGTCGAACTTAAACCGCAAGCCCAGGAAGAATCCCATCGACCGGTAGCTGTTTTCGACAAGATCCGCGTCGTTAAGCCCCTGGAAGTTCCATCCGCCGGAGACATAAAGATTCTTGACAATCCGATATCCCGCTTGGATACCCGCGTAGTAGTCCAAGGTGCTGCTGGCCCAGTTGGGCATGAGGCCAAAATGCACCCCTACATCCACGCGGTCGGTAATGTCGTACATCGCGCGCAATGCGTATAGATCGAGGAAGCTCCCCGTTCCAACGTTGTCCGCAAGGTCGTACAGGTACTTGGCCGTGTACTTCCCGCTCAAGGTCAGCTCACGCATCGGCTGCCAGTTCGCCTCAACGCTGCCGACAAGTTTAAGGTCCCTTACGCCAACCACCGTTTTGTTGTCGTCAAACGTCAATTTGGAAAGGACATTCCATGTGTCGGTAAAAAGCGGCCGGTATGCAAGGCCCACGTTGAACGTGTGCCGATACTCGCTCCCGCCAGTCTTCGGTAAGGTCAGGGCGAAAATATCCTTGGCAGAGAAAGAAACACTCGCCGTTACCTTTCGGGTTGCCCCCACTTGCGTCAAAATCCTCTGGTCCACGGCGCCATATCGATATTGAAGCCCGACCGTGTACTTCTCCAGATCGCTGAGGTAGGTCAAATCGACGGTTGGCGCCACGAAGTTCTCGTCGCCGGTCGTCCCTTGGATTGCCCATAACGATTCGAGTCCCACGTTCATGGCAAGCCGCTGCGTAAGGTCGAACTTGCTCTTGACGCCGAAATTGGCGAGGTTGCGCGGCTCGTCGATCGAATCTTCAATGCCGTAATTAGCGTATGCATACGTATTCTTAGTGAGTTCCGAGCTCACGCCGAGCACAGTCCTGCCCACCATCGATCCCGGATCGCCCAGCCACTCATGTCCTAAGCCGATATTCGTTCCGGAGGTCAACTTATAATTGAAACCCCAGAAAATGCGGTCCGGATACCCTGCAAGCGTCGTATCGGCGCCCGTATCCATATAACCCGCACCCACCAAAGATGCGTTGGAACTCGTGCTCGTAAACCGGTCAAAAAGGTTTTGTGCCGAAGAATACTGCGTACCGGGCAGATGGTCTCCCCAAACTGCCTGTTCGACAAAGAATGTCGTTTCGAGCCTGCTCGTCAGATCATAAGAGAGCCCTGCCTTGCCCAAAACCGCCTTTTGCGTCAAAGCATCCTGCTCCAGGTCCACATAGCGCACGCCCAACAGGGTCCGCAAACGCTGACTCAAGGGAATCCTGCTCTGCAGGCCCGCGGACAGTAACGTATCGCCAGTCTTCAGGTTCTCTTTATCGGTACCATCGAAGAAGATTCCCACACCTTGGACAGGGGTGTGCTTTGCGAGGAGCGACCACTCGCGCATCGCCCCCTGGAACGAAGAAAGCGAGGGATTTCTAAAGTTCTCGTCCGTAGAAAGATAACGCCCCACGGCAGTCAGGGCATCGCCATAATCTGCCGTAATGGAAGCGCTCTGAGCCGCGCCCTGTAGCGTCGTTGCCGTGGCACCGTCCAAAACGTCGCTCCACGCAGCTTCGGCCTGGGCAGTAAAGTGCTTGCCCAATCGAAGCGTCGCATCCGCGCCGTACAGCTTGTTCGTATAGGCCTCGCCAAGCTCGAACACACCGGTACCGCCCAACTCCAGGGCATCGCCAAACAAAGAAACCTTAGATCTGACGCCCAAAACGTCGTAGAGGTCGCTCGACTCTTCTACCTCGTACACCACGACGATGAAGGTCGGGTTGCCAACGGCATCGGCACTCTGCACGGGCTCGTTGAAAAGAATGCTCCCGTCTAAGGGGTTGAGCCAGTAGTCGGTGTAGCGCGTAAGATTCGTTCTTTGCAGCACGACGCTCGGATCGTTGGCGGACCGAACTTCGATGCTGATCTTGTCCGTATTCTCGACAATGGATGAGCGCGACAACTGGTAGTAGCCCGACGTGCCGTTGCCGCGGATCTCGTCCTTGACAAGGCTCTGATTCGTCCTTGCCCAGAAGCCTTTTACGTCCGCAACTTTGGAATCGAGGGAGAGCTTGGCGCCGGTAAAGCTGCGGTTGTATCGGGTAAGATCGGTATCGGAAAAGCCGGTGTCATAATCGCCATACAGCGCGTAACTCTTGTCTTTTTCAATCTTCACAAACTTGCCGTCCGAGGTTTCGGCATCGTACTGTTGCACGCTCGCGTCTCCGTACGTTGGGAACAGCTTGTCCGGCTGCAATTCCTGGTACAATTTGTCATCTTCTTTTACCGGTGGCTTTGAATCGTACGCCGCAGTGAGCAGATAGCAACCAAAGATCGTGCCCTTTACAAAGGCCGACACTTTGCCATCCACCGAGAAACCGTCCGGCGGGCCTTCCACATCGCCGTATTGATTGGGCGTGTTGAAGGCATAGTTGAGGCTGCCTTCTCCAAACCCGTTGATGATCCAATCGCGCAGGAAGGGCATAAACTCGAGTTTGACATCTTGAGAATAATTGCCAGCAAGCACCGTCAATTTTCTGTCTACCGCCGCAAATTCCGCGGTGATCTTGACCTTTGCGACGCCATTCTCGATCCTTGCCTGGAAGCCATCGCGCTGAGGGTTGGCATCCTGGCTTACAAACCTGCCGGCGTCCAACGACAAAGTGACAAACGAGCCTTCGGGCATTGGAATGCCTTCCGCATCGAGCGGTTTTACAATGATTTCCGGCTCTGTCTTTCCATCTGCGAAGAGCACCTTGGGATTGGTCTCCACTTTGACGCTCGTTATCGCCCCGGAATGATACACGACGATTGAATCGGTCTGCGAAGTACCAGTCGCATCGGTGTAGGTAAATTCCAAAATGTTCTTGCCTGGCGCAATCGGCACGCCGATGTAGTCATACCGACCCATTGTTCCGTCGGAATCGTACATCTTCGTACCGATCGAGCTTTCCGCTACAGGTTGCCCGTTTACGCGCAAGCCAACAGGGCCTGCAGAGCCCCCCATTGGGAAGCGCACGATGACGGAGATCTTGTCCCTGATCCAATAGGTTTCTCCAGCCGCCGGGCCGATAATCCCGAAGGTTTTAGAGGTCTGTCCAACACCAAGCGCGTCGTATTTGGCCTTGCCCGCTTCCGGCTGTATAGCCTGATAGTCCGACACCAGGCTATTCCTCTCGTCCAGCAAAGCACTGTCGGAAATGGAGAGCGCCGTGGCGCCCTTTTGTGCCCCGTTGTCTTCGCTCACCACGGCTATGGCGTTCTGGGTATCGATTCCAAGCACATAGTGGCGCAGCTTCACGTCGTTTTTGGCGACGTAATGAATCTTGTAAACCTGCCCTTGGGCAAACGCCTCGGGTTTTACGGTCGGACCATTCTGGTCGAACTGCTTTCCGTCAAACGCACGTGTATCGGGCAGGCGTATCCACAGCGCGCCACCAAAAGAGAAGACCGCGGCAGGCGGCTTGTCGTCCACAAACACCGAGTTCGGATCGATTCGCGCCACAGGATCGGCCTCCAACATCGCGCTGGCAGAACCAGGCTCAAAGCTCGGTTTTACAACGAGATATGAATAACTCAACGGCCCTGCAGCCGCTTTGTCCACTGACACGGATATCAGGTTTTCGTCGATCACACTTTTGGAAGGTGAAACCGTATAGGAAACGCCCGCGCAGGCCTGATCGCTCAGCGCCAAGGTCGAGTCCGGCAGCGTCTTGGCAACGCCGCTCAAGTCTGTGGCATTGGCCTTTGGTTTGGCATCGAAGACCCTGAAATTGACCTTTGCCAGCTCGCCCTTCTTTAGTTCGATCATTACAGAATCGATATCGCCCAAGGCTCCGACGCGCGAGGGGTCCATCAGCGTGATGTTTTTTGGCAAGGAGCCCTTGTCAAGCTTGATAATGTGGGTGCCCGACTTGATATCCTCAAAATGATACTTGCCCTGGCTGTCCGTGACGGTGTAGGTACCGTTTTCCAAATAGAGGCGCACGCCCGGCAGGCCAGGCTCGCCACTGTCCGCCACTTTGTTGCCGTTCAAGTCGAAGTATACGCGGCCAATAATGGTCTGCGAATCTACCGCGAGGCTTTCGTACACCACAACCCGCGCCGCAGCGGTGTTGGAGGTGGTCTGCGTCCCAGATGCCAAAATGCCGCTTGCCAAGGCCTTGTTATAATTCTCTCCGGATTTGGCGAGCGGTCCGACCAGCACAGAATACGAGACTGACTTTTCTTCCTGCGGATTGAGCGGCCCTATGTCCGCCCAGGTGAGCGTGCGTGTGCCCGGCGTCACCACAGGGTCCGCAAGCGGAGCGCCATTCAGTGTCGCGCTGCCGGAAACGAAATTGAAGCCTTTGGGCAGCGTATCGTAGATTGCGACTGGGCTGCTTATTTTGGCCGTCGTGCTGACGTTTTTTGCCTTTACCGTGTAGCGCACCGTACTGCCGGTAGCCGCCGCCGCCTTGTCCGCGCTTTTTTGCACCATGAGCCGGTTGGGCCGCATGACCATGTTGTTCGTCGTATTGGAAATTGACGTGGTCATACCCTGCGCAGTTATCGAAGCGACATTATGTATCTCAGTTCCATCGGCGGCGTTCGCATCTACCACGGCGTCGTAACTCACGCTGCCCGTAAAGCCCGCCGGAATATTCGGGAAGATCCAGCTTATACGCCCACGCGTGCCCGCCGGATCGTCCGGCGCAAATTCGACATGGACGGGTATGGTTGTTGCCGTGCCGTTGATCGAACCAGTAACGTTGCCGTCAGTGATATTGCTGGGTGTTCCGAGCACCAGAGGCAACACGTCGAAAAGGGTCGAATTGACAGCGTCCACAGTGCCGGCATTCCCAAAGAAGATTGTGTAGTGTATGGACTTTCCGGGCTCGACGTCGTTGGATGGTATGGCTGTTTTGAGGAAAGGCTGCCACATCGAGGTGGCAAACTTCATGATGTCCGTCGTTGTGGCGGTCACTGTGCCAGAGGTCTTGGACGTTGCACCGATGGCGAGCTTGTGCTCAAGCTCGTCTGCGGTCGTTCCCAACGGAATCGTGATCTCCGCGATCACATCGAGCGTCGCTCCGGGCGCAAGTGGGCCGACCGTGGCGGTTGTCTGTGCGGCCCTGGAAAGCAGCAGGTTCGATTTTGACGAAACCGAGCGCGGATAGAGCGGCGTAACGCCGTCTGCCATCAAGAACTTTACGCTAATGCCCGGTATTGGATTCTCGATCCAGTCGTACAAGAGATCGTAGCTGTCTTCATACGTGCCTGTATTCTTAAGGGTATGGAAGAACACAACTTTCGTCGTGCTGGCGCTCGACACCGAAACAAAATCGGCAGTCGACACGTTGGCGCTGTAGCTCATCACATAAGGGCCCAATGTCGGATCCGGCGTTTTGTACGTTCCGCTGCCCATACCGAACGGATCTCCCTTTGGGCCGATGGTCACGCCCGGGGTGGGGGCGACTTGTACGATAACGGTGTTAGTATCCTTTGTCTCTTCGACAGTATCTATGCCGTCCGAGATGCCCCACGTCACCGTTGCTACGTTGGAAATCTTGTCTGCCGGGGGAACCGGCAGCGCCTTCGCATTCCATTGAAGTTCTACTGACTGACCCTGCAAGAGCGAACCCACAAGGAGCCATCCGACAGCATCGACTGCGGCCGTGCCGCCCCAGGCATGTGCATTGCCATCAATAGACCAGTATCCGTTCGTATAACCATAGAGACATACTACATCGTTGCGCTGCGTGGGCGGGAAATCGACCGATGCGTCTCCAGTAACCGCAAGGCCAGTCGGGATTGCGTCTTCCACAAAAAGACCGGATGTATTGTCTACAACCGCGTCCCCATTCATGTCTATTGTAGAGAACATAAGGGGGACAGTGGGCTGGTTACCGATATTGGCGAGGTTGATCGTATATTGAATGACACCATTCGACCCGACCGTGCTCACGGAACTGGACTTAGTCGCGTTCACGACCGCTTGACCGGTAACGGTCACGAGACGCCAGTTGTCGTCGTCCGTCTTTGTCGGGTCGTAAGTCGAGGTGCCTTTAATGTCAAAGAGAAGCTTTTGCCCGACTGCGGCAAAAGGCCGTACATCGAGCATAACAAGGAGCGAAACCGATTCGCCTGGCGCTAAATCGTCAATTGAATAAATCTGAGATTCGCCGGTGTCCAGAACGCCATTGCCGTTCGCGTCCAGATAAAAGCCAATCGTCCCAAACTGCAGATCGTATGGAGTGCCGAGTTCGAATCCAAGCGTATAAGAGTCAACTGTATTGCCGGTATTCGTTACAATATAAGGAATAATGACCTGAGTGCCAGGTGAGGCACCGAACAAAATAGGTGCAGTCTTGGTGGCGTCGTCTTTGATTGTAATTCCATAAATGGCCTTAACGACGGTTTCTACCCTGTTGGACTCCACGCGATACACTTGCCCGTCCACCTCATAGGTTGCAGAAGCCACATTCGTAATCTTCCGACCGGCAGGGGTTGGACTCGCATGTACTGCCACCAGTGCAACCAAGCAGAAAAAGAGAGACAGAACCTCCCATCGACGCCACTTTAACACTTTTCTCGAACCTCTATTGTAGAAATCCTTTAAGAAACTTTCTCAAATTATTGTTGAATCGCCGTACAAAATGGGCGGGAAATGCCCCTGCCCTGAAGCAGGGGCATCGTCTCGCAATGTTCTTAACTGTTTACTTTATCACGACCGTGAAAGACACGCTTCCAGAGCCACCACCACTCACTGATCCAATAGTCCAGCGAATGTTGGTAACGGCGTAATCATACGGGCTACCGCTAGGTGTGTATGTCCATGTTGCGCCATTATCCTTCGAGTACTCGATCGTCGTTGCTCCCGATGCGCTTCCAACCTTAAAAGCTGTGTAAAGCGGTACCGCATCGTAGATGTACACTTCGGTGAGCGGCTTCGAGTCCAGATTCTGATAGCTGACTGTGTAAATCAATTCATCGCCAGGTTGATCCGCTGTTGATGTATCTGCAACATTCACCGAGGTAACTGTCTTTGACAATTTAAGGTTTCCACCAACCACTGTCGTCACGTCTTGCCGCGAGAGCGAGACTGGGGTGCCGGCATTATTTGTGGCTTTTACCACACCAGTGTCCTGTGCACCGACAGCTTCGCTGGAAGGAATAAATACCTTTACATAAACAATCTGCTCTGCAGCAATCGCGACACTAACACTTGACAGTGAGCTCGAATAGGTCGTGCCATCGCTTGAGAAGGTATAAATCCACCCACTCCTCGGCACAGAATCTAGTCCGACTCCAAAAGTCTGTGCAACGTTACCGGTGTTCTTGATCTTATGTTGATAAATCACGGTGCCGCCAGCTGTCGATATACCAGTGTTATCTGGCTCGAAGGTGAACGTATAGATGGAGTTGACATTTACCCAATCATGAATTTTGTCCGACTGACCACTCAGGCTTCCAGTGGCCTGGAATTCGAGGCCTTGGCCAGATCCACTTGCAAGCGGATCTCCAGCGATTGGTTGTTGATCCGCCGCTATGGTAACCACAGCCACAAACTTGTAAGACTGGCCTGCACCAACCGTAGGCGTTGAAGAAATCGGGTTCGAACCCGCGTCGGCAATCCCATCGTTATTGGTATCAGGATAGAAAACTACAGACCAACCTGGCTTAAGAGTAGTATTCTGGTCAAGCGCATAGGTCTCCGCATAGCCATTGTTATTGGTAACAATAAGGGGGAACGTTACGGTCGAACCAGGATTGCCCAATAGACCATAAGGAGTCTCTCCGGAACCAGTATTGTTTGACAAATTAGTTGAACCCGCAATGATCTTGTCGATTCGATCGATAGTAGTGTCGCTCTGCGTCCCATCCTTCGTAGATTTAGCGGTCACTGTGAGGTCGTGTTGCAAAGCATCAGTTAATGCCGTACTCGGGATCGTCACTTTGACCACGACATCAATACTTGCACCCTTGGCGAGTGCACCAGTATCAGGCACACCATCGGAGTTGGCATCTCCCAGGGGAGTAAAACCATCTGCCATGAACAAGCTCACCGTAGCTCCGGAAACCGCGTTAGTAGCCCAAGCAGTAGTAATATTGAAGGTATCGGTATCGGTGCCTTCGTTTTTTACGGTGTTTTGGAATATCACTGTTGAGCCAGCCAATTGGTTGCTCTTCGTTGTCACATCCAGTGTGCCGATTGCTTCAGGAGAGCCCTGCGGACCAATCTTTACTCCAAATGTCGCGTTGATCATGGTCTGCGTAGTATTGCTGGAAGTAGCCTTATCTGTACCACCTGAGCCTGCCCAATGCAAAACTGCCGTATTGACTAGCATACCGACCGGCGCATCGCTCTTTACTGTACCAGTCCACTGCACGCTGTAAGCTTGTCCAGCAGCAAGGCTCCCCGATATATACACTCCTATCTTTGTTATGTTCCCTTTTCCAGTTAAGGAGGCTACTGTCGACCAAATATTCCCAGTATCGTAATAGTAAAGTATGGTGGCTCCAGTTGGTGCCACATAGGTAACATTAGGCCCATTTGTTCCGGAAGCGATAATGCCGGCAGGAATGGCATCTTCAACAAGAAGACCACTTGCAGTGTCCGCAGTGCCATCCCCTGAAGTGTCTATGTTGGTAAAAGTCAAAGGTGTCGTAGCAACTGAGCCCGTATTGGAACCAGAAATGACGTAATCGATCTTGCTCCCTGGATAGGCAACAGTTCCTCCGACAACAGTCGCACTCTTGGTGATCGTCATTACGGCGTCCTGCACCACTGTGGTTTTGTTCCAGTTGTTTGTGTCAGTCTTGGTGTTATCGTGGGCTGAAGTAGCGGTCAGATCAACAAGGGCGAACTGACTGGTACTGGCCGTCGCAGGAACAGTGTATGCGACGATGAGGTAAACAATGCCGTCCGCAGGAACTGTACCAGTATTCGTGATTTCGTTGTCACCTGCATCTACAACACCGTTACCATTGGAATCCAGATAAATTTTCACAGTGTCTGGTGTAAAGTTACTACTTCCGTCGATAGTGGTATTAACATTAAACGTATCGGGAGCATTCCCGGTGTTGGTTAGTGTGTACGGGAAATACACCCTCGTACCTGCTGTCGCCGTTTGAGTAATTGGCGCAGAGGTAGTGCCATCTGGCGTTACCGTTACCCCAGAAATCTGCTGCACAACCGTGATCACCTCGTTTGAAGTGGACGACTGCGCATTACCATTTGCATCTTTGTACTGTGCGGTTGCCTGGTTCTTGATTTGTGTGCCCGCAGGGGTTCCCGCGGCAAACAAAGGAAGACCAACAAACGTCATCAGTGCAAGAGCAAGCACTAATGCTTTCTTCATTCTCTCCTCCTTCTGTCTCTTTACTCTCTTTGTCTTCTTGATCTCATTGATTTGAAGAACTAAAGCCAACCTCTCTCACCTCGAAGATCTCGTGTAGTGACTCCAATTCAGTCATATTCACAAGGCCTCAAGAGGATAGATATTTGACTTACTGAACCCTTACCCGGTACGAAAAATCGAAGCGCTCCTGTGGCGCGAGAGAAGCGATGGACCACTGAATGCCAGTGTACTGCTCGGGCGTCGCCATCCTGACCGTTTCGGTTCCATCCGAATTCTTAACCGTGTAGCTGACAGGCCAAGGGTGATAACTCACGCCTCCGTCGATGGAGAACAGCGCAATAGAAGGGGAGGTAGCGGACTTCTCTATATAGACTGTGCCTTTCGGAATTGCGCCCAACACCACCGTGTTCTTGAGCGTGTCTGAACACGGGCAGCCCGTAGATGTGTTGATGGCGGTAATCGTGTACTGAATTATATTGCCCGGGTAGACTTCATACGGCAGAGGTTGCAGACTCTCGTGTGCGACGCCCTTTTCGTCCACCGTGGTTACCACCAGCGACGCAGACAGAGAAACCCGCAGAAAGTCCTTTTGAGCACTTGAATTCGTTTGGTTTTCTTGGGCAGGCACGATGGAAGGAACTAAAAAGAGCATTAAAAGACACGCAAGGCAAACAGGCTTGCTCGACGCAAGCGCTCCCAAAAGCTTTTTCACTTTTCCGCTCCACTTTTTGTCAAAAATCGCCAAAAATATCAATTCTTTTTAAACTATACCGCATCGAAAAATATGTCAATGCTAAAAATGGAGATATTCGTCATTTTTTGTTAAAATGCCGCTGGCAAGCAACGACTCGTCGTTATTTGTTGGAAAAACTTCTAACCCGATGTACAATAATAAAATCGATATGATTGGAGTCTCGCGCTAAACATCATTCTGAACGGGGCAAGGCGTTGAAAATCGATATGAATGGGGCGAAAGAAGATCAGGAAAACTACCGGCTCCTTACCGAAAACTCCAACGACCTTATTGCGCGGCTATCTATCGACGGCATTTGTCGTTACATATCACCAGCGTGCGAATCCCTCCTCGGCTACACTTCCGCCGAGCTCGTGGGCAAGAACGCGTTCGACCTTATTCACCCCCTCGATAAGCGCGCGATTGCCAGCATAATCGAACCGGAAATTCTCTTCCAGCTTCGCAAAAAAACAGTGTGCCGGCTAAGGCGCAAAGATGGGTTCTACGGTTGGTTCGAGGCGACCTTCAGTTTTTTCTCCGACATCGAGACAAAGGATCTTGAAGTCGTCGTTGTCGTCCGGGACGTTGGCGACCGGATCAAGGCCGAGAAATTTGAGCAGGTGCGCCATGCCCTGACGGAACTTCGCGCTTCTGACGCCTCGCCGGAAACAGAATTGCCCGCACTGCTGGAAACGGTGTGTACCACGTTGCAATGGGAAACAGGGCAGATCTGGCTTGTGTCTTCTCCAGGCAGCTCTCAAGGCAACAGTGAAGTTGTCCTGCACCGTCAGGCTTCCTGGCACATACCGTCACCCAGTCTCGAAGAATTGGACAGGGCTTCCGCCTCTATGACCCTGGCGCCCGGGTTTGGACTTGCTGGCGTGGTTTGGAGTAAAGGCGAAGTCCATATTTTCGACTCGCTTGACCCCGTCCATTCGCTTTTATTGCGTCAGTACTATCAGAATGCCAGAATCCGATCCGCCATCGGCGCGCCGATCATGGATGGTGCGCAACTTTACGGAGTCGCCCTTTTCTTGAGTCGACGCCAGATTCAGCACAACATCGGTCTTATCGATATGATCGCCGGACTCGGTTATGAGGTTGGCGAATATCTTGCCAAGCAACACGCTCTGCAGGACGAGATGACGCGCCAGAAACAGCTCGAGCACGACATTGCGTTTGCCGCTCAGGTTCAGCAGAGCCTCTTGCCAGAAACCGATCCTAGCCTCAAGGCCTTCGAACTCGCCTCCGCGGCTTTGCCGGCCCGCTCCATAAGCGGCGACTTCTATGACTTTGTTTCGCCAAACCCAGGTGCGCTCGATGTTCTCATCGCCGACGTCTCGGGCAAGGGCTTCCCCTCTGCCCTCATGACCGCCGCCGCAAGGACGCTATTTCGTTACGGACCAGGCGCCGGCAAAGGCCCAGCCGGTCAACTGCAGGACATGAACAAAGCGCTCTATGAAGACTGTGAGCGGACGTCTCTATTCCTGACAGCACAGCTTGTGCGGCTCGATCTTGAGTTTGGAACGGTGACGTACGCCTCGTGCGGCCACACAGAGGCCCTTGTTTGGCGACATTTGGAGGACCGGGTGGTCAGAATCGGGTCCACGGCCATTCCCATCGGAATTATGGAAAATATCGAAGTGGGGGAGCTGGCTTTTGCCTTATTGCCCGGCGATTTTCTCCTGCTCTACAGCGACGGCGTCACAGAAGCCGCCAACCCGAGCGGCGAACTTTTCGGTATGGAACGATTGATTCAATATTTCGGGCTGTATTCCCAACCCCAAAATGGGAATCCCGCCGGTGCGCAGAGCGTCGTAAGCGCGCTCGTCGACGAAGTTCGAGGCTTTTCTGGCAGCCAGATTCTCTCGGACGACCTCACGCTGGTTGCGCTAAAGGCATTGCCGCGAAGCTTTTCCCTCACCTTATCAGCAAACTTGGACAGTCTGGACAAGACTTCACAATTTGCGCGGAGGCCAGTAACATTCTGTGGCAAAAAATTCGCGGACGAGATTGAACTCATTACATCGGAACTCTTTACGAACATTGTGGCCCACGGTTGCGCCACGCTTACCGATTCCGGTGAAGCGCCCATGGTCGATCTCGGCGTTAGAATCGATGTGGACAGAGTCGTTCTGGACTTCTTTTATGAGGACGAGGCTTTTAATCCGACACTGAAACCCGACGTTCTGCCCGACCCCCTGTCGGAAGGGGGCCGCGGCATTTACATCGTCAAGTCGCTCTCCGATGTTTTTGAATATACGAGGGGCGAAGTAGCGCTCGCTGCGCGAAACAGCTGGGGCTTCGCAGGGAATGTGCTCAAACCAACACGGCTCTGCAGCTTACACGTAGAGAAGTACTTGCCCAGGCTGCCAAAGGCCGATTCGAGCGCCCCGGACTATCAACGCGACCCAAAGGGAGACACTCATGGCCGATCGTTCTGAACATTCAAAGACCTACCAGATGGCTGTCCGTCTCATCGGACTCTTAACCGTGGCCTCCGGGCTCAATTACATTGTTTGGCGTTACGCCTATAGCCTCAATATGCAGGCGCTGTGGTTTTCGATTCCCATGGTGATCGCGGAAACCTACGGGATTGTCGATATGCTGCTGTTTGTGCTTATGTCCTGGCGCCAGCCAAACAGAAAGCCGCTTCCTCCTCCCGACGCAGCCACCGTCGATATCTTTATCACGACGTACAACGAACCCGAGGCTCTGATAGAAAAGACTGCACGCGCCGCCCTCAACATCGATTGGCCAGACAAGCAGGTCTACATTCTTGACGACGGCAATCGAGAGAGCATGAGGCAGCTCGCCACAAGCCTTGGTTGCGGATACATAAGCCGTGGCAGGGAATGGGATGGCAAACCGCGCCATGCCAAGGCCGGCAACATCAACAACGCGCTGCTGCAGACATCCGGCGAGTTCATTCTCATTCTGGACGCCGACCAGGTTCCCATGCCGTCAATTCTGAAAAAGACGCTGGGTTTCTTTGCCGATCCGAAACTCGCGTTCGTCCAGACACCACAGTATTTTTACAACTTGCCGCCCGGCGACCCCTTTGGCAACGAAGCCTCGCTCTTTTATGGTCCGATTCAAGAAGGCAAGGACGGATGGAATGCCGCTTATTTCTGCGGTTCGAATGCCGTTCTGCGCCGCGAAGCCCTCATGCAGTTAGGGATTCGCGAATATGTCGAGACCATGGAGACCAGGGAAAGAGACGCACTAAAGTTTCTTGCAGATAAAGCCAGAAAACTGACAGGCCACGATCCACAGAGCGAAGCCGCCATGCAAAGGCTCCGACGCGGTATCCAAGAAGCACAGCACGCGCTCGATAATCACGCGCCGCTGTCCCAGGTGAGCGACCTTGTGGAGCAGGCGGTTTCCGACGCCCAACTTTTACTCTCCAAGAGCGATCTTAAGGACATCGCAGACACGCTGAAACATCTTGCGCTGCAAGGAGATACTGAGGCAGCAGGTGTCTACGACCATGTTGTCGGCAGCGTCGATTCCCTTGCCCAGGCCACCACTAGAGAAGACATAAGCAATTTTAGCAAAGAGATGGTCGAGCGGCTCAACCTGGCCAGATCGGACGAAGCGGTCCCGGTCCAAGCTTTGGCCACGTTGAGCATTACGGAAGACATGGCAACCGCCATGCACCTCCACGCCAACGGGTGGAACAGCGTTTTCTACCCGGAAGTCCTTGCCTATGGCCTTGCACCGGAAGACCTCGGCACGGCGCTGAAACAGCGTCTGCGGTGGGCGCAAGGGACTATCCAGGTGTTTGTCCGTGATAATCCGCTCACTAAGAAGGGACTAACGCTTGCCCAAAGGCTCATGTACTTTTCCACCATCTACTCGTACTTGTCCGGTTTCTTCAATATCGTTCTGCTTCTGGCTCCCATAATCTATTTCTTTACAGGGATTGCACCTGTGGCGTCCTGGTCCTGGGATTTCTTTGTGCGGTTTATTCCGTTTTTCATCCTGAACAAGATTCTTTTCCGCGTTGTGGCACGAGGCATCCCGGTGTGGCGCGGCGAGCAATACAATCTTGCCATGTTTTCGCTCGACATCAGGGCGGTGTTGAGCGTTCTCTCCGGCAAGAAACTGTCCTTCGTCGTTACGCCCAAAGAGCGACAGGACAGTAAGGACTTCAGGCTTGTCTGGCCCCAGGTGCTGATAATTGGCCTGACGGTCGTGGGCGCCGTTTATGCCGTCGCAAACTACTTGCTCGGAAATTCGACCGAACTCGTGGGGCTTCTGGTCAATCTTTTCTGGGGAGCGTACAACGTCGTCATGTTGAGCGTCGTCGTCAAGGCGCTTTACTATAAGTTACCGAAAGATTGGAATCCGGAACCGCCCGTCGAGAGGTAAGCCTGTCCGGGCATAGCCGGTTGAGGCATAGAGGCATAATAGAGACATGAGGAGAAAACGATGGACTTTGTCGTACAAGAAAAACCGCGCGCCGATGGCAGCTGGTCGGTCATGGTAACTGGCCGCCTCAACGGCGCAACCGCGCCCGAGTTCAAGAAGCACCTGGTCAGCATGGTGGACGAGGGCAAGAAAAAACTCGTCATCGACATGAGCGGTGTGGCCTTTGTGGACAGCTCCGGCCTGTCTGCACTTATTTCCGGCCTTAAAATTGCGCGCGAGGCAGGCGGCTGGCTAAAACTTGCGTCGCTGCAGGATCAGCCTCTTTCAGTCATCAAACTGATGTTATTGGACCGAATCTTCGAGATTCTGCCGTCGGCAGAGGTCGGTGTTTAGTATTTGGATGTGGCGCAAGCTAGGGCACAGGCATTGGTTCAGACTTTGGCACAAGCTCAGGCGCACGCCTGAGTACCGCCCTATTTAACCAAAATCTCACGATTTTCTGTTTGAATATTCAAAAACCAATGTATAATTGCCCTTGCATTTTGAAACGCAGACTGCACACTCCGCTAGTGGAGCGCGCACAACGTTCGGTTCCCAGGAGGTCATATGAAACGACTTACCGCAGTTCTCGTAGTGTTGCTCATGGCAGTGGGAGCGATTTTTGCCCAAGGCACATCCACCAAAGACATGAATGCCCTTATCGCGGCAGCAAAGAAGGAAGGCCAGCTTACCGTCATTGCGCTTCCCCGCGACTGGGTCAACTACGGCGAGCTCATTGACACTTTCTCCAAGAAATACGGTATCAAAGTGAATGAGCTCAACCCGGAAGGTTCCTCTGGAGAAGAAATCGAGGCTATCCGCGCCAACAAGAATAACAAAGGCCCGCAGGCCCCAGACGTCGTCGATGTTGGCCTTTCCTTTGGGCCGCTCGCCAAGGCCGAAAAACTCATAACACCGTACAAAGTCCAGACATGGAGCACGATTCCTAACGAAATTAAAGACGCCGACGGTTACTGGTATGGCGATTACTACGGCGTCCTCGCCTTTGAAGTCAATGCAGACATCATCAAGAATCCGCCTAAGGATTGGCCTGACCTGCTCAAACCGGAATACAAAGGCAAATTTGCACTCTCCGGCGATCCGCGCACATCCAACCAGGCCATTATGACGGTCATGGCTGCTGCCCTATCTCAGGGCGGGAGCTTGGACAACATGGACCCGGGCCTCAAGTTCTTCGATAAACTGAACAAGGCCGGCAACTTTGTGCCGCTCATCGCCGTTCCCGGCACAGTGGCCTCCGGCGAAACACCCATCACGGTCCGCTGGGACTATAACGCGCTTTCCAACCGCGACAAGAGCAATGGCAACCCCAATATCGCGGTTGTAATCCCGGAAACCGGCGTTCTCGCGGGCGTTTATGTGCAGGCTATCAGCGCGTATGCCCCGCACCCCAATGCGGCTCGCCTCTGGATGGAGTTCCTTTATTCGGACGAAGGCCAAATCATGTGGCTGAAAGGTTACGGACATCCTGCACGCTTCAACGATCTTGTTAAACGCAATGTGATCCCCGCCGATCTCCTTGCCAAGATGCCACCTGCCTCCGCATACGCCAAAGCGGTGTTCCCAACCCTGGACCAGCAGAACAAAGCCAACACCTACATTGCCGCAAACTGGGACAAGGTGGTTAATGTAGAGGTTATGAAGCGCTAAACTAAGAGGCAAATCCTGAAGGGCGCCAAATACGCCCTTTACAACCCCTTAGCGTTTGAGTAATTGTACTCAATACTAGTAAAAACTTAAGACACTGCCGCCGGTTCCAGCTAAGGCGGCAGCGCTTTTTTACTTGTATTCAGGTATAAAATCTCAGCAAAGCCCCTTAACTGACTCCTGACTCGTGGGCTTTTACAAAAGGGTTACAAAAAAGGAAGACCAGAGAAGTGAAAAAGACTTCAACAGCATGGCTTGGTGTAATTCCTTTCTTTGCATTTATACTCCTCTTTATGGTGATACCCGCGGGCTCGTTACTCGTCGGTGCATTTGAGGATACCCAAGGCCGATTTTCGCTTGTCAACTTTGGCAAGCTTTTTCAACCCAACATCATCAGTTCCTACACGGTGACCATAAGACTAAGCCTCATAACGGCGCTCGGTGGAGGCATCTTGGGCTTCTTTATCGCCTACGGGATTTGCCTTGGTGGCCTACCTAAGGGCATCCGCTCTTTTATGTCGACATTCTCCGGCGTGGCGTCCAACTTTGCAGGCGTACCGCTCGCCTTTGCCTTTATTTCGACCTTGGGGCGGATGGGCATGGTGACGGTTTTTTTGCGTACCGTTTTTGGACTCGATTTGTATGAATCGGGTTTTAACCTCTATAGCTTTTGGGGCCTGGCGCTGACCTACATGTACTTCCAGATTCCCCTCATGATCCTGATTATCCAGCCGGCTTTGGACAATATGAAAAAAGAATGGCGTGAGGCATCGGCCAACCTGGGCGCCTCATCGTTTCAGTATTGGCTGCGCATCGGAATCCCTGTGCTCCTGCCTTCGCTCCTTGCCTCGTTCATCCTGCTTTTCGGCAACGCTTTTGGAGCTTACGCCACGGCTTTCTCGCTCACGGGCGGGCTTATCAACCTAGTGCCCATTCTGATCGGTGCCCAAATCCGGGGCGACGTCCTCCACGACCCGAGCCTTGGTTATGCCCTCGCCTTGGGCATGGTGGCTATCATGGCGATCGCGATCTTTGCCTATTCTTGGCTCCAAAGATTCGCGTCCAAATGGGTAAAGTGAGGCAGTGACATGAAAAATCGAAAAATTGCCGGCAAAGCCCTGTCGTGGTTCTGGCTCGTCATTGGACTCCTATATTTTTTCGTGCCGCTTATCTCCACCTTCATTTTTTCCCTGCACGGCAAGAAGGGAGTTTTGAGCTTTGTGGCATACGAGCACGTTTTTGCAGACCCAAAGTTCATTCAGTCCTTCCTGTTTTCGCTGCAGATGTCCGTGTATACAATACTGGTCGGGCTTGTGCTCATCGTGCCCACGACCATTCTGATCAATCTGAAATTGCCGAAAATTAAGCCGGTCATCGAGCTTTTTTCGCTCCTGCCTATGGTAATTCCGCCCGTCGTCCTGGCTTTTGGGCTGATACGATTTTACGCTAACCCTCCACTCATGCTTGTGGCGAGCCCGGCGCTGCTTGTGGCTGGTTATGTCGTTATCTCGTTCCCCTATATCTATCGCTCCGTCGATACCGGTCTGACGTCGATGGACCTGAAGGTGCTCACCGAAGCAGCGCAAAGCCTGGGCGCCGGTTGGCTAAGCATTCTTTTCCGCGTCATTCTGCCCAACCTGATGACGGCGCTACTTTCCGCCACATTCCTGACCTTTGCCACCGTGATTGGCGAGCTCACCATGGCAGTGCTTTTGGCATGGCCGGCGTTTGGGCCGTACATGGCGCACGTTGGCCGCGATTTGGCA